>JACCDU011323913.1_pt1 | contig 35025 bp, 53 predicted proteins | sample 7446081 | NCBI WGS metagenome assembly JACCDU01 (sample SAMN15323447, study PRJNA562643) | freshwater metagenome | isolation source: river surface water | place: USA:Blue River Watershed | collected 2017-08-17
ACCTTCAATTAAAGGATTGCCATCATTATCTGTTGTAGGTGGAGTTGACTTAGAACCTAGATATCTATCATCAAATTCATCATATGTTGTAGCAGCACTATTTGCTGAAGTTAATGCAGATGATGCACTAGTTGCTGCAGATGATGCTGAAGTGCTAGCAGAGTTAGCACTAGTTAAAGCAGATGATGCAGATGTTGCTGCACTTGTTGCTGATGTCGCTGCAGCGTCTGCATAAGATGCAATTGCTGCAACAGAGTTGGCAGCAGTAGTTGCTGAAGCAGCAGCAGAGTTAGCAGAAGTTAATGCACTAGATGCTGAAGTTGCTGCATTAGATGCGCTAGTTGCAGCAGCAGTAGCAGATGCAGCAGCGCTGGTTGCACTGGTTGCTGCAGCAGTTGCACTAGTAGCAGCACTGGCTGCAGAAGTAGCAGCAGCGGCGACGCTGGCTGCCATAGTAGATGCTGATGTAGCAGCAGAAGCAGCAGATGTTGCAGCGCTATTAGCAGAAGTCAAAGCAGATGAGGCTGATGTAGCAGCCGAGTTTGCAGAGGTTACTGCAGTAGCAGCAGAGTTAGAAGCCGTAGTTGCAGAGGCTGCTGCGCTGGTAGCCGATGTGGCTGCTGCAGTAGCAGAAGTTGCTGCAGAGGCTGCAGAGGTTGCTGCTGCAGTGGCTGAGGTAGATGCACTGTTAGCGCTAGTTAGGGCATTAGAAGCGCTTGTAGAGGCGCTAGAGGCACTTGTAGCAGCAGAGGCAGCACTTGTAGCAGCGGATGCTGCTGATGTGGCTGCAGCAGTTGCTGAGCCTAGAATGCTATCTACATAATCTTTAGGGGTAGCCGAGGATGAAACCATACCGGCTGAAGACAGTCCTGTAATTACTGGTGTACCTGATATTACCGGACTCGTCAAGGTTTTATTTGTCAGGGTCTGGGTAGCATCATTGATAGTAATAGTTCCAGAAGTATTAGGAATTGTTACTGTGTTATCTTGGGTAGGGTCAACTACTGTAAGGGTTGTCTCATAAGCATCAGCAGTAGTACCTTCAAAGACAATACTTGCATCAACACCAGCACCAGAGATACTTGGGTTAGTAATTGTTGGGCTAGTAAGAGTCTTGTTGGTAAGTGTCTGTGTCTTAAGTGTACCAACTACTACACCTTCACCGGCACCAATGCCGTGAACGGAGTGAGCATTACCGCCACCATCGTTATAGGAAGCGTCTGCTTCGGCGTGTAGATTGGCATCGCGGAAATCTCTACCGATTGCCATATGTCGAACAACAGCACCGGCTGAGTGAGACTGAGCAGTTGCACCATCAATAGCGCGAGTGATTGTAAATGTATTAGTCGATACCGCAGTGGCATCTACAATTTCTTCAAGCGCCGTATCTGGGTCAATTACAAGAGTAAATGTTCTGCCCGCTGGGATAGTCACACCACCAAGTAGTGACGTACCAGAGACAACAACGATAGATGTAGTACCTGCGGTAATGGCACTTGTCAGCGTTGTCTGCTGAGAGCGAGAGGAGTATTGGCGAGTTGTCATTCAGGTTCCTATCGATTGAAGCGAATGCGGGGAGGGAATTGACCTTGGAAGGCAGAAATTTCTTCCTTAAGTCTTTGTTGATATAGTGCGTAAAGTTGACGAGTTGCATTGTTAGATGAACCAAATGGACGCTTTGCGTCGATTTCGTCAGCCTGTGGGCTAATCTGAGAAGCACGAGCAGGGTCTAGGTAGGCAAGTAATCTATATGCTGCGCCTAGAATAATTACATCTCTTACTGATTCAGGATATCCAGTCTGTGTTGCAAATACTTCATTGCTTGCAGTAAAGGCTGTTGGTTGAGTAACATACATAATCTTGACTGTACGACCAGCAGTAATGTAGTCATAAATTGTAATTGTCTGAGAATTGTTACCGAAGGTATTAGCATCGGCTAGTGGGTCAAAGTCATAACGATTGACTCGAATCCACTCTTGTGAAGGACCAGTGTCCTGCCACATTACAGTCAGAATAGATTCAATACCTAGAGCACCTAGGTCGTATGTATTCTGTGCTGCATTGAAAGTAAATGAGGTTTGCTTGATTGTCATCAACTGAGTACCGACTGCTCGGATAGTATCGTTGATAGCCCGCTTTACTGAGAAGCGAGGGAAGATAGGAGAGATAGTTACTTTTGTATCAACGGCTGCAGTAGATGCAGTTGTTCCTAGATATCCTCTTCCGTATGGAGCAACAGTTGCAGTGTTAGCAATGCGGTCGAATGAATCAATCCACATTAGTTCTTCGCCAACTTCAACTATACCTTTACCTAAACTATCGCTCGAAGCAAGGCTTAGAATTGTTGGAGAAGAACTAGGAGAAGTTAATGTGGTTACTGCTGCAGTAAGATATGTGGAACGGTCCTGCTGATAGGTATAACCAGAGAGGTTAATTAAAACCTCATCAATCATCTGGCTAAGAGTTGTCATAGATTTATACTCCTTAAGGCATCAACAGGTGAAAGGTCAGTTGTTCCAGCAAGTTCATTACATACTGCGCCTAACCCTTTATAGTTATTAGGTTGGCGAGTTGGGTCTGCTTCTAGGTTTAACGCCCCAAGGAGAGCCTTACCTACAGTTCCTGCGTATTGGTTGGCAGCACCGACAGGTGCTAGATATGCGGTCAACGCTGGGTATGAACCGCTGTTAGCGAGACGGTTAAGTTCGCTAGTAAATGTACTACCTGGTGTGCCAGTTGCCATTACTTACCCTTCTTCCTTGCTACTGCTGCATTGTCAATTAGATTCGGATATGGTCGTCCCGCAGCCTTTGCACGTTTCCGTGCTGCAGCCTTCTGTGCAGAAGTCAGTTTTGTAGATGTACGCTTTGGATTCTTCTTGTCCCAAAATGCTTTACCCTTCTTCACCATTTCACCTTATCTGCCCAATACGCTGCTGACATCTTGCCTTTAGCGATATTCTTTTTGTGACGAGCCTTGAATGACTTTTGTCGAGCCGTAGGCTTCTTGTCACCAGTAACACCTTGCTGACCAAAACGAATTGTCTTGACCTGACTTCCTTCTTTAGCCACAACTATGTGTGACTTAGTCGGATGATTAGGTGTTCTCTTTGGTTTATTAAAGCCAGAAACTCCTGCTCGCTTAAGCCTTGGGTCTGGTTTGTTTGCCATATTCCCCATACTTTCCTAGTATTGCTTTTATCGTCCCATTTTTACGCAGTTTTACAATCAGTCCATCTTTAATCTGGATTGAATTAAATCCGCGATGGGTCTTATATTGACCCGAAGACATTACTTCTTCTTTTTCTTACGAGCCATTCCAGCCTCAGATAAAGCAATCGCAATAGCCTGCTTACGATTCTTTACAACTGGAGCCTTCTTTGGACCCTTTGGGTTCTTACCTGAATGCAATGTGCCAGCCTTAAACTCGCGCATTACCTTAGCGACTTTCTTTTGTTTGGCTGTCTTTTTCATTTACCAACCGTATTCTTTCTTTCTTAGTTTATCGGCAATCTTTTGACGATTTACTTTTGGCTTAAACATTGCTGGGTCTGGCATAGATTGAGCAGGTGGCTTGGCTGAAGAACCAGTCATAGATACTGATGTCTTCGCTAATGGACCAATTCTAGTTTTCCCTGCCATATTACTTCTTCTTTGCTTTCTTAGCAACCATTTTCTTGGCAGCCTTCTTCTTAGCAGATTTCATCATCATTGCTTTTTCTTCCATCTTTTCAGCCTTGGCATACATCTTCGCTGCCTTCTTACCCTTGGCTGTGTATGGGAATTTCTTTCCGCTTACCATTGGCATATCTATACTCCTAGTTCTTTCATAACCGCTGCTGATTTTTTGTTGATATGTTTTGCTGGTGGCATCTTCTCTGCATTGTAAGGTTTACCTAGTGTTTCACTAGCCTTAACTGCTGCTTCGATTTTATCCATTGTTGTTCCAGCCGGTTGAATACCCTGCCTTACGGCTTCTCTATAGGCATTCAATTCTTGGTTGTGACGCTTGTTAGACATAAACTTGCGACTGTCTGCGTCTCCTGCATTCATCTGGATAGATAGACCTTTGCATCCAAAGCATCCATCTACAGGTTCAGGGTGATGTTCCCAATGCTTCATACTTCGGTAAAGTTACTTTCTGTTACACCTACATTCGCAGCAATTAGTTCTGCCTTTGTAGCATCGTCAACAGTATACTCGTAACCACCTCGGTATACCTCAGGATATGAGGGAAGAGATTCGTCCAAAGGATAGCGAATCTGTTGGTAAGAACCAGTGCTTGGATTTCTTACTATTGAGATTCCTCTTGTCAGTCGATAGAACTGAAACAATCGCTGAACGCCTTGCAGTCCTTCGTCTACCGTTGGTGGTAGGAATGTCCATTCAGCCATAAGTCCTCCTAATGAACTCACCGCCAAGCAGAGTTTCTAGGCTCTGCCTGACAGTCAATCAACTAGAGAGCAGCGATTGAGGAACCAGATGTGATGCGATACAACGCTTCGTCACGGTAGACTGCGAAGCCGAGTACGCCGTACCAGCCCATTGGGCGGAAGCGCATCAACTTATCAGTTACGTTACCGATAACTACGTGTGGTTCTTCAGCAACGGCTTCTGCCATCGCCTGAGCACCTGCAACGATTGTGTCGAATACGCGAGTTACTGGAGTTACAGTTACAGTTGTTGTAGCGGTAACAGCAGCGGTGTTCGCTGTGTCAACAGTGATTGTTGTGGTTGAACCAGTTGTGCTGATTGCAGCAATCTTTGCACCTGATGCGATACCTGTTCCAGCAATCTTGTCGCCAACTTCTGCACGAGAAGCAATGACGGAAGAAGAAGCAACACCGAAGGTGAAGCCTGCTGAGGTACCTGCAACAGTTACAGCGGTTGTTGCAAGAGCGGTCTGGTCTGCACCAGACTTAGCATTGTAAAGACGTGGAGATTCAACGAAGAACGCGCCTTCGTAGTCACCGATTTCTCCAGCCCAGATGTTATCTACTGCTGGATTTGATTGTGCGTGAACGAAGTTCCAGCCCATATTTCCTGTCTCTGCACGAAGGTCGTGTGAAACGGATGGGTGAATACCTGTCCAGTAAAGTGAACCGCGACGAGCCTTAGCCTTGTTACCGCGTAGGCGAGCAACAGACTTACGGATGTCAGCAGAGTCGATTGTGTCAGCAGCATCTACAGTAGCGACAGATGTTGCATCGCCTGCGTAGATGTTGTTTGAACCAGAGCGTAGAGTTGTCATTGCAACTGCATCGATAGAATCAGCGAGGTTGTAAGCAATGATGTTTGCAATCGCTGGGTCTACGTCTGCGAGTGAGAACAACTCGAGAGCGCGGGTTACTAGAACTGCATTACCGTACTCGTTAAGAGTGATGGTAACTGAAGTTGGTGTTGACAAGGAAACTGCATCTGGGTCAGTTGTTTCTGCCAGAGTTGAAGTTGCCTGTGCTAGGTCAACGTACTTCTGTAGAACTACAGTTTGACCTGGGAATGCTTGGCGGGCTGGACGCTTATCTGCGACCGAACGGATTAGGGGTTCGGAACGGAGAGCGAACTCGAGAAGACGGTCATACGCCTTCTGTACGAGACCTGCGCCACCAACTGTACCACCGAGTGATGTACTCGCGGTTGATGTATATTGGTTTGACATTAGTTTTTAGTCTCCTAGACTATGAACGGATTATTCTTGTGAACGCAAAAGACCTAGAATTTCCTCTGCTGAGGATGCGTTGTTTAGACGCGCTTCAAAGTCTTGCGCTTTATCGGGAGTAACCGCTCCCTGTGTTAGGACATCTTGATTGCGAAGTGCAGCAAGATTGTTTCTATCCACTTCGGGGGCATCATCCACTTTGATTCCGAATAGGTCGGCATTATCATCGAGCCAGTTATTCACTGCCTCTTCGTTAATGTCCTCCAAGTCTTTCATAATCAAGCGGGCTGCTTTTGCGTTTACGCCCTTCTTTTCTAGGACTTGACGAACTGTACTTTCTTTCTTTTCCTTGAGGAATCCTTCAAGTTGTTCTGAAAGTTCCTTGATACGTTTCTCATCAGACCTCTTGGCTTTTCTTAATTTCTTAATTAAGTCATTACCTTCGAGGACCTCTGGCGTATCTAGGTCATCGTCTTCATCGTCCCAGTAGTTGTTGCTCATAGCAACGTTCCACCCTTCTGTTTGTAGTTGTCGTAAGCCTCAGATTCCATTCGGGGAAATGGGCTGGCTCTTACTACCAGTCTTATACGCTGACGGGGCTGGTCGGTCCGTTCAGGATTCTATTTAGAAAGCGCGATTTGCTCTGCGCTGTGAGGCTAATCCAACATTTGCTACGCCTGCTCTTCCAGAGAAACGTGCAGCCTCTTCTTCACTTATTCTTTGTAACTCTTCAAGTTCTTTTGCTGTGCCTCTGATAACTGCACTTTCGACACCTGCTTGACCGATATCTTCTCTTCTAGAGATTCCGGCTAGTTTAGAAACTGTAGGTGTTGCTTGTGCAACTCTTGCAAACTTAGGCATAATAGAGCCATAGGTTTCACCCATACGAGCATATTCTCCTGCTCGTTCTTCAGTTAAACCACCAGGCAATGTAGGCGTTGCCGCAATTCCTTGTTGTTCTGCAGCAGCCAATACTTCAAACTTAGCCAAGTCATCAGTAAGTTGCTTGACTCCCTTCTCACCAAGTAGAAGAGTTTTAGCCAAAGTAGGTCTATCTACTGTTGGGAAGTAACGGCTCAAGGTATCCTTGATAGCCTTAGGAGCAGAATCAATTCGGTTGTAAACCTGTGCAATGCTGTCAGCAACTGTGCTAACTGATTGTCCCTTACTAATTAAGTCAGTAGTAAATGATTCAGTTGCTAGTTCTGGCAATCCTGCTTGATTAAAAATATCTGCCATCTTTGCCTGAGATGTAACATACTCAGCAATAGTAGGAACTATGACTGGCTTTCCAGCCTGCTTCATATCCTGAAGCGCATAGATTCCCTTAAATCGGTCAGTAAATGTTTTGAGGTTAGGATTGTTTCTAGCATTCAATAGAGTCAAATTAAAAGACTCTTCTATAGAAGAACCACTTCGGTATGACTTTGCTACCTCATTGTAAAGTTCATCAGTCCAAGGCTTTGCTGCCTCATCTGCTCCAAAGAAACTCGCAAGAGTTTGCTTGAATGTATCTTTAGCAAGAGTACGTCCCGTATCAAATGTACTGATTCCGCCTGTGCCTGTTATGCCAACAGTTCCAGTTCCTGTTCCAGTTCCTACAGTACCGCCACCCATACCACCGGTTGTTCCACCCATACCAGTACCGAATGTACCAAACATATCTGTGGTTACTTCTTCACCTTCAGTAGGAGTATATGAAATACCAAATTGACCATATTGGCTAGCAATACGTCGGTTTGCTTCTTTAGGAGATACGCCTTGTGCAATAAGTTCTGCAATCTGTTTCTCTTGTAGAATCCTTGCCATAGCAGGAGTGTCAATTGTTCCATCTGGCTTAGTTACAGTTTTATATTCAGCAGCAGTTAACTGACCAGAGATTGGAGTATCATTAAAATAACCTTGAGAGTTAATACCACCACGAGATTCAATGTATTCTTTGGTATAACCAATATTCATTGCTTCGCGCTCTTTAGCCATATTGCGCTCAGTGCCGGTAATGGTTAGACCTGATGCAGGTGAAACCATTCCAACTTCTAAAGCAGCAGGTGGCTTAGTTGAGCCAACATCTAATGCTCTAACAACTCTACCATCCGGCAAAGTAACATCTTTATATTGACCAGTTGAATGATAAAATGGGTCTTGAGCAGAGCCTGCAATTACCGCTGGTTTAGCGCTTGACTCCTTATCGCCAGTACGAGTAGCAGATATGACAGGAGCCTTCTTTGCAGCCTTCTTTCTTTCTCTTGCCATTTATACTCCGTATCCCGACATACGAGCAAATGCTGTTGCCATTTGTCGCGCATCTTGGTTAGCCCAGGTTGTTGATTCAGCGTTAGGATGATTAATTAAATATTGGTCGAAAGCAGCCAATGAGCCCATTGGAGCCTTACCTGCAGTACCATCTGGACGCAAGAACTTATCTAGGTCAGGGTTATCTAGGTCTATCTGAGATGGGTCAATCTCCCATCGAGCAGCCATCTTATTGATATAAGGTTCTGCTAAATCATAAACAGTTAACTTTGGATTAGCCTTAAGGCGCTCACCGAATAGTGGATAAAGTTCTGCAGCCTTTGCATTGAATTGTCTCTGTAGGTCATCTACTGATAAGTCGCCCTTTGCTACCTGTAATGCATAGTTAGCAAGTTCTTTATTACTTAAGTAGCCAAGTCCATTGTTCTTTGCTAGAACTCTTAGAGTATCAACTTGGTTTAGAACTGAAGACGGAAGAGTCTTTGTGTCTCCGATATTAACCTTTGCCCACAAGAAGTTCTGTGCAAACTGGTTAGCATCAAATACTGCAGGAGTTGTTACTACTTCCTCAGTGCCATCTGGCTTTCTGATTGTCTGTGTAACCTTACCGCCCGCCTTAGAAGCAGCCTGAATCTTTGAGTTAAAGTCTGCAAGGTCAGCCTCAGATAGCGCTCCAGCAAATCCTAGTTGCTTGGCTATGCTAGATAGCAATGCATCAGATGTGATTCTATCGTAGTTAGTATAGGCAATAGATGGTCCACCCATCTTAGGAGCAGTTCTAGTTAGTTTTCTTAGAACATCCCAAGGGGTTTCTTTAGCACCCTGCTTGTATGCAGCAACTGCACCATCTACGAGGTTATTGAATAAAGCCTTACGTGAAGCATCGGTAGGTTGACGATTCTGAACTGCAATGATGTATTCAGTTAGAGCAACTTGTGCAGCCTTTGATAGATTTGCAAAGGACTTCTTGACTACAGCAGCATCTTTCTTGACCAAGTTATTATTCTTATCTGGCATCCAGATATAGTTAATAGTCTTCTTGCTGCCCTTGGCTGCGAACTCTGGTGTTACTGGTGCAGGAATACTGCTTGCTTTTTTAACAGGATTCGCATTTATTTCTCTGTACCTGGTCAAGGGTTAACCTCTTTCAAGTTATCGTTTTCAAAATATCTATCAATTAGATTTCCAAGGTTAGGGTCAACCAAATCAACTATTGAGTTAATGTAGTCTCTCCAGTAGTTCTGGACCATTGTCTTAGAACCAGTAGGAGCATCCTTGTAAAGTTTTACGTAGTCATCGCGGTACTTCATAATCGCTTCGACTTGCTCCCAGAATGGAGTATTGCCGTGCTTCTCCATAAACTTATTGTCTTTAACAATTCGGGTTAAGCCCCAGGCGTATTTGAATGAGACATCTTCTGTCTTATTCTTGTTGTACTCAAATAGCCAGTTAGGGCTAAACTCTCCAAGTTGAAGAGCATAGTTCTTAAGAGCATCTCTTAGTTCTGGAACTGAAGAATAACTTCCGTAACCTTTGGCTTTAGCAGCCTCATTTAAGTCTCTCTTATATTCGCTATAAGCCTTCCATACTCGGCTGACTTCGATGTCTTTTTCAACATCAGCAATAGACTTAATTGGGAGATTTAATACTGTACCGTCAGGCAATGTAGTTCCAGGGCGGTTTAGAATTCTTGAGATGTTAGGGTCAGCCTCTGCTCCCGCCAAATCTTGAGTAATTAAACCAACAAGATTCTTATCCTTAAGAGCCAAGTCTTTTGCTAGACCTGAGAACTCTTCCCAAACTCTCTTATAGCCTTCGGCTGTAGGGGTTACATATGTTGCCTTTGGCTTACGCTTTGAACCAAAATACAAACGCTCCATCGGGAACTTGTCAGTAGCACCAAGTACAGCAACGCGAGAGTTTAACTCTTGCTCCGCAATAGCCTTAGCAATTCTGTCTGACATTCCAAGAGACTTATATTTGTCAGTTACTGTTCTAAAGTATGTAGAGAATATGTTATCTGGGCGAGTATCAACTACTGCTGCAGTACCAAGTGGCGAAGCAAACTGCCATCTTGCTTTCTCTGCAAACTTTTTCTTAGTATTTCTTGTGACTATTTCTTCAGTAGGAGCCTTGCCTAGTCCCATTTCATAAAGCGCCATTTGGTAGTTCCACTCAGAAGTATATGAATCTAGCCATTCCTTCTTTGAGTCATCTCCATTTAACCACAATAGGAAATTACGCATATATGCTGGAACGAATGTTTGCTTTACCTGTTTGCCTAAATCAGTTTCTACGCCATATGGGAATAGTTCCTCATAGGAATATCCAGGCAATTTACCAAATGTTGTATCGATAGCATCCTTAAGAATCTTATCGTTTCCAGGCTTAAGTGCTAATACTTGACCTACAGCAAATGGAACTGCGTAAGATGGACCAGCAAAGTTAGCAATGAAGTTAATTGCTCTTGTGCTAACCATAATTCCTTGACCATTTTTCAGACCAAGTTCTTTAGTTCCAGGTACAATTAGGTACTCAGCATCAAATACATCATCTACTGGATTGCCATACTTATCAACACCGAAGGAGTTATATACTCCATAGTATGAGTTGAGGAATCCAGCCATACGCTGTGGTGCTTTAGCAGCAAATCTTGTATAGCGATATAGACCAGATGCGGATGCAGCAGGGAACGAAAGGAAAGTTCTTGCTGCGTAGATGCCTCTGTTTTGTCTACGAACTGAGTAGAAGGTCTTCTCTGCTTCTTTAACCATCTCAATAGCAGCAGCCTGACGTACACTATTTACAGTTCCTGTAGTTACTTCATAACCTTGAGAGGCTAGTAGTTGAAGTTTATCTTGAACTCTTTGTCTAAACTCTACGCTACCCCAAGCATACTTAATAGCATTTTCAGGAGCACCTAGTCCTCGCCAAGCCTTAGCGGTTAATTGATTAAAGTAAGTATTTATATCTTGTACTTGGTTTGCTTTAACCGAATAATTCACATCAAGTGGGTTGATTGGGGTAAGTCTATCTAACTTATCTCCAAGTAATTGAGCAAGTTTATTGCCCCTTACTTCGCCCGCTGCAGCCAAAGCCTTAGCCTCTAGGGTAGGCAAATATCTATTTACATAAGCGATACGGTCATCTATGATATCTATAATATCTGATGGGTCTTTGCCGAATTCGTTTGCATATGAACGACCAGGGCGCTTTAATCCCCAAGTTCCAATAATCTCATCACGAGTACGACCAGCAAGAATCTGGTCAATAAGAACATCGCCTCGCATATAGTTATTAACTACATAAGACAACTCGTCAAAGTATCTTGGGTCATTAACATCTGTAATGCGGTCTGGGCTTCTGCGACCAAGAAGATTTAATCTACTAGCCAATTGCTTATCGCCAAGGATTTCAATTTCACGAGTATGTCGGTTAGATAGTTCAGCCTTATATGCTGTACCTAAATGATTCTCGCTTTCAAGGCGAGGAATCTGTACAGTTTGTCCATTACTTAAGACGTAACTTTCTTGTTCCTGACGTCCTCGCTTACGGATACGAGCGTTATCTACAATTGAAAACTCATCAGCCAATTGTTTTCTTGTTGGACCTAGGTCAGTTAGCAGTTTATCTATATTGTCATAAGCCTGCTTAAGATTATTACTTAAGACATTCAAATCAGGTGCAAGAGTATTGATATCGCCAGCAGCCTTTTGGATGGCAATTTCTGCTGCTCTAATATCGCCCGCTAGTTTAGGGTCATTTAATGACTTAAGATATTGAGTGCGCCGTACAAGACCAAATAGGCTTGGTACTTCTTCGCGCTCAGAACCGAATTCTCTAGCGCGATTACGCATTCTTTCTTCAAGTCTGCTGACAAGTCTTTCCGCTGCACGTAAATCATCCTTAACTATCTCTGCGTGAGCAGCCTTGGTCATAGGAGAACGGGCTTCTGGATTGATAAAGAACTCTACCCACTCTGCTGTTGCATTGTCTACAACGTCAATAGCCTTTTCGTACTGTTCAGAGAGTTGTGAGTATTCTTCTTTAACAGCCTTACGACGGGCTACGCCCTTGATATTAGACCTGTTTACTGCTTGAGCAAAACGATTTCTATTATTAAAAATAGTATTCTTGATAAAAGTATCTGTGCTTTCAACCAAGAACTTAGAACCCTGAGACATAATGGCTGCATTCATAGGTTCAAAGATTGAGTTCTTTGGAATATATGCAGGGCGAACTAGTTGAGCAAATGAGAATATCTTATTACCGAATTCAAATAGTCCACGACCGACATCGGTAAATGTATTATCTAATGGATTTAATGCTCCATTTATTCTATTAGCCTCACGTACCATTTTACCTAGTGGGGTTAATGGAGTTGCGTTAGCCAACTGGCGTTGAGTCTGTGGGCTTACTACAGTGCGAACACCGCTCGGGTCCATAGCATATGAATCACGAGTAAGGTCTCCGTGGTAAGTATCTAGATTTTTATTGAATTCATCTACGAATGCTTTAGCCCTAACTCTACTTATGCCCATTGTAGATAGGACATCAATAGCAGTTTCGCTTCTCATATTCTTAAAGAAGATTTCTCTTTCTCCGTCTGTCTTCTGAAGAAGAGCCTTCTCTATAAGATTTCTGCGATAGTCTGATGCTGATACTGTAGAGCCATCTTGCAAAGTTACCTTGTTAGTTCCTTTAGCAAACAATGGAACATCATCTAACCAAGCATTGATTTCTTCAACCATATCTCCAGGACGAAGACCTGAATGGCTAATGATTCCTCTTGGCATCTTGCCAGTAGTAAAGTGAAGAAGTGCAGTAATAGCGCCACCGCGCTTGCCATCTCCAATAATAGTCTGTGCTACGCCACCAAGATTGCTATAGTCACGTACTTCAGTTGCAGCACCAAAGCGTTGTTTAAATTCTCTAGCCTTAGCAAAGGTTCCTGCACCGACTACAGGTTCTGCTGGCTTATACGCTGTACCTAAAACTCTAGGTTCTGGTAGGAACTGACCAGTCTGTGCATCAAATTCATCTCGCATAAATGCATCAAAGATGCGCTGAGATTCTGGGTTCTTTGCAATAGCATCATCAAATGATTTGCTCCAACGCTCTTTTGCCTGTGCATTGTATGAGCGATATTGACCAGTCTTTAAATAATCTGCAGCAATTTCATCCGCTGCATTTGAGATGTACCACAAATCATCCATCTTATTAGCAGTTGCAAGACGCTCAATTGCTGGACCATAACCCTTATCAGCCAAGATTAAGTCTCTAACGAAGTTAGGGTCGTTAGTCTCCTTGATTAAAGGAGCAATTCTTGGGTTGTTTGTGTGTGGCTTTAGAATCTTATTAATTAAAACAATGTCATCTGTAGCAGCAAGATTGGTTATATCTGTTCCAAATACAGTCTGCTGAGTTCCAGAGATATGGTCATCTGCTAGTTTCTCTAGGTCAGAAATAGCCTTTGCATCATAAACATTTAATCTATTGTTTAGACCAGCAGCCCTGGCTCCTGCCTTAAGTGCTGAAATACCAACCTGAGTTGCACCAATAATTACAGCGTTTCCAACTAAAGCATCTGTAAAACCAGTTAGCCAGCGACCAGTTGTATTATCTGTAAAGTTTTCCTGTACGTCTTGGTCATTCCAAAGATTAACTCTATCGATATCAATTCCACCATCTTCAAGAATCGCATCAGAGATTCCTGTAACGTGGAATGGATTAAGATAAGACTTAGTAAGGGCAATACCTAGAGAAACATCTTCGCTTCTATTGTAGGCAGTCTGTACATCGTCCCATTGGAAACCCTTTTTATACGCATCATCTTTGTATAGTGGGCTTTCTGGGTCAGTTAATAGCGCAGCAGTTGAGATTGGGCGCTTGATTAACGGACTAAAAACTTTTTCTTCTGCTTTGGCAGCAACCTGAAGTAGTGGGTCGAATGGAATTGCTGCTTCCGCTGCAGTCTGTGCTGCGTAATCAGCCATACCGTCACGCAATTGCTCATTTAAATCAATTCCGTACTCGGCTTCAATCTGAGAAGTTGCTCGAGCAGCACCAATTTGTGCTCCCGCTTTAAGAATTCCACCACCAGGACCTGCGCCTGGTTGGATTCCAAACGCTTCAAATGGAGCCAATGCTCCTTTTCCAAGAAATCCTGCAGCCTTACCGACTGGCTTAAGTACTGGCTCTGCAATTTCTGCAACTTTTTTAGCGCCAGTTAAAACTCTTTTAGTATTTTCCTGAAGATTCTTTTTGGCAATATTCCAAGGTGAAAGAGTGTCAACAATTTTTTGGGCTGAGTCTTTGGCATCACCAAGAGTGTTCTTGAACGTATCCCAAAATGACATTAGAACTCCAAATACTGTGAATTAAAGGTAGAAGGTCCGCCACCTTTTACGTCTTGACCTGTAATTTCTCTAATAAAGTTATCTCTGTCGGTTGTACTTTCCCAAGGAATCATTGACAGAGTAAAAGCAATCCCGAAATTCTCGTAACCTAAAGAGTTACCGAACTTATCGAGATGGTCGAAGAATGTATTCTCCATCCATTGCATTACATCAACTCCCTAAGTAGGGCGTTAACCATTCTCTTGTATGAATCTGGAGCACCAGGCATACGTGCTGCTTGAATCAAGTCATTCTTGTAACGCATAACAAGTTCTACGTTCTCAATCTGACGACTATCTGGATTCAAACTTCTTGGTAGTACATCGCTACCTGCACCTGCACCGAAATCAACACCATCTGAAATAGGCTTGAACTGAACAGGCTCTTGGTCGATAGGTGTAATTGCACCGATTAATTGTGCAAGACCTTCTCCGCCTACGCCCTTTGGCATATCAGATGCTGGATTAGCAGCACTAGCAGTAGTCTTCACATTACCACCTTCACTAATTTGAGTATTTAATGCTTGAGTAGCGCGATATTCTCCGTTACCTGATGGGCGGAGTTGTGCAGCCTTGGCTGCTTTTTCTGCTACAAACTTTCCTGATTGTCCATTTCCGCCATTTCCAGAAACAGAGAATGGGTTATTTTGTTCTGCATCAGGACGAAATCCTCCGCTTACCATCACTTCTCCTCTGGCGTATATGAATATTCTTCAGCCGAGAGCATCATTCCTTTGGCAAGCCAAGGATTCATATTCTCACTGACATCTGTCATTAAGTATCGAGTCCCATTAAAATCTGACCACTCGCTTACAAGAACCCATCCTGTACAGATTTGGTTCTCTGAATCATCTAGTTCTTCAGCAGCAAGTCTTAAGGCGTGATTTACCGCATCTGTGAACTTGCTCATTTGTATTGAATCTCTTGGTAGAACGGAGGCGCTGAATAGGCGCTTACTTTGCAAGCAATCTCCATCGCCTGCATTGGGTCTGCTCCAGCATATAAAGCGCCTAGAGCGAATGAACCACCACTACCAATGGCATAAATATTATCTTCGTTTTTCATAACCGATAGGTCTTCGTCGATATCAAATATCTCGCCACCTACAGAAATCAAAAACTGAAAACGAGAGCCGTCCTTCTTGTCTTCATCAAAGTTATAGCCATTATCAATCAAGCATTTGCGAAGCGAAGGCATAACCTTTGTAATCATAAAGCGATAGACGTCTTTCTTGTCCTTCGCTGTGAACTGAGGTGGTACCCAAATGTTCTGGGCTATATCGCAAGGAACTACTTCACCTGCTCCTGCAATAAGAAGCGGACCTCTAGTTGCAATCTTCTTCATAACTTTGTGAGCATATATGCGCCCACTGTCATCAGTTACTCGGCTATCGGCGACGATTAAACTTTTATCGTCATACTCGATTCCAATAATCGTTGTCATCGTCCCCTCCTAGATTATCTTCGTCGAATAGTTCTTACGCTTGCGTTTGCTTCACCTGCACCTGAGATGCTAGATAGAAGACTCAAAATATCTGGTGCTCCACCGCCAGGTGCTAATGGAGTTGCTGGTGCTGTTTCTTCAGGAAGAGCGCCTCCTACTGGAGCACCTAAGGGAGCAGGGGACGGTTGCTCAACCATTTCAGCGGTAGCCCCAGCAGGAGGAACTTGCTCTGCGGGGAATGCTTCTTCAATAGCATCTTCAAGCGCTACGCCTTTTTGACGAGCCTTGATTACCGCAGCAATCTTACGTACAACGTCCCCAGCGTCTCCACCTTGTGTTGCCATCGCAGGAATTGCTTGAGTATATGCAGTCAAGGAACTGAGCAATGATTGACGCATACTTTCAACTTCAATCTTCTCAAGTTCTTGTGTGACGTTAACTGTGAATGGAAGTTCACGCATAGCCAAATCTTTAGAGATTAGACCGCCACCCAATGCTTGAAGCATAAAGATAAGACCTTGTGCTGGGTTTAGACCAGCGAGCATTCCGTATCTAACATCAGCGGAGTAATCTCCCTTGATGTCTTTCTTAGGTGAATAAGTAATTTCATAAGGTGAACCAGAATCAACACCACGAATGGTCTTTTGTTCTGGGAAAATTGTTTCATCTACTTCAAAGCAGATAGAGATTACATCGCGCAAAGCGCTCGCAAAGATAGCCTGTGCGCTCTTGACTTGGGTATCAAATGCACCCATAAGAGCCTGTACACCTTGACCGGTGACGATAGATGCGTCAATGTTTCCGGTACGTCCCTCAGGATAACGAGCACCAACTCGCATTTCTTGATTGAGCAATGTCTGCTCTGTAAATGCGCCTTGTGGCAATGTGAGTTCTACGCGACGTACACCTGCTGGTTGGCTAGTACGGATAACCGCATCTCCACCAAGCATAAGTTCTTGAACGTCTGTAGGTAGAACAATTGGAGCCTGAACAGATTTCTCTGCTGCTTCCATAGCAAGCAATGCAAATCGGTTGCGAAGCAACTGGATTCCGATGATGTCATCGAATTGTCCACGCATTTCACCATCAACAGATGGTTTGCGAGCAACAACAATCATCATTTTACCAAGAGGATTCTTGGCTTTTGATAGAACTAAGTTCTCTTTTGTTGGCAAATAAACTACTGATTGTTCCGCATCGTAGTAGCGAATCATCTCAACCTGTTGAGTTAAATCTTGCTCATAGCGTAGTTTGCCGAGCAACTCATACTCGAATTCAGGGAATAGCGAGACCAGTTCGCCAAGGGTCATCATATAGCGTTTTGCAAATGCAATGCATCGCCCATAGCGGTCAAATTCAGGGTAAGCACCTATTGGGTTTTCTATGCGGATGCGCGGCATCTTTGCTTCATCATCCAGTTCAACAATGAACGGGAGGAATCCATAAGTTATGTACCAGTCCGCCCCTTGATACATTTGTACAGCCAAATCAGAATGAGCAAAATAGTTAGAGGCAATGCGAGTACGAGTATCAGCGAACTTGCGAGCGCGGTCAGAAACCGAATTCGCTGCATTGCAGTTAATTGCTGGTAGTGGTGCCATAACCTCTGAAAGGTCTCTAGCCACAATATCAACAAAGTTTGCAACGACATTCGCATCTACTCCGTCTGGAAAGAAGTCAGGATAGACGGTAGAAATTTGACCCCTACGTACAGCAAGAACGTCTTGATTACGAGAGTCCCTGTCTGCTGCACGATAGCGAAGCGATTCAACTCGCGCTGCTATCTGTTCAATTGATAGTGCCATATTTTCCTATCCGTATGTTTCTTGCCATTGCTCTGCAAAGGCTTCATCAAGATTAATTGACATTCTTCGTTGAGTCTGAGCCCTGGTTGCCCATCGGTTCTGTACCCATCGTTGTTGTGAGGTTCCTTGTTGCATCATTTCGCGGATACGAATGATGGCAAACCAAAGAGCCATAACGCAGTCGGTTGCGTTTCTTGTCTCAGGCTTCCAAGTAATCAATTGCTGGACTAATGCCTTAAGACCTTCGCTACCTTCATTGCTTGGTAGTTCTATTAAATTGTTATCTTGAAATCTTCCATCTCGTAGAGTGCCGAAAAGAGACGCCATAGAAGCCACACCGAAAGAAGTATCCCACTTATTTTTACCAGTGAAGTGAGAGTTGAGTTGGCACCCGTACATTGACAACCAGTTTCGCAAGTCATCGTCGAGTGCGTAGGCTTTTTGGTGGGCATTGATTTCAATTCTAAGTTCTTGTGGTTTATAGCGCTGAACCCAGTCTTCAATCAGGGCTCGAATCTTCATCGGCGTTGGGTCAGTCATATTTATGCAGTCGAGCACATAAATCATTCCGTCAGCCTTGTTGTATGTTGTAACCACAGCGGCGGTATTACCCGTCATTGCTGGGTCAAGTCCTATAACGGTATAGCCCTCGAGGTGTTGTGGATGCCCTGCAGCACCTGGTTTAAGCGGTCCACGCTTTCGCATACCGTTGACACATCCTGCAACTGCTGCTGGCGCGAATATAGCGTCTTCGACGACGTCTTCTTGTTGGTAGACCATTGCCCAGACAGAAGGCGCCACTTCGCTTCGTCTAGTGAAGAGAGCCCCACCGTCCCATTTTGGATAGAGTCCTTGTTCATCTGCTTCGTCATTCTCGCCTTCAGGGCGGTCTGTCTTTGCCCACAGTGTTACCCAGTTTGCAGGCTTCTCATCAAACTCGAGGACCGCTGGCATTGCCATATAAGTGAATGGCGATTTACCACCAGTCCAGTTAGAGCCGTCCCTTATCTGTTTGTATAAGTCTACAGGAGCAACACGGGTCCCTACGATAAGTAGTTTCCCGTGCCGTCCCAAACGCGTGATAACTTCTTTCTGAAGCCATTCAATTTGCTTCTCCCACTCGTGGGCATTGGAGTTCATCACGACATCGTCTAGGATAATCAGGTCAGCGCGTGCACCGTAAATCTGAGAACCAAATCCCAGTGCTTGGACCGTAGGGTCCTTTTCGCCAGAGTCTCGACCTGAGCCTAGATAAATCATATCGGCGGACCACGTAGGAGAGTCCGCCTTATATCCACCATTAGGACCGAAGGCTGTCTGGAGTTTAATCCAGGACGGATGGCTTAATCGGGTCTTGATAGCAGATAAAAACTTACGCGCCATACCCTGGGTCTTTGAGACCAGGATGATTCGCACATTGGGTTCTGTGGCAATTCGGTAGGTGACGTAGTTGATGGTCAGTACCGTTGACTTGGCGTGTTCCGGAGGAACGTTAATCAGAACTCGGTTGGCTGCCCCTTGTTCATAAATCATACTGGGGTGTAGCCATCTTGGCTCCCGACCCTCAATCAGGTCAATCCAGTTTAACTGGTGGGGAAACAACTTGGTATCGAGGAACTCTTCTGAGAATTGCTCGAAGGAAATCTCTTTTATGTTGGCTAGGTCAGCCCTTACCCCTTTGCCTTCTAGGCGAGCCTTGTCGGCTCTAGCCTTAAAGTCAGGGTCATTCATAACCCATTGGCGGAAGGTCACTTCGTTTCGGTTGACCGACTCCATAGCAGCCTTTATGGTCGAACCTTGGCTCAGTTGGAACAGTACCCTCTCCTGGGCTTCGCCCTTTGGGGTGTTGGTCTTACCAGGTTTGCGTCCCATTAAACCCTCCGTTAAAACTTATTAAAAACGCCCCCTAATAAACGGTCAGAATACGGGCACCTGATGTTATATATATAAATAATATATATATTATATTACGTCGCGTAGCCCGCAAGAGGCGGAGCGACGCTCCGTATAGATATATAAATATCTATACATATAAGATAACCTGTTCAAATCGGAAAACCGAACAGGTTTTCAAGAAATATTTTAAAAAGTCGCCCTTTGGGCTCCAATATGTCCGAATTATACATATATTGGGGGGATATAACAGAAATATTTAGGGGTAGTATATATTATATAAACGTCGACGATTTAATCAATGTGGGGTCAAACCGCCTTGGGCGGAGCCATCCTAGGGCAGACTCTCAACCTCTACTAGAGGGTTAGGGTTTCTACGACTTAAGACTAATTGTCGACTTATTAATAAACCGACTTTCCTAGATTAATAATCGAAAGACCTAGCAAGAACTGGGAATGTAGGAGGCAGGAGACTAACCCCCCTCGGGGTATTTCGCCCCCTCGGATTCAATAGATAGTTTAACTTTCAACTAATTCAGAAGATAGACGGGGGAGAATCTATCGAACATATGTACGAGTCAGAATGTGATGCGATTCACATAATTCACCGCGTGCAAATCCTTGCAACTTAAGACGAGAAATGGGAAACTCAGAGAGTGGGCGGAGATACCGCCCGAGATAGGCAGGAGAAGATGAAGACAACAACCGCAACCCGTACCGAGAATCTATCGGGAATTATCACCGCCCTAGAATCGGCTCACGCCTCGATTCGAGAGAAGACCGGCGCACCTCGAGCAACTATCCTAGTCACCCGCAAGACGGGAAACGTGGCGGGACATTTCACCCCGTCGACTCCTTGGATTGCAGGAGAAGAGAAATTCCACGAGATAATGGTAAGCGCGAATTATTTCACAAGAGGAGCCCGCGCTATCCTCGGCACTCTTCTACACGAGACCGCGCACTCTCTAGACCTAGCAAATGGCATCCAAGGCGTCACCGGCGATGGCTATCACAACAAGAAATTCAAGGCAACCGCCGAGGCTCTTGGTCTCACAATTACACAAGCCAAGGGCATCGGATGGAGCGTCACCGATGTAAGCGATGAATGCGCCGAGCGATGGGCGGAAGAATTGCAACTCATCGAGGACGCCCTAGCACTTATGGCAGATACGGAGCAGGCAACCAAGGGCAAGGGCAGAAATAAGAATCTGAAAGTGGCAGAATGCCGATGTGGCGAGAAGATTCGACTATCCGCCAAGACTCTCGAATTATGCGCCCCTAAATGTCAGAATTGCGGGACGGAATTTATCGCCAAGGCGTAGCAGGGCGAAACCTAGCCCCGAGAAATCGGGGCGAAGGTCTCGGGGTGAGTGCCCCGACTGATGAGCCCGAAACTCTTCAGACTTAAGACAGGAGAAGCGATGGAGACAGTAGATAAAGTTCATCCTTGGCATTGGGCGAAGGAGAATCTAAGCGAGCCACGAGCCCGCGCATTCTGGAAAGCGTATCGAGAAATCGAGCAGGGCAAATTATCAGATGAATATTACAAGGAAAGCAGGGCGAAGGACAAAATCCGATACGCATTTACCCGAGCCAACATCGAGCAAATCAACGCAATTACCACGAAGGCGCACCAAGAGGCGGACGAACTGGAAAGACAAGCCCGCGAACTAATGAAGAAGGCGCAACAAGTGCGAGAAGATGGAAGAAATGAGGTGTCTAAGATTGAAGCGGGCGTTTACGAGACCGAAGAATTCAAGGCACAACAGGCAAAAGTCTCGGAGATTTGGAAGCGAGACGATGCACTGGCACAGCCAAAGATTCAAGCACTAATGGAGAAATACCGAAAGGCACAAGAGGCGAGCAAGTAGAAGGACAGCCCCCGCACTCGACAGCGGGCGCAGGTTCAAGACCTAGCGGGGGCACGATAGGGGAAAGGTTCCTCTATTACTTAAGACAGGAGAACAAAGATGTGCGATGGTAATTTCTTTACATTTGGATTAGATAAATGGGGCGTCACCCTAAGCACGGAGCCCGTCTATTTCTCGATTACGTGGGGGTTCATCGCTCTCGTGGTTGTGATAATCGTCGGACTTAAGACACTAAGGAGACGCAAGCGCAACAAGTGACAGACGTCACAGCCCCGCACACTTTACAGAGTGCGAATGGTGCGAGACCATAGCGGGGCACGAGTCGGAAAGTATCCGACCAAGTTAGACAGGAGAAAAGCAAGTGGAAACAACAACAAGAGACGTAATAGCACACCAATTCGCTAGCGACTGGCTCCTAGTGATGGAGAATGATTTCGATTCTTACAATGCATTACAGGAAGAGGTTCAAGCATTGGACACCATTCAACTAGCGGATAAATTGCGTGAGGAGTGGGAGTATCTAGCCGAGCAGATAACCGAACTCGTGGAAGATAACATCTCGGATGTTGCATCTTTACTAGTGGCACAGATGCTCAAAGGGTGGGGCTCCTATCCATTCGACCTAATCGCAAAGCACCTCAAAGAATCAAACTAACTAACAACTTAAGACAGGAGAAATAAAATGGAAAAGTGGACAATTAAAGTAGAACAACAATTCGAGATAAAGGCTGGCTCATACGAGGAAGCGTGTCAATTACTGCCCGAATATGGCTGGGCTCCCAACCCTTCCTGGGTAATGGTTGAGGAAACAATAGAAGGAGGGCGCAGTGTCTAGGTGCGGAGTATGCGGGCAACGCTACGGAGATTTAATGGTGAAGCACGCCGAGATGTGCGACGATGACACAAAGGCGCAAGGGATTGCGATGTGTGGTGACTGCTTAACGCCATTGGCAGAGTGTCTACATAGTTATTACTTAAGACCAAAGAAAACAAAATGATTCTTATCGCTCTCGCTTTCTATCTCTCGACGTTATCCGTTATAGATGGCGACACCATAAACATAAAAGGCGAGAGCGTGAGACTGCTACAGATAAACACACCCGAACTCGGCACCTGCTATGCAGACAAAGCCAAGCAATACACAGAAAACTTTCTTAAGACAGAAGGAAAGATTAAGTTAATCAGAGACCCAAACCTTGACAATGTAGATATGCACAAGCGAAGCCTGCGCTATGTAATTAAAGGTAAAAGAAATTTAAACCTTGAATTAGTACGCTACGGATACGCCGAGCCGATGTTCTTTAACGGGGCAAGGGGAGAATACGCAAAACAAATAGAAGAACTGGCAAGCAAGGCAAAGGCAAAGCGTCTCGGTCTATGGAGTTGTAAATAGACTTAAGACATAATGTGACAGACACCACAAGAAAATCTATAGACAAAGCAACGGAGCAAGAGTACTTTAAAACCAAGGCAAGACCAACAGACAGGAGAAAAAAATGATACCTAGCAAGACACTCGACGCACTTACCGAAGGGCGAGAGGGATTTAACTACGACGCAGAGGGCAACTTCAGCGGAGCAGGTGGAGAAAAGTCCATCGACTTATTAAGACTTCACTACCTATACAGTTCAATGAAATTAGAACTTAAGACAGGAATGAAATTCTCTCGTAATCTAAACACATTGAAGGTGGCTAATCAAATGTTGGGCACCAATTACAAACGCAAGGCGCAAGCATTCGCACATCTTGAATCAATAATGAAACTGGCAGGAGAACTAAAGGAGACAAACGATGAACTTTCTAACTAACTTTCAGGCAACTTGGTGGATGTGGTGGCTACAGATGTTCGCCTACATCTTAATCTTAACAACCCTAGCAGTAATCGGATGGTGGTTGTCGATAGTAATTACAGACTTAATCAAACGACTTAAGACAGGAGATAACAAATGGACAGCACAATAAAGCGGATTAAGTTCCCGCTAACTTTAGATATAGATACATCCTTGACAAAGGAAGAACTTTACAGGACACTTGACCAACACTTCGACGAACTTCTAACAAAGGGCGCAGGTGTAAGTATGTACAGATACGAACTACCAACACTAAAGACAGGAGCAAAGAAATGAAAGTATCAGAGGTAATAAAGAAACTAACAGAGAACTATTCACCTGACACCGAGTTAATGATTACTTGGTGGGGTAGTGAGAACTTCGAGCGACAGGCTGGAGTATGGCAGAAGGCAGTAGAAATCTTCGATAGTGAAGATAACCGCTACCAAATGTCAGACTACATCGGAGATGTAATAACTGACGCAGAGATTTATTTTGAGAAACAAAATGAAAGAGCAGAGCGAGCAGAACTTGGTATTGATTCCTATCTTCACGACCTAGCAGAAAAGGAGTTAGAGAATGAGAACATTCAGAATTAGTTATGAGGTGAAAGGTGTACGTATCATTGACGTCACAACCAAAGCAGAACTACCTGACAACTGGGATAGCCTGACTCTAGAAGAACAAGACGAATGGCTATACGAACATCAATACTTCTCCGTACTTAAGACACAAGACTTAGACTATGGTAAGGCTGGTTCTATCATTGAACTACGTCGCAACTTAAGGACAGTCTCGTGAAGATAGAGAACGTCAAGCACGTGCCAACGTGGCACGAGCAGGCACTATGTCAAGCCCATCCTGACCCTGACCTATGGTCATACAAGGGATATCAAGATGTGGATGACAAGGAGTATCAAGTCTTAAGACTAGTAGAAGCACTCGAATATTGTAGGGATTGCCCCGTTAGGGAGCAGTGCTTACAGCAAGGGCTAGAGAAGGAGAACCTAGTTCCTGGTATCATTTGGGGTGGTCTATTTACCTACGAAAGAATCAAACTTCTCAAGAATAAGAACGTCCATTCATTTAAGAATGAGTTCATAATAATTCGCAAAGTCAGAAAGATACTGAACAAAGGTGTTAAGCGATGAAACGAAAGACCATTGTGGGTGTGGGGGTTGGTGCTCTTCTTGCAGTATCAATGCCTCACACTCTTTCCCCAGTCTTAAGTCAGAAGAAAAAGCCAGTGATAGAACAAAGACACGCAACGTGGGAAGAAAAGAAAGCCAACAAGAAACTCGCTAAGCGTATCGCCTGGGCAGGTTATGGATGGCGTAAGATGGAGTGGAGATGTATCGATTACATCTTTACAAAGGAGAGTAAGTATGACCATATGGCGAAGAACCAACAAGGTTCGTCAGCATTTGGGATTGGTCAACGTCTTAATGAAACTAGCACAGACCCCCTCACACAAATCCTCCACGCATACAAGTACATCGTCCACCGCTACGAAACCCCCTGCCGAGCGATGAGATACCACTTAAGAAATAATCACTACTGATGCTAGACCTACGTGGCGAACCAACATTAGTGTGCGTATGTGGATGCGCTATGTGGAACATAACTGTAATGTGGGATGAAGAGACTCGTACTGTAGGATGGTACGACTTAAGACAAGAATGTAAACAATGCGGAGCGATAGCGACCGCACCTACCGAGATAGATTAAACAATGCCAACTTATGAATATAGATGTGACAATTGTAAGACACATATCGAAGTAAAAGAACGATATGAAATAGGACCGGAGTGCTTCCACTGTGGCAGAAATATGAGAAGAGAATGGACAGCACCAGCCGTACAGTTTAAAGGTTCAGGATTCTACAAGACAGACAATCGTTAGTCTTCTTGCTCTTCCTCTTTCTCTTCAACGGAATCATCTTCCAAGAATGGTTTGAATCCACCAAGTTTTCTGATAAGTCTATTGATGGTACGACGATGTCTCATACGAGCAGCATCTTCAGAACCAAGACTTAAGAAGTTAGCCATCTCTTTAAAGTCCATACCTTCTGCGTGACGCATAAACAAAATCTTTCTATCTTCCTTACCCATCTTCCAGTATGCATAGTCAATCTCAATCATCATAGCAACTAGATTACCGCCTTCAGCGGGAGCCGACGGGCGACCGACTCTACCAAGGTTTAACTTATGTGCACTGTTGTATTCATTTCTTAAGACAGAGGGCAACAGGGCTTCAATAATCTCAGGTGCGTAGTAGTAAAGGTCATCGACTTCATAACCAATTGACTTTGCTTTCCACTTCTGACAGTAGTCAAGTGCTTGGTTGCGAAGGCTACGGTAGATTAAATTCTTAGCGTCCTTCTCACCCTTGGCTTCCCACTCTTTCAACTTATTAGGATGCTCAGAGAACCACAACCATAGTGCCTGTCTTAAGTCTTCAATCTCAACCATATCAAACTTCCGTGAGTACTCAAGCGCAACAGTATCTACAACGTAGTCCCATTTCTTTACTTCATCCCAGTTCATAGTAGTTTAGTTCCCCATTCGATATTGAGTAGTCCAATTTTCTTAACGCGATTACTTGTATTGGCAAACTCAGTAGTGGTAGGGAGCCACTTGTCTTGCCACTTCATATCAAGTTCAGCCTTAAGAATAGATTCAAGGTCAAAAAAATATACCCCTTTCGGGGTGTAGTTTATATAGCAAGGCGTATAAGATAACTTACCGCCCTCAGTCATAAGGAAATCAAACTTATACTTCTCGATTAGCAACTCATCGTAGTGAGTCTTTCGTGACTTAAGTTCTATAAATAATTTAGATTTGTTTGACTGACAATCAAAGCCATCGAACTCAGACTCAGAGCGTTCAAGGTCAGCATAGTGATTCTCTTTCAGCCAATTGAATAACTCTTGCTCGTTCATCTATGTACCTTTGTCTCGGTTAATAAATCTTCTATCTTAATCAAGAATCCCTTTGACCTATTCGGTGGTATCTCACAAGTTATCTGACGTCCGTGCTTCTTTACTGTTTCTCTTAAGACATAAGTTGGTACTATAAATACTGATTGCTCTAATACAAATGCCCAGTGCGAGGCTTCACTAACTGATAGACCTGATGGTTCCCAAGATTGGCTAGCGTTGTACCAGCATTCAACTTCGATGTAAACATTTCCAGTCTCGTGCCAGCGTCTATCGCGCTTGACTTCAACAGTCTGACCACCATTGAGTAACTCTTCGACCAAGGATTCACCGGCTCTGCCGTAGGAAAAGTCCAGGTCAAAGGCACTATTCTTCATTACCTATCCCACTTATTTCTTAAGACTAGAAGACCTATGATTGCGTAGTTCGCCATATCCTTGAACGAATCTTCGAGTGATTCGTATTGTGGATTCGACACTTGTTTGTCGACGAGGTTATTAATCCTTGCAAGTTTGTCGTGCATACGTACTCGCAGTCCATTGATAGGTCCACCTGGCGATTCAGAAATATTCTTCGGACCATAATCAAGATGTTTCTTGATGAGGAGTTCTTGGAGTTCATTGAATGTATCCTCTACGTTCTTGAAGAAAGGAGAGGGATTGTTAGGGTTACCATAAGCATCTCGTCCTTTGTTTTCAGCGACGTAATCTTGTATCCCATATTTTCTAGATGGGTTGTAATCTGCCATATCTCCTCACGCTCTGCTCTCGTTGTCATCAGGTCCCTTTTCATTTAGTAAACGATTGAGTGTCTCTTCAAACCTTAGCATTTCATTCTCCACTACAACATCCTCAATCATATCTTCTAGTTCTTCGGAACCTGTTTCCGCTGCGAATAGTGTAACATATGTGGATTGAGTTATTTGTCTGATTTCTTCCGGCTTGTCTGCCCTTTCAAATAAGAATCTAAGTAGCGAACCAACCATCAACTTGATTCCATTTGGAAGAATTATTGCGGGGTCGAACTCACCCTCATCTGCTTCGTCTAAGAAATGGTCGACATATTCAAAGGCGTTGTCAAAGGATTCGCCACAACCATCACAGTAATGACCTAGTTCTTCATCCACTGCTACTCACTTTAGATAACAAATACTCAGGTCCTTCTGATACAAAGATTGAATTAACATCTTCTCCGTCAGGTAGGTTGACAATGGTTACTGGTAATTCTCTAGCCAAACTAGATGCGAACTCTCGTCCTGGTTGGTCTCCATCTGCAAAGACAAAGACTCTTTCAAAGTCAGCGAGCAATCTTGTGTAATGTTTCTTCCAAGAGTTAGCACCAGGTACACCGACACAAGGAATGCCAACACAGGCAGACATAGTGATTGTGTCTAGTTCTCCTTCACATACACCAATCCAATCGCCCGCTCGTTCAACATCAAGGACGTTATACATACGAGTCTCTGCCCCTGTGAGCCCCATATATTTAGGTTCTACAGCAGGGTTAAGAGCGCGAAAACGGATGTCAACAACACCAGACTTAGTAATATACGGAATAGAAAGTCTTCCTTGGTATACCTCGTGTCCAACTTCAGGCTCCTCTACTACGCCTAATCGAGCCAGCCGTGCTACTTCCATTGGAATTCCTCTTTGCTTGAGGTAATCTTCCGCCAGATGAATACTTGCGCTGTATCTCTCCGTTGCTTTCCCCAGTAATTCTTTCTGCAATACGCTTTGCTTCATTGATTTTCACATTCTCCTGTCTGGCTATGATTTGTAAACTGTTTCCCTGAACTCCGCAGGCAAAACAGATAAAGATATTTTTGTCGAGGTTGGCTGTACCACTTTGATGAGTGTCCGAATGGAACGGACATCGGAGATTAACTTGCCCGTGTGTACTTCGTATGTTCGCACCGTAGTGTCGGAGGATGTCTGCGATACTTGGTAAGTCTCCATTTACTGCCTCTCTGCGAGCCATTGTTCTAAGTCCTGTATAACCCACGCTTTGTTTACTCCGTGATTCCGTCGCTTCACTATAACAAATGCAGGCGGTGTATACGACAAGCCACGCGCCTTTGTGTAATTATCTGCTTCGACTTGTGCCTCTTCCCAAAACTCAGGTAGGTCTAACTTCTTTCTATTCTTAAGTTCTAAGATGTAAGTCTTGCCTGAAACGATTGTGACAAGGTCTCCCTCATCCTTTGCTCCAGCCTTAGTAAGACGTTCAGCCACAACACCCATTGACCTCAGCCATTTCATAACGTCGGTCTCAAACTGTGCGCCTTTACGTCCGTTGGGATTAGCCATTAGTATGCCGACTTATCCTTATTGAGGATACGGATAGCCCAGTCAAGTCCATCACTAATGCCTTGTGTGTACTCATCTTGAACTGGAACCTTTGCATCTTCTATCTTCTTAAGACATATAGAAATATGTTGTAGGTATTCAGCCTGTGCCATTTCTTTTGCGTGAATCTCTAAGTAATCGTCGTCCATTATTATCCTATGCTGACTCGGGTATATCTTCTATATACATAAATTCAGGATTGAATGCTAGCCACGCCGTAAGATTCGCATTAGCATCCGCTCGACCATACCTGTTTTTGACTGGTGCAATTGCCATAGCAGTTCCGACAACTCCGAGAGTGCAGATAAGCGCAGGGAGTTGAGCCACCTTTCCTTGGAGTGCCGACCTTGGTTGGCAAGGTTTGCCTTCCACAGCCTCCGATGTATGATGTAATACGATAATCGCAGTATTAGTCGCTCGAGCAAGGAACTTCAACTCCTTCATAATCGCTCTCATAGAGGCGAACTCTTCGCCACCATCGGTTGCAATGTCCATCAGGTTATCTACAAAGATAGCAACAGGCGGACATCCCCATAGTTCTTCAAATGCTTGAACCTCTTCGTCAATATCCTGAAGACTTGGGCTTGATTCAAATGACCAGACAATGTGATTACCTCGGGCAAGTGTTGCCTTAGTCCAGCCAATATCATTCTGTAATAGATACTCAACGTCAGTCTGATTCTTACCTGAAATCATAGACGCTAGGCGCATAGCCATAGTATGTGCGTTGGTATCTGCTGATATGTATAGCGTAGGTACTCGCATCTTAAGTGCTAACGCGAGCGCAAGTGTGGACTTACCAACACCTGGTGTACCTGCAAGCATAGAGACTTCTGCTCTACGAAATATTATTTTATTTGATTCAAAAGATTTAAAGATTGCGGGCAGAGGTTCGCCACCAATGTCGGCTCGTCCAACGCTTCTCGCTAATGTTCTCATTTGTATTCCCTAATTTTCTTCGCTGCGCTTCGCAAAGACTTTGCATAAATCGCACAATCATTAGCCGAATAATAATTAGAATCAAGAATCTCTAATGCTTCGCGCTCAAAGTTTCTTGCTATGTTTTCAAGCAAACTCTTGCGATGTTCTTCTAGTTCTACCTTCAAAGTTTTTTCCATTTTGTGCTCCTGTCTTAAGTTGTAAAGCCACCCACTTCTTCCCCAAGAGTAGGTGGCTCTACGTGATATGTCCCCAGGTAGTAGTTAGTTAACTGGTTTGCACTGGTCCGCACCCTGTGGTTGAGGGCAAGACCAGAACGCGTATGGTTGTCCTGTCTTCTTACTTATGCCACTTCGGAATACTCGCGGTCCGTGAATACAGGTAGGGGATGCTGTTTTTGCCTGGTCTGGTACGGAGGATACTCTGGGCGTTGTGTCTTGAGTTGAAGTGGGCGTCGATAAAGGGGCTACGTTGTACGCTCCTGTCAGTAGTTTCTGAACAGATGCAATCTGTGGAGAGTAATCCCCAATACCTTCGAGCAATACACTGAGTTCATCAGCAGTATTAGCGCGAACGTTAATCATATCTCCGCTAGGAGTTTTGTAGGAAACTTGTAGTTTCCAATCATCGTTGTTCATTATTTCTCTTTCGTAAATGTGCAGTGTTCCGTGAGTCCACAGTAACTGCAACTGGATAGGTTAGGGAGAAATATACCAGCCTGCCTTGCCTTATCAAAGCCCGACACAAGATACTCAAGCATATCCAGGGTATATCTCGATAGGTCAATCATCTCTCCTGTCCCCGCGTCGCGGGACATCCAGTAGTTTCCGAGATTGACTTTTACACCAAGCATCTGCTCAAGTCCTACTTTGTAGAACCCAAGTTGTAAATCAGATACTGGTCTGCGAGTTGATGTCTTAAGGTCGACAATGATTAGTTCACCATCAACCTCAAAGACTCTATCAATCACCATCTTCACAGGCACGTCTGCAATTTTGGGATTGAGTTCTAGTTCGATTGCCTTTGCCCCTTGGGGTGTTCTCCAAATCTTCCAGTTCGGATTAGCCTTACGCCATTGAATGTACTGGCTTACCCAGATAGGTCCTTGTTCATTCCACCAAGTTGCATCCTCTTTATTCGGGTTAGCCTTGGTTGCTCTGCCTGCAACTCTTGCGTTAGCAAGGTCTAAGTCTTTGGTTTCTTTTGCCCAGGCTTTTGCCCATAGTTCATTAGTCATTTGCTAAGTCCCACTCTTCAGTCGCTGCGTGAAATGCTCTGCCACCTGCTGACCAAATGCTTGGCTCTTCAGGCATCTGAAGTAATCGACCTAGGTAATACTGATAACCGCAAGTCAGGTAGGTTGTGAATGCTGAATACGAAATATGTGGGGGTAGTTGATAACCCTTAAGTTCAATCATAAGTTCTCCTGTCGATAGATATCCTAGCCTAAAAGGAGGACAGGAGAGTACTCAACAATCAGGCTAGGAATTTTTTTCTATTCAGTTGTATATATAATATTATTATATATATTATATAAGGGGCTCCGCCCCTATATATATTATATATTATATATAGAAATTATACACTGACTGTCAAAGTTTTTCTCAAGACGACACGCCGATAGACAACAAAAAAGAACCCCCTTCCCAAGGTGATTACCTTAGGTCGGGGGTCTTAGTGTCTTAAATCGCCTTATACGGCTTTTAAGGGGCTATTCCGTAGCCTTGTCATACTTGAGTCCGAATTCGGCTTCTGCCTTATCAGCCCACTTGACGATTGGGGCGGTTAGTCCGCCGATTAGTACAGCGTATTCGGGAGCCAAGTCTGTTGCGAAGGCGATTCCCATAGTCGCAGCCGAAGCCAACACGGCTCGCAGGTAGGACTTGAACGCAGCCTTGAACTCTTTGCTCTTTAGTTTCTTGATTAGTTTATCCATTACGCCTCCTTGGGGCTTGGAATATCTTTCTTCTTCGGCTTCCTAGATAGTCTTGCCTTGGCTTTGTTTATAGCCTTTGGCTTTATATCTAAGAAGTCAAACCAGGGTGAAACGTCATTAGAATAAGCAGGTTTAATAGAAATATGTAGGTGCTTATTGTGAGGATTAGAACCAGTATAAGTTCTATTGCCCTCTGCTCGTCTATCTTTTGACCAAATCTTTCCTTTAAAAATGAGATAGGAAACTCTTTTATCTTTCTTAAGTTCTTCAAAGATAACTTCACAATCGATACCATTCTTTGGGTCGTGAGTTAGGTCCGCTGCAAGACCAGTATTGTGGTCAGAGTTGGGGCTAATCTTTAGGTGAGCAGCAGAAGGAAGCAGTCCATCGCTCGCCTTCAAACGATTCGGAACAAGAGCAGTTGCCTGTCGCAACACTGCGACGGCAGCAGGACTTGCGGACTTCACTACTTTCTTCATATGGACCACCATCCAACTTCTCTCCAGGCATTCGGATTCCTTTTCAACCAATCTCTATTAATCTTGTTTTGTTTTTTAAAATCAGGTTCGTGAGTGTCTCGACCACAATGAGGACATACCTCTGCTCCAACGTATTGATATACGTGGATGCAGTGGGTCATCGCTTGATTGCTTCCTTCACTAAGTCGCTTAATAGGTCTACCTTTGTCTCTAAAAGATTTACTTTATCCTTAAGACTGGACCCTCCATTGGGTTTGAGTTCAGACAAGTAATGTTTAGTTAGATGCTTCACTCCCATAGCCAATGCTCCGGAGAGAGTAGTTACTGATACGGCTAATCCAGCCCAGTCTGCAGGTGACATAGTTTATACGGTCCTTATAGTTATCTCAAGAACTCCACCATATCCAGAGAATCCTCGGTCAGGCGGAGTGGCGCGAACGAATTGAATTTGCTCAATAACACACTGACGAGATTCGCCTGTGGTTAGGTCTTGGAATGTGACAACGTCACCATTCTCTTCGATTGTCTCGAGCGTTGACAATCTTTCAAAAGCCCTGCCTTCATATCCAACTAGGACGTTGTATCTATCCGTCTCTACATCGAAACAGTAGACAGGGAATCTCATTACTCGCTGACGCGGAGTAGCGATAGTTGCTTTAGCCTGATAGCCCTTAAAGATTGGACCTTCAGTTGTAGTAGTTGTATCTCTATTCAAGATAAACTTATATGCAATGTACTCCTGAGCGTTGAATGGCTGAGTGGTTGTTACTTCAACAGGCGCAACAGTTGCGTCGTAAGTAATCAAGTCGTACTCAACGTTGTTCTCATCAACAGTCTCAAGGGTCATTGAGCCATAGGTAAAGTCGCCTCGACCCAGTAATCGCTTAAAGTTCTTAGGCTCTAGTGTGTTGTATCTAATAAAGCCTGTAGTTATGTAACCAGTAGAAGCCTTAACGTCGGCACTTTCAATATAACTATGACCAGAAACTACAGCCAGAGCGGTAGCGGATGTAACAGCAGTCGAGGCTACAGTTGCAGTAACTGCAGATGTATAAGTAAAAGTTGTGGTTGTAGCAGATGTAATAGTCCATCTTGAAGTTGTGCTATCAAAGTTAGTATCGACGCCTTCAACCCATACTAAGTCACCGGCTACTAAGCCGTGTGCGCTCGCTGTTGTTAAGGTTGCAACACCTGCAGTCATTTGCTTATTGGTGATTGTGCCACCTACAGCATTACCTGTTGAACAGAAAACAATCTGGTCTGTGCCATTAGCAAAAGCGCAAGAGGTAGTTCTATGTCCAAACTCGCTGTCATAGTAGACATCGTTTGCGTAAGCAAATACCAGTGGTTCTAATTGCTGACTTAAGTCAAGACGAATTAAACCTGGGTTACTACCAACTCCAGTGGTTGCCCAGATGTAATGGTCTCTAGAGCAGAAGTCATAGACTGGCTGGCTGGTTTGTACAATCAGGGGACCGTAGTTAATAGAACCATCGGCATCAGATACAGTTGCGATTCTGATTCCAAGGTTAGTTCCAATAATCATATAGCCTAGGTAGTAATGAATCTTGTGGATTACTTCACCAGTTGGCATCTCGGCAGCAGTGATACCTGTAGTCAAGGTAGGCATTGCACCTGCTGAGGACAGAGTAAACTTTAGAATTGTAGATTGAATACCATTGTATCCGGCTACATAGATAGCAGCACCTGAGGCTGCAATGCTGGTATATACGTGAGATGAAGATGGATGTGTATAGACGGCAGTCGGTAGTGCTGATGCATTAGTTGCAAACTCATAGACTTTATTGTTGACGCACAGTACAATACGTTCTTTGACGAACTCCATAACTGCATTATTAACAACAATGCTGCTACTGCTAAACATAAGGGTTGCAGTTGTTGCAGATGTACCAGTCAGTGGTTTGCTATATACGGCAGTCTTATCTACACCTGCGTCAAGAATTCTAGTAACCCAATAGGCAGTAGTACCATCATCACATATATCAAAAACAGGATAATCAGTGCCTGCGTTATAGTCAATGAAGTGCGTAACATTGCCTTCAGTATCAATCTTATCGACGTCATACGCATCTTTTAATAATACACCCTCAGTGTTATTCCACTTGATTGAGCGTAGTTTCTGGAATGCACGTCCATTGGCTTCAACAACGCCAGTTGTAATATGCTCTTGAGATACTTCATTAAGAAGGGTTACTTGTCCCTGAGTCCAGACATCAACATTACGGCTATCAGCAAAGCGATATGCGCCTTCGTTGGATACTAAAGCAGGGTCAAAAAAAGTAATCCCCGCTCCATTATGGAACGAGGACTGGCTTCTAATCCACCATCCGGTGAGACTCTGCTCACCTGGTTCAGTTTGATTATCGAATTGTTCTTTGCGGTAAGGAGCAGTCTGTCTTATGTAAGGACGTCCATCGCTGATTGCATAGATGAATGGCTGTCCTCCAATAGCAACGTCATATGCAACGTCAGTATTGACCCAGATAGAAGTATCTGTAAGTACGCCAACATCTACCGCAACGGCTCGGGATGCACGACCTTCGGTAATATCACGACCAGCCACTTATTCTCCTTGCTGTTGTTCCTTAAGTTTATTCTTTAAATGTTCGTGTGCCCAGTACAATGCGTAGTAGTCATAGTCAAGACTGAATCGCTTCATATGCTTAACTAATGCACCAGTATGAGCGTGTAGTGGTATGCCTGCCTTCTGCATACGACGGAAGAAGATGATGTCTTCACCAATGAAATGGTCATCAACACCATCACCAGTTTCCATAAACATACCCTTGCCAGGGTTAGCCTCACGTATCTTTGGCACAATAGACTTGTGCATTAAGACAAAACCAAAACCAGCACAGTCAACTTTAATGACTTGATTCTCTGGTAGTGGGTGGTGATATCTGATTTGATATTCATCCACATTGTCAAATAGGACAGGGAATGGACGCATTAGTGTGCCCTCATTCTCCTTAGAGATAAAGTAAACACCACTTACTACTGGTCGGTTAATCTTATCGGCTGTCTGCCATAGTAACTTCATAGCATCTAGGTTCAGCACAATGTCTGAGTCAACCCAGAGTAGCCAGTCTGTCTTAAGTTTGTCTGCCCAATGGTCAAAGAGTACTTGGCGCTGTCTGCCAATCTGATTGCCTTGAACTCGGATACTGGTACTAATTGTCATACCATTACCTGGTCCAGCAATGATTGCTGTTGTCAAG
>JACCDU010662644.1_pt1 | contig 34847 bp, 50 predicted proteins | sample 7446081 | NCBI WGS metagenome assembly JACCDU01 (sample SAMN15323447, study PRJNA562643) | freshwater metagenome | isolation source: river surface water | place: USA:Blue River Watershed | collected 2017-08-17
GATGAAGAATCATAAGATACTTACATAAGAAAATAAAACCCCACATTTCTGTGGGGTTTTTTATTTTGGGAAAAAATCTAAAAATCCGAAAAGCGGGGGTAAAGTGGTTCCAGAAATTTCCGGAAAAATTTGGAAAATTTGAGTTTTATCGTTATATTTTTTATATGAGGAAGTGCAATAAGTGTGGTATTGAAAAAGATTTTACCGAATTCCATAAAAGGATTGATGGTCAACTTCGTCAATGTAAATCATGTGAAACCGAATATCAAAGGGAATACCGTAAAAAACTACGTAAGATAAATGATGAGGATAGAAGTGAGAAGGTAAATAAAAAAACCGAAGAACTCATCAACAAATATGTGGGATTAACATTTGGTTCATTTAAGATAACGTCTTATTTGGGTTATTATACTACAGGAAACGCGAAACACAATCGTCACATGTTTCAGAAAGAGTGTATATTCTGTGGTAATAAAACATACAATCCAACGGGACAGATTAATTCACTGATGAGAAAAGAGGGGATTTGCTGTAATCTTTGTAAAGGTTCGATTAATATACATACCAAGGAGAAGAAATGTTCTGATTGTCAGGTATGGTTTCCCGCAACGAATGAATATTTTCCACTTTCTAAAAACCGACCGTTTGGTATACATTACTACTGTAAAAAATGTCACCATAGAAGGGGAGTTAAACATAGAGAGAATCCTGAAAATAGAAAAAGGGAATATAAACAAAAAGAAGCAAGAATGTTAATCGACCCATTATTCAAACTATCATGTAGAATCAGGGTTCAAATTAAAAATTACATCAAAAGAGTTAACGTTGATAATCCCAAACCATGTAAAACTACCAATATTTTACAATGTTCTTTTTATGATTTCAAAGAACATTTAGAGAAACAATTTGATAATGAGATGTCATGGGATAACTACGGTAAATGGCATTTAGAACATATCATTCCCGTTTCATATGGGGAAACCCCCGAAGAAGTTATAGAATTGTGTCACTACTCCAATTATCAACCAATGTGGGGTGATGAAAATCTAAATAAAAATAATAAACTACGCATTGATGAAATACCTGAAGAATTGAAAATCAGGTATAAAAAATACATAGATAGATATATTGACAATCCCAAGTATGTCCGTTACTCCTCTTAAATAAAGAACCCTCTGTAATGGAGGGTTTTTTGTTTGTATTTATCTTATATGGGTTTTAATAAGTGTGTCATATCATTGGATAATATAAACTTCCTTATTGAAAAGTACGGTGAGGTATATGTAATGAACCTCTATAAGAAGTGTGATTGCTTAATTGGGGATTCTGATGGTATTCATCTTCTTGATACCATTATGATGAAGTATAATCCCCCGGCGGATGAATCACACACCAGAAGAGGTTCTGATAACCATATACCACTTTAACCACCCGAAGATTAGTTCGTATTCCCCATTTAAATAACGTGTATACGTTACCTTAATCGTGGGGATGATATATACCTGTCCGTAGATATCTCCTATCTCTATTTTCATAATATAAAAGATACAGATAATATTTGGGAAAAACAAACCTCGGGCGCCGGAACCGGGACTCGTATGCCGGGATTTATTGGGTCCTTAGAAAATCGTTGACAATATCTATGGTGGTTGGAATTACCTCCCTGTTTTGTGTGAGTTCATAATATGTGAAGTATTTCCATCCTGTGTGTTCCTCACTTAAACGAATATCTTGTTCGTTGAAATCATTGTCCACCATATAGAAAAGATTCATAATCTTACCCCTATTATTATATCTCTTTAAGAAGTTGATATTATAGATATCCATTCCTATTTCCTCCTTTACCTCACGGATTAAGGTTTCGGTTGGGGTTTCGTTCTTCTCCGCAGTTCCACCCGCAAATCCGTACATACCCGCATGACTCCCACTCATGTCCCGCTTGAACAATAAAAACTGATTATTCTTTACAATTAACAATAATGACACCATATTTATTAAATATGATAATCGTTGTAATTCTTGGGGCAATTATTTTGGGTTGGTTTATCGGAAACGTTCTGCTCAATAAATGGATAAAAGATAGCATCGAAGAATCAAATAATATCTATACAAAACACTTTGAAGATGGCAAAAGCACAAAAGGACCGTCCAAAACCAAAAAGCAGAAAATCAATTAAGAAAACCGCAAAATTGATTCAACATAATAACGAAGTATTAAAAAAGTATTATGAGAGCAATAAAATTTGAGGAGAAAAGAATCGTAATTAAGGGAGAAGAATCCACCGAAATTTTTACATTATACAAATCAACAGATTTGGAAGGGAATACCCAATATATTAACCACGGAGGTCGAACCTTCTATCTTACACAAATTTCATATAATTAATAGAAAAACCCAACATCGTTTGGGTTTTTAACTATTTATATCATATAGTTTTATTCATGAAGAAATTAATCATAACCGAAAGTCAATTTAAATATGTTACCGAAAAATTGATATCGGAAGCACAACAAGGTCCCGTGGTGAACGTGACGTATAAGTTTCAATCAACTTATGCAGCAAATTCATCTGACCCATCTGCGTTTTTAACACAGTTTGTTGAAGGTTTGGTTCAAAAGATTAAACAAGTACCAAACGGTGATGCCATGTTGAAAAGTGGTGAGATGATGTTGGATACCATAATTGTAACCGCAGGAGCAAGTAACTCATGGGGAGGGAAGACAACCCCATTCGATAGAGAAAACGATTACGTGTCTTTCCCAAAAACACCACAGGATACATCAAATCAATTGTACACCCTTAATAGTGAACTCTCAAAAAAGAGAGCGGAAACGTTTAGAAAATTCTTGGGTGTTGAGATTGCCAAAAGAGGTATAAAAGATAACCCTTCAGCAAATAGTACATATTACAGCCTCGTTATCAATACAGGTGGTAAAATCGATAAAGAAAGAAATCAAGCATCATTCGCAAATCCCGGTCAATATATCGAGGTTAAGATGAGATTTAAATACCAAAGTGAGATTGTTAAGTCAGGAATGACCGCAAGCATCGTATCTACCAATCAAATCAGAACATATACCGATATTAAATCCAACATGCTTTTAACCGGTTCATACTATTGTAATGGAAAGAATTCCCAAGGTGGTGGAACAGGTTCACAAGATTTAAAAGGAGCAATGGCAGAAATGTGTGCCGGTGTTGGTGGTGTAAAAGATACCAATGCGAAATATGCGATGGCATTTGAAATTAAATGGAACGTAAATGTTCTTAAAGACCCATATACAGAACCTATAATTCGTTGGATGTTCCACTTCAATCAAAACGGTAAGATTGATAAGATAACCAAATACGTCTATAATAAAGAGTATTACTTCTTACGTGCTGCCGTTCCACAATCACAGGTTTCTGTGAGTGACCCTGAAATGAAATACTACATGGGAATAAGAGAAGGTAAACCACAAACAGGTGGGTCCTTCTACGCAAAATACATACAACCTTATATCTAATGAACAGAAAAATTATCATCACAGAATCGGATAGAGAACGTATCAGAGGTCTCTACGAAAAACCTAAAGCATCTTGCTGTAAGTCAAAAATAAACGAAGCAGAAGAGAACTGTTACAGTCCTGAGTCATCTCAAGGTATGCAATTGGTTTCTTCACTTGCCGCAGAAATAAAGGGACTTGGAATCAGTGCACAAGATGTTCAAGCAGGACCTGAAACACCTGAAGTTACCGACGCAAAAGCAAAGGTGGCACAGATGTTAAATCCTGTTCTTCCAAACGCAACCAAGGATGAACTCAAAGCAATGATTCAGGACCTTAAAGCAATGAGAAGACAAAAAAGACAGGATAAACAACAACCAGCACCACAAGAACAACCGGCACAAGTTAATGAACAAGCCGGAGCACTTGCAGCATGGGAAACTGTTAAGGTATTCTTATTGGGATTACCCGCGGGTGTCTTCATCGCAATCGGTGCATGGTTAATCTTACGTCTTTTAAGATGTCACATCTATGAAGGACTTGGAAGAATCAGTGTTAGTTGTGGATTGGATATCCAAAGAAGTTTCCTTGTGAAACTTGCTGAACTTGTGTTCTTAGATTTTAAAAACTTATTTGAAACCGACCCGGTTTTATGGAACTGTAAATAAATTAAAAACAATATGAAAAAGTACATTTTTACCGAAGCACAACTAAAGAAAATCATCGATAGTGAAATCGATGAGAGAAGTCGTTCTTTAGCCAATACAAGAAAGAAAAGATTATTCCCAAAATCTGCAATGGATGCAAATCCTGATAGATTTAAAGAATACGATAAGGAAGTTAATGACATTAATGAAGGTGCATTGAGTTTTGGTACCAACCCCAACATTTATAAGTTGGAACCTGCCGGTGGTTTTCTAAAAGATAATAAAGGAAACACACTATGTGTTCAGGTATCAAGTATGTTCACAGGAACATTCCCACAAGGAATTGATAATATGTGGAATACCAAAGATGGTGGTGCAGTTATCGTACCAACAAAAAGTAAGATAGGTAATATCACAATCAACGCATCTGAATTTAAAAACATGATGCAAAAGTTGATGTCAGGAGGAACCGTTGTTATGGAAAAGAGTGGTGCAACCATTAAGATTGGTAGAGGTTTAGTCAACTGGTGTAAATCACAGTGGAAATAAAGACAGTCGGGGTTTGAAGACCCCACTTAGGACCGGGACTAGTTCACGGAGTTGGGAGACGGATTCGCTACCTGTCTCCCTTTTTTATGCTATTTATTGTAAACCAAACACACCATGAAAAGTAAAACACAACAATTTTTGGAAGATACTATCGGATGGATAGGTGTCGGAACAATAGTATTCGTAATACTATTAATCGGGTACTTAGCAAGGACCCAATAACCCTACACACATAACAAAAATCATATTATATTTTAATTAAAAATTATGGCATTACCTTGTCCCATGTGTAAAACCCCGTTGGGTTTAACTTTAGAATTTATCATAAAACATCCAGTATCTGCTTGCCCTAATTGTAAAACAGTACTTGATTTTACCGTTAATGAAGATATAAAAAAGTCATATAACGATGCAATGAATGAAATCAAAAAGATAAAGAATCAATACAAAGGAATGGTAAAATTTGGTTAAAACTCCTTTAACCAAACCAAGGATATTTATAGTTAATAAACTAAAATTAAACAAAAATTTATGGCAGGAATCGCAGACAATTTCGCAGGACTTCCAATCGAAGACCTAATTGTTTCTCCTATTGTCGGTATGGCAAAAGGTCAAGCAAAATTAAATGAGGTAACTTGGAGATACATCTCTGAAGTTGCATTTGAACAAGATGAAAAAACTAAGAAGAACGTGGCTCGTTCTTTGGATGTTGAGATGAACAGAGTTGTTACTAACGGTGAAACTGGAGAACAAGAAATACAGAAATTGTATAATAAGGTTCCTATGTTACCATTGGTTCCACTACCATCATTAGCTATCACATCTGCGGACATAGCGTTCACGATGGAGGTTAAAACATCTGAAACTTCTAAAGAAAGTTCCGATACTGAGGGTTCTTACTCAGCAACCGCATCTGCTAGTTGGTGGGGTATGAAATTCTCAGCAACTGTAGCTGGTAAAGTGGCAACCCACAAGGAAAACACAAGAAGCACGGATAATTCAGCAAAATATGAAGTTAAGGTACATGCAGAACAATTACCTCCTACTGAAGGTATGTTGAAGTTGTCTGACTACCTAACTCAAATGTTAGAGCCGTCTTTAATTCCACTTACAGCGGACCCAAGTAACTAATAGTTGTTTTTTTCAAAAAAATTCTTTATATTATCCATATTAAGCAAATGATATGGGTAAACTGAATATTGATGAATTAATTAGTGGGTTATTAGAGGCTTCTATTGTTGCACAAAGAGTTTCTGAACAACAACACATAATCAATTTAAACAATTACTTTAATCCTAACGGTACCCCTAAAACTACGTCCATTAATGTTGGTTCGAAGGTTTTGGAGGTACCGTTATTTACTTTGGCCAATTTATCATCCATTAACATTAATGAGTTAGATATTGAATTTGATGCCAAAATTGTTGTTGGGACTCATAAACCCTCAAATATCAAAAAAATGTTATGGGGTCTCTTTAAACATGACGAAGACGCAAAACATAATATTAAATCGATTGATGTCGATTCGGGAGGAGTTAATACCGCGAAAATAAAGGTGAAATTTAAATCGTGTGACAAACCTGAAATGATTTCAAGGATTGTCGATATGTACATTCAAAAAATTGACCCGACGGACCCACAGTAGTTATTTTCTAACTCTATATTCCCAAATATCTTCTGCGTCAATTATTTTATCTACTCTGTATTTGTCCGGATGTAAAGAATGACTTCCTGTATAGTAAGATGTAATAATTGAGTTTTCGTTTACAATACAAAAGAAAATGTTACCGGTTGAGTTGGTATCTTGGTCATGTAAGTAAAATTCACCATCATTATCAACCATTAACTTCATTGCCTCAATTCTTAAATTGGAATCGTAAAAATTCACATCTATTGGTGATATTTTGAATCTATGGATTATTATACCAAGTTTAATATTGGGGTCAACATCTACTGATAAGATTTGGTTAATCTTTTTTTGAATAAATTCTTTAATATCATTTGGTATTGAGTAATCACCCACTCTTTTAAATTTAACCCCTTCGTTGGGTTTCTTGTAAACCACCCTAACCTCCAAACTATCCTTGGATGATAATCGTTGCATAACTCTTTCTTTTGAATGGAACTTTTGGTCAAGTTCATCCATGGGAGCAACTACCTCATGTAATATCTTTCTAATTAATTTTTTCATTAGTATCTACCGGTTAAATAAACATGGATTACCTCGGGAATTTTGGTACATGTTGCTTTATTTCCTTGGGAATCAACACAATCGATATATGGTAATCTTTCAACGGCATCTCTAATTGGTTTTGGTGCAATATAAAATCCTTTTGAATTTTTGGCTAATAATCGTTTTACCAAGCTTTCTCTATGATAAAGTTTATCCGGTTCAAAATTCTCGGAAACCAATCTTTTGTTTACATTTTTATACGTTGATTCGGAAATAATAAATTTCATTAAAGTAACTTTTTCAATAAATACTTTGGAAAATGTATATGTTGGGTGGAAAAAATGAAAAATACCCAGTATATTCTAGTATCTTTCTAGATGTTTCTAGTATTCTGGAAGCTAGTACTAGAAATAAATACTGGGTAAAAATTCAAAAGTCCAACACCCATAAGTGGTTTATGGACATATTTATAGATATTAATACTGCAAAATGGCAAAAGTTATCAAATTAAAAGAAAGTGATATTTTAAAATTGGTTCAAAAGGTAATCAATGAACAAAGAGAGGGTGAACCTACATTTACATCAATATCTGATGCTGTTCACTACATCGAGGATTTGTTAAATACAAAGATTTTACCTGAGATGCAAAGGGAATTACTTAATCGATATACAATTAGAATTATTCGAAATCCCTCATCTTCTGGAAATCGTGAAGAGGAAACATATACAATTGTTTTAAAATCAATTTTCGAAGGAAAACCAATGGAATATAGATTGGGAAATGAATTGACATATGTTAAAGATGGTCAATATATGGGAAAATTGGATGCCAGAACACTCATTGGTGATATCGATACTGAAGTAGTGTTGGATAAGGTAAAAGAAGACGAAAAAGTTGCAGATTTTTTAACGAAGTTCCCCAAATTTGAGGAAGAGATTAAAAACGGAGTGGTTGATGTTGTGTTAGGTAGTCAAGGTAAAAATGATGGACTTTTTACATTAACATACGTTGGATTAAAGAGGGGTAAATTAGAGGGTTCGGTTCCCGCGGGACAGGAATACCCCCTTGGTGATTTCTTTGAAAGAAATAGTTTACCAATGGTTGTGAATAAAGACTTGGGTGTAATTCTTCAAAGTGGATATTTGAGTTTAACATTAAGTAAGTTTTATTTCTCGGGACCAGGTGTTCAGAGTTATGCATCGACAACCGGAACAGGTGGAGGAAAACCAAAAACAGGCACTACCGCAACAGAGAAAGAATTTAAATTGTCATTCTATATTGTGGATGCGTTCAAATTTGACGAAGATAATTTTAGTGATGAAACAACCGCAATGGGTCAAGTAGATAAACTCGTTGGTGATATTAAAGCAGGTATTGGTAGATTTGGTGACGAATTAGTTAAACATATTATGAATTGGGAACCAAAGATTATTGGTTATGCTAGTATAGATGCTGACCCAAATGAAAAGATAACAGGAAAATACGGAGCTTGTAAATCCAAACCAAATAGAGGTGAGTATAACAAGTGTTTATCAGAATTTAGAGCAAAGAAAATCGCTGATATCCTTAATGCGAAATTAGAAGGTACAGGTATAACATTTGGTTATGTCGGTGCCGGTGAAACTACTAAGTTTGGACCGGGTTGGACAAAAGAAAAACCGACCACAACAAAAGAAACCGCTCCGAATAGAAGATTTGTATTAACACCAATTGCACCGTTTTCAAAAACAATTAAAGTAGAGAAATAATGAAGTTTACGGATTTACTTGAATCGTTAATATTGGAGGCAACTCCCGATGAGATTTATAACTCATATTACAAGGACATTCCAAGAGAAGAGTTCAATCAAATCGTCATGTCTGACCCACAAAGTAGGTCAAATCAAAACGGTATTCAACGAATCGGTAAGTACGCAAAATTGTTAATCAATCTATATAGAAAGAAAACGTTAAAACTTGAGGATTTACCAAGGGCTAAAGAGTACTTGGAATATGTTTACAAACATAGTATTGCACTTGACGCAAACAAGATTAAATCATTGAATGATTTGTATGATGTGGTAAAAGGATACTATGCAAGGGACACACGTGACCTTGGTTCGATTATCTCTGCGTTAGATGAGAAAGAATACCGCAAAGTATTTGAAGGTGAAAAATGGACCATTTATGTCCCGCTTAGTGAAAGGGCATCTTGTTATTTAGGTGTCAATACTGAGTGGTGTACGACATGGGGGTCACAATCTTTAAATCCAAAACACCAAGATAGAGGTAGTTTATATTCTCGATACCACTCACAAGGTTATCTATACATTCTAATCAATAAAACAGACATCAACGAGAAATACCAATTCCATTTTCAATCCAAACAATACATGGATAAAGAAGATGCGAGAATCAACGTAAAGGAGTTTTTAAATAATAATGAAGACGTTAAACACTTCTTCTTCCCATCACTTATCAGAGATGATGTTGATGATGAAACGTTAAGGCAACAAATTGATAGATTAAATGCGGTTGATGATGAAGACGCATCGATATTGGTTAACAAATTAGTTTCGGGTAGTGCGAAAAAAAATCCGTTAGTTACCGCATTGATTAATAAGGATGTTGAATCATTAGAAGGATTAATAACCGATGATGATGTTTATTCAATTGACATTGAGGGAGAACAATTAATTGTTGCATTTAAAACATCATACGGTGGGGGTTTAAGAAGTACTTATGACACATTGACCTATTACCAATATGAAGCTAGAGATGGTAGTGAAGTTCTGTGGGATAGAATGAATAATGAAGATAGTGATTATGTCAGAGAAACTTTGGCTTATTACTTAGAAGAATATTATAAGAGAAATGCTGAAGAATTAAAATCGGAACATGGATATCGTGATTATGAAGATTTTAAAAATGACCATTATGATAATTTCACAGAAAACGATAACATTTGGGATTGGTACAGTAGCACTTATGTTAATAAAAACGCCGGTCACTATGAAGATGCTGCACAATTAGAAGTTGATGCAATTGAGAAATATATTGATTTTGACAACAATTACGGTAAGCAAGAAGCCGCATTAGTTAAAATACCATATCTTTTATTGTTTTTAGCAAAAAAGGATTACAAAGTAATCGATGGAAAAGAAAACTACATGAATGATGTCTTAGATGAATATGTAAGTCATTATGATATCGATAACGATTATGAGGGAATATGGGACCATCAAACTGATGATGTGAAGTACGAAGATTTAGAGAAACCAATCACTGATTATTTTGAAAAAGTATTCAGTGATTTTGAGGGAATGAAACAATGTGCCGAATACCGTAAAACATTAAATGATGTGGTACAAAAAGTATTCAAAGGTAGAGATAGAATCGAAAATGATGAGTTCTCAATTTATATTCCGTCAATGAAAATTGATTGTGAAAAAGGAACCATCAATATCGTCATGAACGATAAAAAGAATGGTACACGTGAAAGTGGACCTGTTAAGGTAGATAATCTCGCAACATACGCAACCAATTATAAGTTGTTTGAGAACGTGAAAAATATTAAGAATTTATTGAAATGAAAATTATCTCATTAGTTGAAGAGTTGGTTGTTGAAGCAAGTAAGAAAGATGTTCTTATTCAAAAACTTGGTTTCAGTAATGATAATGCCGAGGTATTGGCAAATCTTACAGGTTCTTTGGCGGTTTGGATGGGTAATAAATTAATTGACCTCGTTAGAGACAATTTAAAGAGCTTTGGGCAAGAAGAGGTATCAAGAGAAGACATTATAGGTAAAATCAATTCTGGAGGGATTGTACGTGGTAAGAGGAGTGAAATAACATCTATCATGGATTGGATTAGAGTTGGTTTAAATGGAAATGTCGGACAATACAAAGACAATAGTTTTGAAACCCTCTATCAGGAATCAAGAAAGTGGCACGAATCATTAGGTACCGGTGAAGGTGAAATCAACTATGAGGAAAAGAATGATATTCTTCGTGATTATAGAAAAGATGGTGTCGGTTTATATTGGGTAGATTTAAAGACAAACAATTCTGAAGAAGAATGTAATAGAATGGGTCACTGTGGTAGAACAAGTGGTTACAACACAATCTACTCATTAAGAGAAACTAAAAGAATTAATCCACAGTACACAATCAATAAAAGTCATCTAACCGCGGCTGTCGGTAGTAGTGATGGAATTATCTATCAATTGAAAGGACCGAAGAACTCAAAACCAAGAGAAGAATTTCACCCATACATTGTTGATTTAATTTTGAATAGTGAGGACATTCAAGGATTTGGTTCTGAATACGATAGTTCATCAGATTTTAAAATTACAGATTTATCTGAACCGGATATTAAAAAGATTTATGATGCTCGACCTGAACTATTCAACACAAGAGCATTAAAGAGAGCATTACAAAAAATGGGTATTGGTGAATACGAGGAACCCAATACAATTTTTGAATTAACTATTGACCCCGAATATGTTGGGAACTATGTTGAGGGGGATTGGACGGTTCGTCAATGGAAAGATAAGAATGGATATACTCGTAAAACATCATTTATTGAAACATTATTAAGTGGTGATATATGGGACCTAATGGATGGATATCACGACGATTGGAAAGGTGGTTTAGAGTATTATACAAACGAAGAGAATACACAAAAGATATTAGAAATCATCAAACAAAGAGCGGGTGATGATTTTGACTCAGAAGAATCATTAGAGAATTTGATTGAGGAGTATGATAACGATTATGAAATCAGAAATGCAATTGGTTCTGCGTATAACGATGCCGCCAACAGTTCATACTATGATTACGGAATGAAACAATTACGTGATGCACTTGAGGAATATGGTGAGGTAACAAAACTAAATGATGAGGGTGTTAACATAACCATTAATCTAAAAGACGTGGCGGATAAGATGGGTGTTGGTGACGATGAGTTGGATGAGTATTACGAGAACTGCGGGGATGATAATCCTTCATGTGTTTTTGATGAAATCATGGGACAATACTACGATAAACCAAGATTCAGAATCGACGACAGATGGTCACCCGATATTGATGATGAGGATTTTAATTCATATTTAAACGATAGATTATATGACATTGGGTAACATTTGTACATTTAAAACCAATTTCCCCGACGCGGATTTTTGGTTACAAAGAAAGGGCTCCGAGAAAACCGTAGGTTCCCCAACTAAGGAATTTTATGAAGAGAACATCGGTGTTAAAGTAAAAGAAGAATTTATGGATAAAGTTGACCCAGGTTACCTTTACTATTACTTCCAATTCTTACATCAACAAGGAGTTTTTGCTCCCTTATCTCATGGAACTTTGGGGTTAAAGAATGTTACGATTTCCGACATCAAATCAATCCCCGTAAATTTTAAATAAACTAAGATATTTATATTTAAAAGACATGAGTAAGAAAATCATAGTAACCGAAACACAGTTGAAGAAACTTATAGATAAGGTTTTAGAGGAAGAACAAAAAAAACCATCTAAGAAAACAACCAAAAAGAAATAATAAAGGGGACATTAAGTCCCCTTTTTTTATGACCTTGTGATTAGTTTATTATTAGAATTTTGTTCCGCAATGTGGACAGAACTTATGGTTATCTTTTTTACGTTTCGCACCACATTCCGTGCAATAAACAACCAAATCTTCTTTAACCATTACCTTCTCACTTACCGGTTTAATTTTCCACCAGTTAGTTTTTGATGGGTACGAATTAAATGTAGAATTGTCATATGTAAAAGTTTGACTTGAATCAGAACCCTTCTCAACTCTACCTGTTTCTAAATGTCTCACTTCACTTGTTTTCTGTTTATTAAAAACATTGCTAGTTCCGAAAGTTAGATTATTATCTGTATACGAATAGTTTGATGTTGTTATTGAACCATCAAAAGAACCGCCAATACTCGAAGTATTTGTAAAGTATTTGGTGTTGATGTCATTTGTGTACGTTGGAAAACTATATCCTCCGGTTGATGTCCCGTTGGTCCATGTTACAGTACCTGACCCGGATAATACAAATGGTGAGGTATATGTTTGGGATTTCACCTCATCATAAAATTTAACCGTGACATCACCATTTTTAGCAATTGCTTGCTGTACGTCATTGTTATTCCCATTTACAATGTAAGTTTCAAATAAGAACTTCTTAGCATCATCCAAGTACCTTTCGAGGAACACTCTCTCACCGGGACGCAAAACAATACCCGAACCAATGGATACACCATTTAATTCAATCTTTGCTAAAACTTTATTTTGTGTGGGATTAAAAAGTTCGATTTCGAACTCATCACCGTTTTTAAGATAAACGGTATCTACGTGTTGTTTTAATCTTTGCTTACTCTTAGTAATAAAAGATTGGGGTACAACCCACCCTTTCGTTGTCATGTAATTCATTTCCTTATATTTTTTTGTATTTGAACCCGAATTCGTTGGTATCAATTCCAACTCAAATGTCTCAAGGACACTTCAAATTCAACCACAAGGTCAATTATAAGTATAAGGAAATCTTACAAAGTGTAAAGTGAAAACCTTACAATGTGTAAAGTGTTATAGCGTTTTTCTGTAAGTTGTGATAAAATCACTCGTTAAACCACCCTGTTCGTCGTTTTTTAAACGAATGGTTATTAGGTTGTCAAATCCAAAATATGACATATTATCGGCATCTTCCATCTGAGCATCATCCCAATTTAATGGAATTGTAATTATATCGTCTTTTTGTGTGTCCTCATCCTCATAATAAATGACCTCCAATTCAATTTGGTTAGGTCCATGAGGATTATATACCATCACATCTTTAATACCCCAACTTCTTGCTTCAATATCAATATTAAAGTACATTGTGATTTTTGGTGCTGTAATATAATCAATTTCTTTACCATTGAAATTTAAACCATAACTATCAATTTCTACCTCACATTCAACACGGTATCTATCATCATAACCCTTCTCAAAACGATTTGTTTTGAAGTCACTACCTCTACCTTCTCCCATTGATTTTTTTGCCATTTCTAATTGTGTCTCAGTGAAAATAAATTTAGCCATTGTTGTCTTTTTATATATAAATATTGGTGTTATTTAATTAGTTCCCACAAATTCCATATAGGTCAGGTCTTTCGAGGGTGATGAACTTAAATAAAACTTTTTAATGTTTGGGTCGAGTAAAGCCGCGTTATGTGTGGGTGATGATTTCCACAAAATAAAGGCAAAATATGCATAATCAAATTGTGTTGCGGTCCCATCATATGTTTTTCTAATAATAGGTATTAACTCCTTTATTGGACATGTTATATAACCATCGTCCAATTTTTTAGGGGTGGTTACGGAACAACAAGTTTCAACGCAATAAATTGTTCTTGGAAAATAATTCTTAGCCCTATTTGGGAAACTATTAGTATCCTCACCATGATAAACCATGTTAACGGATGACATATGGTTCGCCCAAGATTCGGTAAACGGTTTTATTTTTAAATCAATCACCATCGGGTTTAAACCATTCATCATTCTATAATCATTTAAAATAAAATTAAAGTGATATAATACGGAATCATTATTTACAACATTTTGACCATATGTAAAATTTGGTGGTAATAGAAAAAATAAAGAAACAATGAATAACCTCATTATGGATGTTTTAACTTCTGGCAATATAACATAAATAGGTATGACCATTTTTACGACATGAAGAAAGATAAAAATACTTTGTGTCGGGGTCCAACATACTCTCATTATGAGGAGGAGAGTTTTTCCACATTAAAAAGGCGTAGTAAGCATATTGATATTGACTTAACTGACACGCATAAGATTTTTCAATATACCATACCAAATCGGGATATGATTCCACCGTAACATATTTTGGAGAATCAGGAGTCATTAATTCGGTACAGTTTTCCAACATAATAAAACTCGGTGGAATTGATTTTTCTCGAGAGATTCTTGATTGGAAACTATCACCTCCACTACCGTGACCTACCGTACCGGTTGCACCCATCCTTTGTGACCAATAATCAGTCAATACCTTCATTTTTGGGTCGACCGACACGGGATTCAATCCGTTCTTGGCACGGTATTGATTAATGATTTTTGTAAAATGAAACAAAAGAGAATCTTGATTCACTCTCGTCTGTCCAATCGCCATGATTGGAACCAATACTAATAATACAACTAACCTTTTCATACCACAAAGTTAAATGTATTTTCGAATATTCCAAATTTTTTTTAAAATATTTTAACTCTTTTTTTAGGTATTTATAGGTAATAAATCAAATAAAACTAAAATTATGTTACTAAAAGTAGGTTCAAGAGGAGAAGAAGTAAAACAACTCCAAGCTAAATTAGGATTGGGTGCGGACGGAGTTTTTGGTCCCGGTACAGAAGCTGCCGTTAAGAGATGGCAATCAGCAAACGGATTAACCGCCGACGGTTTAGTTGGTGATGGAACATGGAAAAAAATGTTCGGAGAAGGTGTTTCTACACAACCTTCAGTGATTACAGAACCGGCACCGGTTGCATTTACAGGTGAATTAAAATTAGAAAATTTAAGAGGACATATTCCCGATGCGGTTATTGCTCAAATACCCGATACTGCCGCGAAATTCCAAATTAATACACCTTTGAGATTGGCTCACTTCCTCGCACAATGTGGACACGAAAGTGGTGGATTTAGAGCAACTCAAGAGAATTTAAATTATTCTGCCAAGGGTCTCATGGGTATCTTCAAAAAATACTTCCCAACACAAGCACTTGCAGAACAATATCAAAGAAAACCTGAAGCAATTGCATCAAGAGTTTATGGTGGAAGAATGGGTAACGGTGCTGAACCGACAAAAGAAGGTTTTAAATTCCGTGGACGTGGATATATCCAATTAACTGGAAAGGATAACTACACCGCATTTGGTAAAGCAATTAATGAAGACATGACCGCAAATCCTGATAAAGTGGCAACACATTATCCGTTATTATCTGCGGCATGGTTCTTTAACAAAAATGGTTTACACAAAATGGCAGACCAAGGTTCAACTGACCAAGTTGTTACATCAATCACAAAAAGAGTAAATGGTGGAACTATCGGATTGGCCGACAGAATTAAACACTTTAAAGAATATTATAATTTACTTAAATAAGAAAGGGGGTTTTAAACCCCCTTTTTTTATCTCCATTCTTTTATATCTGTTTCGTCACCTGGCTTTTTAGGGACGTTCTCGTCTTCAGATTTTAAATTACTTTTCAATTTCTCCCATGCTGTTGCAGATAAGAAATGTGAATTGAATTCAGGATTTGAATCACTTACGAGGTAAACTGAATAAAACGAATCATTTGATGGTTGCATTGATTTACCAAATGTTTCAACAACATAAGTTTCGCCTTCATCATCAAAGAATAAATCAGTGTCAATTTGTTCGTATAGTGGTTCATATTTGTGTCCACCCATTTCAATCCAATCGGATGTTCTGGTATTATACAATCCTGATTTACCGTTTATCTTACTTTCGTATAATCTGATTTTTTCATTATCAGCGGATACTCTCGCCACTTTAAATTCGTTAGCCATTAAGTTGTCATAGATAGCACCGACACCACCCAAACCTAATTGTTTTAAACGGTTATCTAAAAGATTAAACTCATTACCAACTTTTCTGATTTCGTTTACAAAATCAAAGTTGCTGAATTTATCTTTCACTTGGTGTTCAGTGGTTGATAAGATATAAAGAGCTCTTAATTTGTCGTCCATCGCTCTCCAAGATTCTGATTTTCTAAGTGTACCTTGGTTATTGATGTATGCTCTTTTAAGATTTCTATCCACTCTCTTGAATTCATAAGGACTACCTTCTCTTTCAGTAATTTGACCTACTGCGTTCTTTTCCTCTAATTCGTTTTGTGAGAATGGTTTAACGCCAATCTTATCTTTGTGTTCTGCTAGTTTTGGGTAGATATCGATAATCTCTTCCCATGTCATAACGTTATCACCGTCATTTCTAACTGAGGTTAATCTAAATCCTGTTCTTACTTCAGTATCTCTCTGTAGTGCCCCCAAATAGTATCTATCGGAAGTACTTTTTGATTCATCGATAACAAAGTAGAAACTTCTTTGGTTACGGTAACTACCCCACATGTTGGTTCTACCTTGGTCTTGTCTCCATGTAACACACCAAGGACTGTTACTACTTGGTTGAGACCTATTTATTGTCTCAACATAATAACCATATTTGATTGATGTTTTTTGGTCAGGAATACTGTAAACTCTAAACCCATCTTCGTTTATGATTAGATTCTCTTCTCCTCCCCAAAGTTCTTTAGATGCCGCAATCTTCTCTTCGGTTGGTTTAGTATCCTTACCGGCAAAAACATCTCCCTGAGCTTCTTCCTCATCCTCAGTATACTCACCAACTAAAAATGATATTTGTTGATAGCTATATTTTTGGATGTCTTTTAGATTATTGGGGTCAAATCTTTCAAAACCATGTTCTCCATCAAACCTACTTAGGAATGAAAATACTTGCGGCCTTTCGGGTTTTAAACCGTTTTGAACTCGTTGGAAGACGGTAATTAATTTTTCCGCCTCATCAGGAGATAAATTAGGTTTCTCTATTCTCCACTTTTCAAGTAGAGCGTTGAAGAGTTTCTTGTTCTTTATCTCTTCGTAAATAACAGTTGTTATAAGTTCATTAAACTTCATAGTGAAATAAATATATACAATAAATACCCACTAATGTGGGTTTGTACGTATTTATTTAACCATTTCGGATTCTACTTTAACAAACCCTCTTTTTAGGTGTTCAAGTTCATCTAATATAGATTTACACATCTTCTCAATCATCATGATTTTCATGAGATTATCTGCATTAGTTGAATCTGAATCCGATAAAAGAGCCATCTTCATAAGGTTGTCATTTTCTGATTTGATAATCCTCTCCTTCTTCCTTTCAAAATACTTCTTTGAATTTACTCTGGTGCAATCGACACAGTAGTTACTGTGACCATCGTGAATCAATTTGTTTTTGTAAAAATTAGTTAATGGTAACTCACTCTTACAACCCGTACATTTTTTTGTTCCAGACATGTATTACTTGTTTTAGATGATGCAAAAGTACAACCTTATTTTCGGATATACAAAAGAAAATTCAAAATATGTATTGAATATGCCAGAACCAATTTTAAAAATGGGGTTCTATTCCTTTTATGAAAAAAAGGAGGGGACCAAGAAAAAAATAGTAGTTGATAGTGGTAAACTCCTTTATTCTCAACGATTTAAGAAGTATCTACCAAACCCATATAGGGATGTGAAGGAGTTTAATACCCTTGAGGACGCAAAAACATATGTGTTCAAGAAATTATCTAAACACACTAAGGATAAAGAAAAGAAAATCAAGGAGTTACCTAAATCTTTGTATCTAATTTTGATGAAAGAGGAGAGTTCGGGAAAAACCTTCGTAAAAGTGGGGATAACTTCCAAGAAATTTATACTTAGAAGGTTTAGTAAGGATTATGGGTATAAGGGTTACACCATTGAAACTGTACTTCGAAGAATTGATACTAAAGATGCCGAAAAGTTAGAAGGAAAGATTAAAGACACATTGACAAAAAAAAGAGGAGTCAAAAAATATCGACCCCTCTTGGAAAGTTTTTCAGGTTATTCTGAGTGTTTTAGTTATGAATCCCTGAGTACTATTATTCAGGTATTTGATTCATTAACAAAGGATTGTTAGTCATCAAGACCAAGGAAATGAGCTCCCTTATCGAATATGTCACCATGTTCTGCTTTACAATCCTTAAAGATTTTCATGTCTGCCGGTGGCATTTTATCCATGGTATCAGGACCCCAAACACCATCAACAGGATATACACCAATCTTTCTTTGATAGTTGGCAATCGCTTGTGCACTTTTTGATTTTGGCCAGTTTCCAATAGAACCGTCCATTTTTAATGGTTGACCTGCGTCATCTTTGATACCTTTCTTGTTTAAGAAACATTGGATTGCCATGTTAAAGTTATAATATTCTGGTTGTTCAGAAATTAATCTATCCATCAATTTATTATATTGACTTTCTGTTAAAACGTATTTTTTCATGATTGTGATTTTCTTGTTCTTGTTGTTTTAGGTGTTGCCTTTTTTTGTAATTCTTTGTTTTTATCTTCTAAGAATTCAACTTTAACTCTTAGTTCTGCAACTTCACGAGTAAGTTCTAAAATTTTAGTTCTTAGGTCATCTTTCTCAATTGCAGACCTTTCTAAAAGAACTTCCAATTTGGTAATTCTTTCACGACATTCGTCTTTCATATAATCTTCTGACCTTTCTTTTCTCATGGCTCTTTTTTCGTAGAATCTCCAAGCACTTGCGGAACCTAAAACTGTAACTGCGGTTATTAACACAGTATAAAAAGAATTTACATCCATATCTTGTATATTTTTTAGATTTTATTATAAATATCGACCTTTTTTGATTTGTATGACATCTTGATAAATTCCACTAATTTTCGTATCATTTAAACATGAGTCTTATAATCAACTTCTTTGGGGGACCTGGTATTGGTAAGTCAACACAGAGTGCCCATCTATTCACTAAAATGAAGAAAAATCATATGGATGTCGAATTGACCTTCGAGTTTCCCAAGATTGTTGCGTGGGAGGAAAACTATTCAGCCATTAGGGACCAATTCTACATAACCGCCAATCAACATAGAAATATTAGTAGATTATATGGTAAAGTAAAATATATCGTAGTTGATTCACCGATTATTTTGGGTATGGTTTACAAAGATTTATATGATAACGAACCATCTTATCCCGCTTCTTTCTACGATGAAACATTCGATAATTTCATTTTGGGATTATTTAAGAAATATAGGAGTTTAAACATCCTTTTAAAACGGGACGACGCAACATATGATGAAAATGGTAGATTTCAGAATCTCGAAGAATCTAAAGAGATTGACAAAGAAATTAAAAGAAGATTGGTGGTTAACGATATACCTTTTGTTGAATTTACTGTGGGGCCTAACACTGCTGAAGATATATTTAGTTATATAATCAGCAACCAATTATGAAAAAACTCACAACAATTTTAGGACTATCAACCTTACTTATATTATTCACATCTTTCCTTTCTCAGGTAGATGTTATACATGTAAAAAAATCAATATTTGAAGTAAAGTATTCACAAAGGTTAGAACAACCATTGGAATTGACTTATAGGTCAACAAATAGACCGACCACCGTTAATAGGGGTAGTATGGATTTCTATACCGAACCAAACTTTCACACATCAGATGGTGCGGATTATGTAAAAAACATATATGACAAGGGTCACTTAGCACCTGCGGCTACATTTTCAGATAATATGGACAATTTAAAACAAACCTTTAGTTATTTAAATTGTGCATTACAGGACCAATATTTGAATAGAGGGGAATGGAGAATATTAGAAGAACAGGAAAGAGTTTGGGATGATAAAGAACCTCTCACAATTAAAATAGAGTTGATTTTTGATGATAAAAGTGTTAAATTACCTACAGGTGCAACGGTACCTTCAGCTTTAGAAAAACACATTTATTTCGAAACCAGTAAAAAATATAAGTGTTACTATTTTAAAAACGAAAAACCGACTAAAAAGTGGGGAGAACACGAGATTAATTGTAAAGAACACTAATGTTTTGTAAAGAACTAGTTAATTACCAAAATAATTTATATTGGGTCTATAGGAGGGTAAAAGAGCACCAAATAAAACCTGATAACATTACACTAATACGGGATTATTGGGGTTGCGACATTGTTTTAAAACAAAACAATACCCAAGAAAAGTACTTATTATTTTTGATATTAATACCCGAAGCCGAGGTTTTAGAATTTACCCCTAATCGAGCTTAAACAAGTATCAGTATACTTCGTTTCATTTCTTCTGGCCTGTCTTTCAAATGGATGAGTTGAGTAATAATAATATTTCTCATATTCTTTATATCTCCCCATTGGTTGCAGGTAATGAGTGTATTCGTGGATTATTGTTGAAACTAAGTTTTTCAAAGTTTCACAATTATTAATATAAATCGTTATTTGATTTTTATAAAGACAGTAGTTTCCGTAATAAACAAACTTACCTTGAGTACGTTTTCTTGTACTCATTACAAAAGATAGTTTTTTTCGTTTTCTTGTATTGATACCGAGATTATCTTCACACCACCTCAAAGCATATTTGGCGTAAGATTTTTTTAACTCTAAATCGATATCACGTCTACTCATTTGTGGTTTTATCTGTTTTTACTACTCTTTTTTGTCTTCTACCGGTTTTGGTCATCTCATTCAATACATCAAAATTTGTTAATATATCGTTTAGGACCCCCGCAAACTCGTAATTTTCCGATTCAACCCCCTTATTCCTTAAAATCTCGGTAAACTCGTACAATTCACCATCGGTTAATTTAGCTCTCACTTTTACCGATTGGTTAATCATCTTCAATGTTAAATACTGTAGACTTAACTTCTTCTCCTTAGTTAGGGAGAAATATTTTTCAGGATTAACGTTGTTTAAGATGTTTGAATTAACCGTGTCCAAAAAAGTGACAAATGCTGGATGATTTACGTTGATTTTCATGGTTCCCTCCTTTCGTTTTCTATAAATATTTTATCACTTTGTTTTAAAAATAAAGGGGGTAAAAAAAGTACCCCCTTCACATCCTTTTTGGATTTTAGGTTATTTTCCCCACTTTCCTTTAAGTACTATTTGTGCTATGATGTTATAAACAGACAAATCTTGGTATGTATCCTCTACCGCTTCGCCGACGGTGTCCGGTTTACCCAATAGAACCAATTGCTTCAATCGTTGAATCTTATCGTTCATTCTGAACCAAAGACCTGTTTGAGACAATTTAAGTTCCTCAGGGGTTTCTAAACGTGTTCCTACCGAGATGTTGTCGGGACCGTAATTCATTTGTTTTTTACAGAACAACTCATATTGGTCTCTTAGGATTTTTTTGAATTCTGCGGTTGTTTCGGGATATTTCTCCTCACAATACTTGACCGCACTGACTTGTTGTTTTTCTTCAGACATAAAATTAACCTTTTGTATTTAAAATATAAGCAAACATTTCGATATTACCAAATATTTATAGAAAAATAGTCTCCATATGGATTTTAATAAATTAGAAGAAGATAAGATTGGTCAAGATGTTCCAAAGTCGAAACAACTTGTTCAAATGTTATCATTTAGGGTAGTACCTGCGTATTTTAAAGAAATTGAAAAGGTTGCAGAAACCAAAAACATGACAGTATCTAAACTTATTAGAAGCTACATCAAAGAAGGAATGAAAAGAGATGGAGAACTCTCTGCCACAGGCGATAAAGAGTTCACCGTTTAATTACTTATCGAATCTCCTAAAGGAATTAATTGTAATCTTATTGTATTGAACTCCTCCGATAAAATGGTGGAGTTCTTTTTTTGCGGTATAACTCATTGCCGATTTGAGGTAGGACTCGAAGTTATGAACCCATCCCGAAACGGTGTATTCAACTTGGTTTCTACGAACAACTCCCTCAGATGTAGTTAGATTGGTTTTACCCCATTCTTTTTGTACTTCTTTTGTACTCATTCCACGGAAAACCTTATACAATGGAATATCGACATTAAACATCTCTAAAGAATTTTCGGTGTATTGATTTATTACCGTACCATCTTCTTTAGTTGTTTCACCACAACTCTCAAGACACTTATTCAAAATTGAACCTAACATTACGTAATCGGCACCTATAGCCAACGCCTTGATGATGTCTGAATATTTTTTAAATCCACCATCTGCAACAATTTTCGTGTTTCGAGCCCAACTATTGGTTTTACGAAATTTAACACAACCCTCAATCAGACTTGCCATTGGGTACCCCACGCCAGTTTGCACGGTAGTTAAACATCCATTACCGTTACCAATACCAATTCTAACATAATCAACTCCCGCGTTACAATATTCAATAAATGTATCGGGGTTCGCGATGTTACCGACCATCAATGTCAGACCGTCACCGTATTTGTTTTTAGCGGATTTAGATAGTTTAATTAAATCCAACATATGACCATTCGCCACATCAATTAGTGCAAGCATTGGTAGTTCGTCATGTACCGTTGGTGTTGATTGTAGGAATATCCTTTCAAAATCCTCTAAACTATATGATAAAAACTCGGATGTTGATGTATAATCAGGATTCGGTTGTTTGATTCTTGGTAGGACCGGCATAATTCCGTTTGATTTAAAAATCCCCTTATTTTCACCACAAACCACAGTATCCATGGGGGCGGTAAACAATGGTAACAATCCATTACTGAGTCTTGCATTTATTTCACTTCGTGACCTAATGTCTGAGATTGTTGCTGGATTTATAAGGATATCATCAAAGTCAAAAAGTTCCATACAGAAATGTGTTTTAATAAGTTATCTTTAAGAAAGATAAGAAATATTTTTGAATTAAAAAAACGTCAGAACTAAAGTATTTATACTATATGGGACAGAAAATTAACGAAGAAGTTGTGATGGAAGCCATCAGAAACATTCTCTCAGAAGAGACAAAGAGGGTACGTAGAGAGGACTATAATAAGGTCCAATACAAATTAGAGGAGTTGGAGAATCACTTAAACGAAACCATTAAAGAACTTCGTAAAGTTAGTGATGCGATGCCTGATGGTTTAAATACTCTATGTGGTGGTAGAATGAAGAATATGTCCCAATGTCTCACAGATGCTCACAAAAATTTAAAACAATTAAAAGAGAAAATTAAGGAGCACAAAAGAATTAGATATCAATCTAACCAAATAGAAGAAAAGAAAGACAAGTAATGAACTTAACACAGTTAGTTGAAGATATTGACCCATCATTAAAGAAATCCGACCCAAGTTATAAGAATCTAATTAAGACAGTTAAGTTCTTGGAGGGTAAGGAAAAGATATTGTTTTTAACCACATCGAACAGAGGTGGTTGGGCGGTAAAAGAATTAGATGAAGAACCAAAATCAACAAAATTAGCCAGAGCGGTACAATCTTATTTAGGTAAAAATAAATGTACACTAATTGAGGTTCCTGATTTAAAAATCTACACATGTGAAGCGAACGTTTCACACATGAAGGGTAATGAATGTGGGTTGAAAAAGGCGGTATTGAAGGACAAAGACAAAAATCCCACCGGTCATCATAGATGTTGGAGAAGTATCAACAACCCTGATGATGAGTTATGGAAAATATCTAAGGTCTTATTTGAATCCGACGCGGTAGTATTCTTTGGTTCAATAAGATGGGGTCAAATGAACGCCATTTATCAAAACTTAATTGAACGTTTAACGTGGTTGGAGAACAGACACACCACATTAGGAGAATCTAATTTACTAAAAGACACATCCTGTGGAATAATCGCCGTTGGTCAAAATTGGAACGGTAAAAATGTGGTAGATATTCAGAAACAAGTACTTACCTTTTTTGGGTTTGACGTTAAGGATGAATTATCTTGGAACTGGCAATACACGGAAAACGCAAAGGACGAAACAAAAGAGAGTTACAAAAAATCAGGAAATGATTTTATGGAAACTTTTGAGTTAAGTTGATTTTTTTCCTTTTTTTGATTTCTTTTCTCGTTTCTCAACTTCTTTTGCGACTTCCTTACCAAAATCAGTTAGAAAAAATCTCTCCTCGTTATCTTCACCTTCTATTGAATCGATGATTCCATCTCTTTGTAGTTCACTCAAGTAAGAACCCGCAACAATTTCACGGAGACATTTGTCCATTTCATCATCGGTAAACATAGGTTCGTCTTCTGTAAGTTCCCCTAATATAAATTTTTGGGTTAACATATCACAAAGATATTCCATTGCGTATGTTGTGTCTTCAATTTCGTAATCGTCAAAAAAATGGGTTTCTTCTAAAACCCCCATGATTTCATCGGCTCTATCTAAAACCAGAGGTTGGTATATTTTGCTCATTATAGTTATCGGTCTTTTTCATAATATACATAAAAAAACTGAGATTTCAAAACAATCATTTACTATTCCTCAATAAAATGATATTTTTAGTATAAAAATAAATTACAGTGAAGAAAGATAAAATTTTTATTCAGATTGCGTCTTATAGAGACCCTCAATTAGTACCGACAATAAAGGATTGTATTGAAAAAGCTAAACACCCCGAGAACTTGGTCTTCTCAATTGCATGGCAACACTCGACTGAGGATGAGTGGGATAACTTAGATGAATTCAAAAACGACCCGAGGTTTAAAGTCGTTGACATTAACTATAAACTATCAAAGGGCGCATGTTGGGCAAGAAATCTCTTACAACAACAATATGATTACGAAGAGTACACACTTCAATTGGATTCCCATCATAGATTTATTCAGGATTGGGATGTTGAGTGTATTTCAATGATAAAACAATTACAGGAGAAGGGACATGAGAAACCACTTCTAACATCTTATATTTCATCTTTTGACCCCGACAACGACCCGGCCGGTAGAACACAAGTACCTTGGAAGATGAACTTTGATAGGTTCATTCCTGAAGGTGCGATTTTCTTTTTACCTGCATCAATCGATAACCATAAAGAATTGACGGAACCAATCCCATCAAGATTCTATTCTGCACATTTCTGTTTTACACTTGGTCAGTTTGCGGTTGAGGTTCCTCATGACCCGAATTACTATTTCCACGGAGAGGAAATTTCAATTGCCGTTAGAGCTTACACATGGGGGTATGATTTATTCCACCCACATAAAATAATTGCTTGGCACGAGTATACTCGTAAAGGTAGAACAAAACAGTGGGACGACGATAAATCTTGGCACCATAAGAATACTGAATGTCACAAAAGAAATAGAAAGTTATTTGAAATGGATGGAGAAGTTAAGGATATCGATTTTGGAGTGTACGATTTCGGTAAAGTCAGAACTCTCCAGGATTACGAAAGGTATGCCGGCATTTCTTTTAAGAAAAGAGGTGTACAACAACACACATTAGATTTTAAACTACCACCGAATCCGGTTTTACCTGAAGAAGAATATGAAAAATCATTCTTAACAATCTTTAAGCATTGTATTGATATCTATCCAAACCAAGTACCTGAGAAAGATTATGAGTTTTGGGTTGTGGCATTTGAGAATGAGAAGGGTGAAACTATCTATCGTCAGGATGCCGATTCTAACGAATTAAAGAGAATCCAAGCCGATTTTGGAGATAACTACTATAAGGTGTGGAGAACATTCAATTCCGACGGTAAACCTAAGAAATGGGTTGTATGGCCATATTCAACATCAAAAGGATGGTGTGAAAGAATAGAGGGGTATTTATCTTAAAAGATGAAAATTATTGGTAATGGAATGATTGCACAATCTTTTAAAGATTATGATTTTGGTCCCGTTTGCATTTTTGCTAGTGGTGTTTCAGATTCCACGGAATCTGATACATCAAAATATCTAAAAGAATATGAATTAGTAAAAAGAATGTTAAATGAGAGCGAGAGCAATCTTTTCGTATACTTTAGTACACTTAGTGTTTTAAAATGTGATTACACCGAATATGTAAAACATAAGTTGTTTATTGAGTTTTATATCAAATCGGTAACCAATAATTTTTTAATACTCAGATTACCAAACATTGTTGGTAAAACTAAAAGTGAGAATCAACTATTACCATTTCTTTATAACTCATTATTAAAAAAAGAAAAAATACAAGTCAAGAAAGATACGATTAGAGACCTGATAGATGTTGAGGACTTACCAAAAATTGTTGAGTTTTGCATCGATAAAAATATTAACGGTATAATCAACACCAGTTTAGAAAATAAAATTAAAGTAATTGATATTATTGATTATTTAATTAAAATAAACGATATAAAGGACTATAATGTAGAACTAATTGACGGACATCAAAATATTGAATATGTTAATGATATTAAAAATTATTACGAAGATTTAAGTATGAAGAACGTTAATCTAACCCCAAATAAAATTATTGAAAAGTATTACGGTAGATGAAATTAATAGTATTGGCATACACCTCAAAAACATACATGTCCGAAAGGTTGTATATCCCATTTGACCCAATTCAAAGCGATAGGGCTGATTTAACAAGAAAATTACCATGTATGGATACATGGGTCTCAAGATTAAAGGATAGAGGGATTGAGGTAATCTTTTTTGATGGGGATAATCAAGAAGTGTCGTTTGATGAAAAAAATCAAACCCTACATTTGGTAGAAACGGACACATATGATTACTACTACTTACACCAACAAAAAAAACCATCCAATATGGTTAAAAAACTTCAAGGAGCCATAAGATGGTTATTGGAAAATAGGGAATTTGATTATGTGTTAAGAGTTGACGACGGGACTTACGTCAATTCATTCATTATAGAAAATTATTATGATTACATATCGCAATATGATATAGTAACATCAGGTCACGGCGGAGGAGGGGGTATGTTCTTCAGTAAAAAAACATGTCAAGAAATTTTAAATATAAATGATGAAACCAATCATTTGGAGGACATGACCATTTTCACACATTTTTCACAAAAACATCAATCAAGGTTTGGGTCAATTGACACCATGTCATCGTTCTATAATTTGGGTGAGAAAAATCTTACAATCCATTATTCAACGGGTAAACGAATGTACTACTCTGATTTTATAATCAGTAACTATTACAATGGGTTAAAAACAAAAAGAAAAGTTATTTTAAATTATAGGTGGAACTCGGGAGCAGAATTAAATACCAACAGGGTGAGTGGTACATCCGGTAAAACGGGAGCATGGTATGGATTGGATAGAGATAAAAATAATTGGGAGTATTATGGTAATTACGCAAGGAGCATCTCCGACATATATGATAGAACAATAACATATGGAGAAGAGACAATACAAAATTTATATGTATTTGAAATAGAACATAATTCTTCATTAAAGATTAATAGGGCAATTACTGAATTGCACAAAACATTAACAAACGATGGACACATGAATTTGTGTTTTAAAACCGAAAATGGTGAAATTATCCATAAAACTTCATTTGAATTTGCATTAGAATCGGTGAAAAATTTAGGAAGTAATTATGAGGTTTTTAATAACGTTAACTTCAAGGAAATCACAAACGCAGAGTACATAAAAGAAGATGAGGTTGGCACAATAATTAAATTATTAAAATGAAAAAAATATACATCGCACAGTATTACACCGAAAATCTAACCCATGGACCTTTCGCGGAAAGAATAAACGAGAAATATGCGAATGAGAATGGGTATGGGTACTATTGTGAAAAATCAAATACCGATATTGTTAATTACTTACAAGGTGCGGCACCTACTTGGTACAAACCTAAACTTATATTAGATGTCATCGAGAAATTCTCGCCTGATTATATTCTTTTTTTAGATACAGATGCAATTATTTCCGACACTAATGATAGAATAGAAAGTTTTATCAACGAAGATTATAATTTTATTGCAGCAAGAGATGAGAGCACTCACAGTTTAATGAACGCAGGTGTATTCTTAATAAAGAATTGTGAATGGTCAATAGAGTTTTTAAATGAATGGGCGCTTTGTCGAACAAAACTTAAACCTATTGATTGTACTTTAAGACCTGAGGTTGGTGAGCATGACCTTAATTCTGAAGGATTTTACGCCAATAGATTATGGATGGACCAAACAGGTTTAACGCATCTCTACAACGATAGAGAAGAGTTTGGAAATAAAATGAAAATTATCTCAAATAGGAGTTTCAATTGGAGACGATATAATGACAGTAATTTCATTTTCCACGCTTACGCATATGGTCAAATAAAAAATAGAACAATTGATAAAATTCATGATAGTATTTTTGGTATTGTTCATGAATACGATAATACCAAATTAAGTAGTTTGGCTGAAAAATATTATACCGATAAACATTTTGGTCACAATTATTTTGATGGGGTGTACCAAAGAGAATTTGAAAAGATTAGAGAATCCGCAAAAAAGGTTGTTGAATTGGGTGTTCATGAGGGACAATCAATTAATATATGGAGAGAATTTTTCATTAATGCAGAAATCGTTGGGATTGATTGTCAATTAAACAGAGCGGAAATTGATGATTATAATCGAGTAAAACTTTTACAATTTACAATCGGCGATAAATCAGATAAAGATTTGATTGATTTTTCAAACGACAATACTGACATTGATTTATTCATTGATGACGGTTCTCACTCAATGAAGGACCAACAAGTTGTTTTTGCCAAGGTCTTTAAAAGTATTAAGAGCGGGGGTATATTTGTTTTAGAAGATTTACATACAAGTGTTAGTGTAAAAAATGACCCCAACTCAATATGGAAATCAGAAAAGGATACAATTACTCTCGATATGTTAGAACACTTTAATGAAACGGGTAAAATTATATCGGATTACATGACAGAAGATGAATGTAGATATCTTGAAGAAAATATTGAATCTTGCGAGATTTTTAAAATTAAACACGGGTGGAGTTACACCAGTATAATTAGAAAAAAGTAATATGAATAGAAACGTAACTATTGTAACGGGTTTATGGGACTTAGGTCGAGGAACAATTGACGGTTGGGGTAAAAGAGATTTTAACACCTATAAAGAGAAATTTTTTGACACATTAAAAGCAGATGCATTCATGGCAATATGGATACCGAAAGAGCTTGAAGAAGATGTGTGGAAAATTAGAAGTAAGGATAATACTAAAGTTTATATAAAAGAAGTTGAGGATTTCAAAACATGGTTTCCATTTTTTGATAAATTACAGGAATTAAGAACCAATCCTGATTGGTACAATTTTGCAGGATGGTTAAAGGAATCACCGCAGGCGGCATTGGAGTTTTATAATCCGATGATGATGTGTAAAATGTTTATGGTACATGATACCATGATTTTTAATCCATTTAATTCCGATTATTACTATTGGATGGATGGTGGTTTAACCTCAACTGTTAATCAGGGTTATTTTTCAAAAGATAAAGTATTAGATAATTTAGATTACTATTCCGACCTATATGATAAGTTTACTTTTATAACATATCCTTATACCGCAAATGATGAGATACATGGTTTTGAAAGAAAGAAAATGGCTCAATATTGTGGTGTTGATTTTGTTGATTATGTCGCTCGTGGTGGGTTTTTTGGAGGAAAGAAATCTTTGATTGCTCAAATGAATATGTTGTATTATAATATCTTAGATACAACCATTAATTCAGGATATATGGGTGCCGATGAGTGTTTATTTACAATTCTTTGTCATAAACATCCGGACTTAATTCATCGATTTGAAATCGAGGGTAATGGTTTGGTATGGCCATTTTTTGAAAATTTAAAAGGTATTAAAGAAAGAATTAAAAAAACATCAAAAGGATTAAAACCATTTTCGGACGTTAAAACATCATTGTATGTTTTGACGTATAACTCACCCGACCAATTTGAAACATTGTGTAAATCCTTTACTGAAGTCGATGGGAACTTTCTAAATAAACCAAGAAAGATTTTAGTTAACAATTCCATTGATAGAACTACCGATGGTGAGTATAATAGAATTTGTACCGAACATGGTTTTGAGATGTACCATTTTGACAATATTGGGATTTGTGGTGGAAGACAATGGGTGGCGGAGCATTTTGATGAAAGTGACTCAGATTATTATATCTTCTTTGAAGATGATATGTTCTTACATCCGAAGACAAGTGATTTGTGTATGTCAGGTTTCCCAAGACATAAAGACAATTTATACAACAAAACATTACGAATCATTTATGAAAATGAATATGATTATTTAAAATTGTCATTTTCAGAATTCTATGGTGATAATATGGTTCAATGGGCATGGTACAATGTACCTCAAAACATTAGAGAAGAATTCTTCCCTGAGAAGAGACATTTACCGGTTAGAGGGTTAGACCCCGATGCACCGAGAACTGTGTTTAAAAAAATGAAAAAACATCAGGATATCACATACATGGAAGGTGAAGTACATTATTGTAATTGGCCACTATGGGTATCGAGAGATGGTAATTATAAGATTTTCTTAGAAACAAAGTGGGACCACCCATTTGAGCAAACGTGGATGAGTTATGTTTTTCAAAAAATTAAAAAGGATGAAATAAAACCGGCAGTTTTATTATTGTCCCCAATAAAACATGACAGGTTTGACCACTATACCGCGGAAGAAAGACGAGAAAACTAATATTTATTCAATAGATTACGGATAACCCGACTTTAGGGTTAGTTGACCATAAACATCTTAATAGTAATACATGGACCCCGACGGTGATAGTAAAACTGAAAGACAAGGAAAAACGATTACTCCTATACAGAGATACATCTCTAATGTTAGCGATGTTCTTTCTCCCCTTTGGGTACGACGCCCTCTTCAAGTTATTGATGGAGGTCACTGGCTCATATTGGGCTGCCGATATTATTTTTTATTTTATTTCCGGCTGTTTTTGGTTATCCTATATTGTCTTATCACGAATTTTAACTAAAAAACAAAAACCCTCTAATTAAGAGGGTTTTTTTTCGTCTTCTTTTTTGGGTGCTTGAACACCTTTCTTCAATTCTTCTTTTTTGTCGTTGTGACTTTTTGTTGCTTCTTTGTGCTTTTCGAGGATTTTCTTTTTTTCCTCTTCAGACATTTTTAATATGCTCATTTTCTGTGAAGTTTTTAGATTTTATGTCATATGACTCATCAAGTTTCTTTTTTAGGAAAAAACATTTCTCATATTCTTCAGTGTCTTCAAAATAATTTAACAAGAACTGAACAATTTTAATGTAGAAATCCAAATCATTACCTAAAGACTTTATTGTACTTGTACTATTATAATCAATAAGAAGGTCATTGTCAATACTTAACACCAATTCATTTATAAAATCAACATCACTTTCATCGTAGTTACCGCTCTTTATGAGTTTCGCGGTTTGTAGTAAAAATAAAAAGTTCTCCTCCATCACCAATAAGTATTTCTCAATTTGTTCTCAAGTAATCTAAAACATTCTTCAAACCCTTCACATTCAATATCCTCTCTTCTTCTTTTTGAATCTTGGGATGGGGCAATTACTCTACCATCTGCAAATGATACGGTGTATACCCATGCGTCTTTTGTGTACATCTCTACAGTGAGATAAATTCCTTGTTTATCAAAAAAACTATATAATTTTTTGATGTCATAAAATTCTAAGACAGATACACAGGGCACACCAAGGTTTGGGAACATTGTTTCACAAAAACGTCCCATTGCATTTGGATAGAGATATTGGATTATGTACCAGTCCATCATACTGGTAATTATACTAAAAAAAGAATAAGTTGTATATATAATAACGAGATATTTATAATAGATGGAATTTTTAAATGACGATAAGAAAAACAAGATAACCGAATTCGTAAAATTCGTTAAGAAGGAACTTGAATTGGAAAAGTGTCCTACAGTTGTCTTGCAGAATGGTAGGGGAGATTTAAAAACCACCGCCCATTATGATTATTCAAAAGAGAATAAAATCATCAGAATAAACGCCAAAAATCGAGCATTGGTGGATGTTATGAGAAGTATCGCTCACGAAATGGTTCATCACAAACAATTCGAACAGGGTAGATTGGAAGTTAAACCACCCGATATTGGGGGTGAGATTGAGGACGAGGCAAACGCAAAGGCAGGTCAGTACATCAAAATGTTTTCAAAGATGGACGAGACCATTTATGACGAGTAAATTACTGTCTCTTTAAAACCAATCTTACCGATTCCTCTAAAAAATAAGTTTGACCGTTATAACGATACATGGTCCAAACTTTTGGGAAAGTGAGAGTCATGGTTTCTAACCCATACTGAGTTATGTTGATGTTTCTCGCCTTACTTGAATGTATGGTCAAGTGACTCCAATAATCCCTGTCATATAAATCGGGAGATAGTGAATAATAACTCCAATCCAAATACCCACTTGTACCTGAATTTAATGTTGTAGGTATCCCAACTAAATCGGTTTCAAATTCCCACACTGTTGTACCAATTACAAATTTATCAAACCAAGGAATCGATACATCATTCCAATTTTGAGTAAAAGTACCAACACCATTACTATCAATATAAGATAAAACTCTTTGAGATAAAATAACGGTATCGGACAACAGTATTTGACTGTTATTTCCCAAATTAGGGAATGATACTCCGTCAATGACCCAACGACCACTTAATTTAGGGTATGTTGGACTTTCATACTTCTCACATCCCGCAAAAAGCACAACCAATAGAATTCCTAAAATAGCTCTCATAACATTTAATTTTACGGCTAAATTAAGTATATTTTTGAATATACCAAAAATATTTTAAAGATTTTTTTTGGTATTTATAAGAATATGAAAATAGTAATCTCAGAAAAACAATATAAACTACTTGTTGGGGACGTAGAGGAACAATCGGACCCAGCAGCCGCCGCACCTTCTACCGGAACGGGTAGTACGGGTTCAAAACAAGGTTATCCTGAGGTTGGAAAGTGGGAATCAGGTGTCACAAGAGGTCCCGCAAATCAGATTGGGGTTACGAAGTGGTCAGATATTGTCGGTTCTTTACTTAAAAGAGGTAAAGCGAACCCACTGAAATAAAGAAAAGTTCCGAATATTTATATAGTAAACGAAAAAATAATGAGTTTCAACCTAAGTGCAGATAAAAAATATATCCAACTTGAGAATATTTTGGTTGATTTAGAATCGGGATTGAGGTTCAATATTGATAGTGCACACCCTGCTGTGGTTTGTGAAATGTTCAAAAACCAATTCACCCACAGTTACAAATTCAAATTGGTGGAAACAAATGAGTTGTTTTCAAAAATGAAAGAGTTAATCTATCCATTAATCAATCACGACAGGGATTTAGTTTCCGAATATGAGGTTAGATATGGAATGAACTTAATTTCAGAAAATTCAGAGGATTTTAATTACGGAACATATAGAACAATCGAAGAATCTTGGGATTTTATCAAATCAAAAATGTTAGATGTTTTCCCAATCACACCAAACCAATTGATTGAAGGTTGGTTAGATGATGCTTGGGGGACGGTTAAGAAAGGGGCATCTTGGGTTGGTGATAAACTAAAACAAGCCGGTTCATGGATTTTAAATAAAGGACTTCCTTGGTTTTTCCAAAAATTGGAAAGTTTCCTTTTATCCCCTGTCGGTATAGGTATCGATGTGGCGTTGACCGCAATCGGTATCGGTAAAATCGCTACAACCGTAATATGGGGAGCACTTGGTGTTTGGAAAATATACCAACTATTCAGTGGTCAAATTAAAAACGACATATGGTCTTATTTGGATATTGCTATTTGTCTTGTTGGTTTGGTATTCACGGGTGGAGCGGCTAAAGGATTAAAAGCCGGTATTTCCGCACTTGGTAGGGACGTAAGTAAAATTGCTAAATCACCAGTCATAAAACCAATCGTTCAGTTATTAGGTAAGGGTTTAAACTTCATCATGAGTGCAATTCTTAAACCAATTGAATGGTTACTTAAAGTATTTGGTGGTGGTAAAATTCAAGAAGCTATCAATGTGGCAAAAACAAGATTAAAGGATGTTTTTGCTTCTTTAGAGAAGTCAGTGAAACCAACAGGACCCGGTTTAGGTAAAACACTTAAAAAGGGTATTAAAACAGATATAGTTAATCCCGCAAAACAAGCATTAAAAGGTAAAGGACCAATTTCAATAGGTAAAGCGGCACAAAAAGGTGTCACTTGGGGTTTAGCAACCCATGGTGCAATGAAAGGTATTGAGAGGGGTGCGGAATGGTACGGTGAAAGACAATCCGCAAAACAAGGTGCTGAAACAAAACAAGCAATTATACAAGCAGCATCTGATGAAAAAATGTTACAACAAACCGCATCATCATCACTTGGTGACGCATTATCACAAATGAAAGCATTAGATAACCAATAAAAATAAAAATAAAAAAATGGAAAACAAAGACGCGAAATTAATAAGA
>JACCDU011040979.1_pt1 | contig 34782 bp, 38 predicted proteins | sample 7446081 | NCBI WGS metagenome assembly JACCDU01 (sample SAMN15323447, study PRJNA562643) | freshwater metagenome | isolation source: river surface water | place: USA:Blue River Watershed | collected 2017-08-17
GTAAACGGCGGCTGTAACTCTGACGGTCCAAAGGTAGCGAAATTCCTTGTCGGGTAAGTTCCGACCTGCATGAATGGTGTAACGACTTCTCCGCTGTCTCCAACATAGACTCAGTGAAATTGAAATAGCCGTGAAGATGCGGTTTACCTACAGTTAGACGGAAAGACCCCGTGCACCTTTACTATGAATATGCATTGCGTGATTTTTATTTTTGTGTAGAATAGGTGGGAGCTTCGGCACTAATGAAATACCACCCTTAAATTAAAATTGCGCTCACCTAATTGGGACAGTGTATAGGCGGTAGTTTGACTGGGGCGGTCGCCTCCTAAAGAGTAACGGAGGCGCGCAATGGTAGGCTCAAGCAAGATTCTCTTGTTGTAGAGCGCAATGGTATATGCCTGCCTGACTGTGAGATTGACAAATCGAGCAGAGACGCAAGTCGGCCATAGTGATCCGGTGATCCCGAGTGGAAGGATCATCGCTCAACGGATAAAAGGTACGCCGGGGATAACAGGCTGATGGTTCCCGAGAGCTCATATCGACGGGACCGTTTGGCACCTCGATGTCGACTCATCACATCCTGGAGTTGAAGAAGGTTCCAAGGGTTCGGCTGTTCGCCGATTAAAGTGGTACGTGAGTTGGGTTTAAAACGTCGTGAGACAGTTTGGTCCCTATCTGCTGTGGGCGTTGAAAATTGAGAGGACTAAACCCTAGTACGAGAGGACCGGGAAAAGCAAACCTCTGGTGTACTGGTTGTCATACCAATGGCAGCGCCAGGTAGCTAAGTTTGAATGAGATAATCGCTGAAGGCATCTAAGCGAGAAACTCGCCTCAAGATAAATTTTCGTAAACTCGTAGAAGATAACTACGTGATAGGCTTAAAGTGTACGGGTTGTAAGGCCTTTAGCTTATAAGTACTAATGTTTAAATATTTTATTTATTTATATTTTTGTGGATAATTAGGTGACTAGCTTAATGGTAGAGCATCTCGCTTACAACGAGAGGGTTAGTGGTTCGAGTCCGCTGTTGCCTATCCACATATTTATATATTTATAATAATGATGATAATAATCACATATATCAGTGTGGTGAAATTGGTATACACGCCGGGTTTAGGTTCCGGTCCGTTAAGGGTAAGGGTTCAAGTCCCTTCACTGGTATTAATTTCTTTAATAGCTCAGTTGGTTAGAGCGAGTGACTGTTAATCACTAGGTCGTAGGTTCAACCCCTACTTAGAGAATTGTTTTTTTGTTTGTTTACAAATAGTAAATGTTGAATTCAGGGGGGTATAGCTTAATTGGTAGAGCGCTGGCTTTGCACGTCAGAGGTTATCGGTTCAAGTCCGATTATCTCCAGAGATTTTTTTGTATTTAAATTTTATTAGGTTGTTTTATCCTATATTTTGATAGTTTTTATATTTTGGGTTGTAGCCAAGTGGTAAGGCATCTGTTTTTGGTACAGTGTATCAAAGGTTCGAATCCTTTCATCCCAGTATTGGCGGAATAGCTCAGCTGGTTAGAGCATCGGAATCATAATCCGAGTGTCGGGGGTTCAAATCCCTTTTCCGCTATTAAAGTTACGGGTATATAGCTCAGTTGGTTAGAGCAGTAGACTTTTAATCTATTGGTCCCGGGTTCAAGTCCCGGTATGCCCTTATAGATTTTTTTGAATAAAAAATTTCCGGAGTGATGATCGAGTGGTTAATGGTGATAGATTGTAAATCTGTTGGAGCAATCCTACGTAGGTTCGAATCCTACTCACTTCAAACAGTATAAATGGGTAGATGACCGAGTGGTTTATGGTGTCAGTCTTGAAAACTGAAGCGTTTAACAACGCCGGGGGTTCGAATCCCTCTCTATTCGCTTTGGTTAATAAAAGTTGGGTTCAGAGATTTTAGAAAATGTCTTTTTTTAGGTCTGAATACTAACGAATGAGATTAATTTAAGCAATTTGTAAATGTACTTATTACTTATTTTTTTACCTTTATTAGGTTCTATGACTGCAGGTTTTGGAGGTCGTTATATTGGACCTAAAGGAGCAGGGTTTATTACTATTTCTTGCATGGTAGTAACTTTTCTAATGTCTTTAGTTGCTTTTTATGAAGTAGGACTTAGTGGAGCGACCTGTTCGTTTAAATTAGCAACTTGGATTAATTCTGAATTATTTAATGTTAGCTGGGGATTCTTATTTGATTCTTTAACTGTTGTGATGCTAATTGTTGTAACATTTATTTCAACATTAGTACATTTATATTCTACTGAGTATATGAGTCATGATCCACATTTACCTCGTTTTATGTCTTATTTATCATTGTTTACTTTTTTTATGCTTATTTTAGTAACTGCTGATAATTTGATTCAAATGTTCGTAGGATGGGAAGGAGTAGGATTATGTTCTTATTTATTAATTAATTTTTGGTATACTCGTATTCAAGCGAATAAAGCTGCAATTAAAGCAATGTTAGTTAATCGTGTGGGAGACTTTGGATTAGCTTTAGGTATTTTTGCATGTTTATTTGCTTTTAATTCTGTAGATTATTTAACAATCTTCACAATGGCTCCTTTAGCAACATCATATGAAATTAATTTCTTTGCATTTAATTTACCATTACTAGAGGTTATTTGTTTATTATTTTTTGTAGGAGCAGTAGGTAAATCTGCACAATTAGGTTTACATACTTGGTTACCAGATGCGATGGAAGGGCCAACTCCAGTATCAGCATTAATTCATGCTGCGACAATGGTTACAGCTGGAGTCTTTTTAATTGCACGTTGTTCACCGTTATTTGAAAATGCACCAGTAGCATTAACAGTAGTTACTTGTGTAGGAGCAATGACAGCATTTTTTGCAGCAACTACAGGGTTATTACAAAATGATTTAAAAAAAGTTATTGCGTATTCAACTTGTAGTCAATTAGGATATATGGTTTTTGCTTGTGGAGTTTCTAATTATGCAGTTGGAGTTTTTCATTTAGCAAATCATGCTTTCTTTAAAGCCTTATTATTCTTAGGTGCAGGATCTGTTATTCATGCAGTAGCAGATGAACAAGATATGCGTAAAATGGGAGGATTACGTCGTTTAATTCCTTTTACTTATGCTATGATGTTAATTGGATCATTAGCTTTAATGGGATTCCCGTATTTAACAGGATTCTATTCTAAAGATGTGATTTTAGAAGTAGCTTATGCTAAATTTACAACAGCAGGACATTTTGCTTATTGGTTAGGATCATTTGCAGCATTCTTTACAGCATTTTATTCTATTCGTTTATTATATTTAACTTTCTTATCAGAGCCTAATGGACATCGTGTTATTTTAACACATGCACATGAATCTCCATGGCAAATGACTTTACCTTTAGGATTACTAGCAATTCCTAGTATGTTTATTGGATATTTAACTAAAGATTTATTTATTGGATTAGGAAGTGATTTCTGGGGAAATGCTATTTTTATTAATCCTGCGAATTTCCAATTAGTAGATGCGGAATTTTTACCGTTTTTACCAAAAGTTCTACCGTTATTATTTAGCTTAACTGGAGCAGGTTTAGCTTATTTATTATATACATTCGGAATGGAGAGTTTATATCGTTTTAAAACTAGTTCTTATGGACGTGTTTTATATAATTTCTTTAATCGTAAATGGTATTTCGATCGTGTATATGCTGAATATGTTGGACAAGCTGCTTTAACTTCAGGATATCATTTTACATATAAAACTATTGATCGTGGTTTAATTGAAGTATTTGGACCTTTTGGACTTGTACATGCGACAGGGGCTGGAGTAAAACAAATTGAGCAAACACAATCAGGATATTTATATCACTATACTTTTATTATTTTATTAGGAGTGACATTCTTCTTATTTATCTTAACAGTTTCTCAAATGTTTGTAGCACCAGCATTAATTTTCTTTTTAGGTTTAAGTATTTTCTTCTTATAATATAGAATTTCAAATATATATATATTTTTTTTTTGGCGTTAGTAGCTTAATTGGTTAGAGTATCGGATTGTGGTTCCGGTGGTTGTGGGTTCAAGTCCCATCTTTCGCCCCAGAAAAAAAAAATATCTATATATCTTCTGATATTAATCTTTTAAGATTTTATTCATTTTTTACTTTAAAGATTATGCTCCTTTCGTCTAATCGGTTAGGACATCACCCTTTCGCGGTGATAATGTGAGTTCAAGTCTCATAAGGGGTAATTTTTTCTATCCACATGGCGGAATTGGTAGACGCGGCAGACTTAAAATTTGCTTCTGTAAAAGAGTATCGGTTCGACTCCGATTGTGGGTACTTTTGGGTGTAAAATAAATAGGGTTGCCCATCATGGAGATGATGAAAAAGACAAGTATATTTGTCTTTTTCATCATCTTTTATGTCTAGTTTTTTTTTAGTAAAGTCCCATTTCAAAGAGGAATGTTTGAATATTCACATATTTTAGTTCTATTTATTTTTAGTACATTTTTAGCAGCAGTTATTTTAGTGGCATCATATTTAATTGGAACTCAAAATCCAGATTCAGAAAAAGTTTCTGCTTATGAGTGTGGATTTGATCCGTATGAGGATGCACGTAATACTTTTGATGTACGTTTCTACTTAGTTGCTATTTTATTTATTATTTTTGATTTAGAAGCTATGTTTTTCTTCCCATGGTCAGTATCTTTAAGTTTTTTACAATCAACAGGATTCTGGGGAATGATTGATTTTATTATTGAATTAGTTATTGGGTATATTTATGCTTGGCAAATTGGGGCATTAGAGTGGGAATAATTTAACATTAATTTAGTTAATATTCTCCTTATTATAATTTTAAAATTTATGAAAGCATTATTAGAAAAAGATAAAAGAAGAAGAGCTTCTTTTTCAAATAAAGAAGTTCAACGTTTGGTTTTATTATATTTAATTCGTAATCAAAAATTATCAACATCTCAACGTCTTTTATTAACTTTACGCTTACAACAAGTTTCACGAGATTCGTCATTAGTACGTTTAAAAAATAGATGTATTTTAACAAATCGTTCAAAAGGAGTATATCGTGATTTTCGTTTATCACGTATCCGTTTACGTGAAATGTTAGCTAATGGATTAATTCCAGGGTATAAAAAAGCAGTTTGGTAATTTTTAGAATTGTTTAACTTTGTTAGTTTAATTTTTACAGCGGGGTAGAGCAGTGGTTAGCTCATCAGGCTCATGACCTGAAGGTCATTGGTTCAAATCCAGTTCCCGTTACTGGTTATATTTTTTTGAAAAAACTAGCTTTTATGTTTTTATAACATGAAAGCAGTAAAACAGATTTTTAATTTTTTAAATTTATTCTCTTTACTTGAAGGCAAAAGATTTTTTTTTTTTGAGTTTTTATATATGGCAGCTTTAATGTCAAATATGTATGCTTGGTCAAGTCGTTGGTTATTCTCGACTAACCATAAAGATATCGGAGTTCTATATTTAATCTTTGGAGCATTTGCTGGGGTTATGGGAACTACCATGTCAATTTTAATTCGTATGGAATTATCAGCACCTGGAAGTCAAATCTTATCAGGAAATTATCAATTATATAATGTATTAGTTACTGGACATGCAGTATTAATGATTTTCTTCATGGTTATGCCAATTTTAATTGGAGGATTTGGAAATATCTTTGTTCCTTTAATGATTGGAGCACCAGATATGGCATTCCCGCGTATGAATAATATTAGTTTCTGGTTATTACCTCCTTCTTTATTATTATTATTATCTTCTGTATTTGTAGAAGCTGGAGCAGGAACAGGATGGACTTTATATCCACCTTTAAGTAGTGTACAAGCACACTCTGGACCAGCAGTGGATTTAGCTATTTTTAGTTTCCACTTATCAGGAGCATCATCAATTTTAGGAGCTATTAACTTTATTACTACTATTTTAAATATGCGTGCACCAGGAATGGCATTACATAGAATGCCTTTATTTGTATGGTCAGTATTAATTACTGCAGTATTACTATTATTATCTTTACCAGTATTTGGGGGAGCTATTACTATGTTATTAACTGATCGTAACTTTAATACTACTTTCTTTGATCCAGCAGGAGGAGGAGATCCAGTATTATTCCAACATTTATTCTGGTTCTTTGGACATCCAGAAGTATATATTCTAATTTTACCAGGATTTGGAATTGTTAGTCATATTATGGCAACTTTCTCTCAAAAACCAGTATTTGGATATTTAGGGATGGTTTATGCTATGTTATCTATTGGAGTTTTAGGATTTATTGTATGGGCACACCATATGTTTACCGTAGGATTAGATGTAGATACTCGTGCATATTTTACTGCAGCAACCATGATTATTGCAGTGCCAACAGGAATTAAAATTTTCAGTTGGATTGCAACTATGTGGGGAGGATCATTAATCTTCAATACTCCAATGTTATTTGCTATTGGATTTATTTTCTTATTCACTATTGGAGGAGTAACTGGAGTAGTACTAGCAAACTCTAGTATGAATATGGCTGTACATGATACTTACTATGTAGTAGCACACTTCCATTATGTATTATCTATGGGAGCAGTATTCGCTATTTTTGCAGGATTCTATTATTGGATTGGAAAAATTTCAGGACAACAATATCCTGAAGTATTAGGACAAATTCATTTCTGGGTATTCTTCGTAGGAGTGAATTTAACCTTCTTCCCAATGCATTTCTTAGGATTAGCTGGAATGCCTCGTCGTGTCCCAGATTATCCAGATGCTTATGCTGATTGGAATGCTATTGCATCAGTAGGATCATATGTATCTGCTTTCTCTGCAGTATTCTTCTTCTATATTGTTTATGTAACATTAACTCAAGGAGAACGTGTAGCGAAAAAAAATATTTGGTCATAACATACTTTAATGATATGTTTTAATAAAAAATAATCTCATAAATAGAGGTTTATTATAAGGATATTCTTTTTAAATTTTTTTTTGTTTTTTTAATACATAAAGGTTTCATAAAAATGATATATATATTCTAACCTTTATCATTTTTAAGCGGTTCAATTCCGCTTATGTATTTTAAAGTAGGATTAATTTGTTAGTTGTTAATAAATTAAAAAAAAAAATTTAAGTGTTCCTTAAATTTTTACTACTTGTGTTTTTAAAAAATTATAAATTTACACATGATTTTTTGTGATGCACCAGAAAGTTGGCAAATTGGGTTCCAAGACCCAGCAACACCAATTATGGAAGGAGTTATTCATTTCCATAATCATTTAATGTTTTTCATTGTATTAGTTAGTATTTTTGTATTTTGGTTACTAACTCGCGTTATTACTACTTATAGTGCGGATGTACATCCAGTAGCAGAAAAATTTACTCACTCAACTTTATTAGAAGTTGTATGGACTATTGTACCAGCAGTAATTTTATTATTCATTGCTATTCCTTCATTTAATTTATTATATAGCTTAGATGAAACTATTGATCCTGCAGTAACTTTAAAAGTTGTAGGACACCAATGGTATTGGAGTTATGAGTATTCAGATTATGCAACTTTAGAAGGGGGAGATAGTTTAAATTTTGATTCTTATATGTTACCAGAAGATGATTTAACTCAAGGATCTTTCCGTTTATTAGAAGTTGATCACCGTGTAACTTTACCAGTACAAAGTCATATTCGTGTATTAGTAACAGCAGCTGATGTTTTACATAGTTGGGCTGTACCATCATTTGGTATTAAAGTAGATGCATGTCCAGGACGTTTATCACAAGTTTCATTATTTATTAAACGTGAAGGAGTATATTATGGACAATGTAGTGAAATTTGTGGAGTAAATCATGGATTTATGCCTATCGTAGTGAAAGGTGTTTCTGTAGATGATTATATTTCATGGATTGCTACTAAACTAGATGGTCTAGAAATTGCTTAAAAAAAAAAGTAAAGTTTATGCGAGTTCGTTGGAATAAAGATCATTTATTATCTTTTATTGATAGTCATATTATCAGTTATCCTACACCTATTAATTTAAGTTATATGTGGAGTTTTGGATCAGCAGCAGGAATTTGTTTAGTTATTCAAATTATTACTGGTATTTTCTTAGCTATGCACTATACTCCTCATGTAGATTTAGCGTTTAGTAGTGTAGAACACATTATGCGTGATGTAAATAATGGGTGGTTAATCCGTTATATTCATGCAAATGGAGCTTCAATGTTCTTTATTGTTGTTTATTGCCATATTTTCCGTGGATTATATTATGGATCTTTTATGCATCCACGTCAACATTTATGGTGTTCAGGAGTAACTATTTTCCTATTAATGATGGCAACAGCATTCATGGGATATGTGTTACCTTGGGGACAAATGAGCTTCTGGGGAGCAACAGTAATTACAAATTTATTCTCTGCTATCCCAGTAGTAGGACATTCAATTGTAGAATGGTTATGGGGAGGATTCTCTGTAGGTAATGCTACATTAAATCGTTTCTTTAGTTTACATTATTTAATGCCATTCGTAATTGCTGGAGTGACATTAATTCATTTAGCTTTATTACATAAAGATGGATCTAATAATCCGTTAGGAGTAAATTCAGCTATTGATACTGTATCATTCTATCCTTATTTCTATGTTAAAGATTTATTTGCTTTCTTAGTATTAGTATTAGTTTTCTCATTCTTTGTTTATTTCTATCCAAATGCATTAGGACACCCTGATAATTATATTCCTGCAAATCCTATGGTTACTCCAGCGCATATTGTACCAGAATGGTATTTCTTACCGTTCTATGCAATTTTACGTTCAATTCCTGATAAATTAGGAGGAGTAGTTGCAATGGGAGGAGCTATTGTGATTTTATTATTAGTTCCGTTTATTAATACATCTGAAATTCGTAGTCCAGAATTCCGCCCTATTTACGCAGTAACATTCTGGGTATTAGTAGCAGATTTCTGTATTTTAGGATGGATTGGACAAAAACCAGTAGAAGATCCTTACGTACTAGTTGGAGCATTAGCTACAGGATTTTATTTCTTATTCTTCTTAGTATTAATGCCTTTAATTGGAATTGTTGAAAAACAATTAGTAAGAGCTAAAGTAAATTAATTTTTATATTTAGATATAACAATATATGTATGTTTTGTTGGTAAATTTTTATTTTATATTTTTTTTTTTAGAAAAAAAGTTGTTTGTTATTTTTTTATTTTTATCTTTTTTCTTTGTTATTAAATTATTAAAAACTAAATGTTTGAAATTACAATTAATGATCAAACTGTCTTAGTGCCAAAAGGAAGTACAGTACTAGAGGCGTGTCGTTTTGTAGGTATTGATATTCCAAGATTTTGTTATCATGATCGTTTATCAGTAGCAGGAAATTGTCGTATGTGTTTAGTAGAAATTGAAAAAACTCCTAAACCTGTAGCATCTTGTGCGATGCCTGTAGCACATCAAATGGTAGTGTATACAGATACACCATTAGTAAAAAAAGCTCGAGAAAATGTTTTAGAGACTTTATTATTAAATCATCCATTAGATTGTCCTATTTGTGATCAAGGAGGAGAGTGTGATTTACAAGATCAAACTCGAGCATATGGATCAGATTATAGTCGTTTTTATACAGAAAAACGTACTGTAGAAGATAAATTTTGTGGACCTTTAATTAAAACAATTATGACTCGTTGTATTCATTGTACTCGTTGTGTACGTTATGCAGCTGAAATTGCAGGAGTTGATATTTTAGGAACTTTAAATCGTGGAGGACATACAGAAATTGGAGCATATTTACCTCGAGTTTTTGAAACTGAGATTGCAGGAAATGTAATTGATTTATGTCCAGTAGGAGCTTTAACTTCAAAACCTTATGCGTTTACAGCACGTCCATGGGAATTACGTACAGCAGAATCAGTAGATGTTTTAGATTCATTAGGGAGTAATATCTTTATTGATTTTAAAGAAACTGAAGCTTTACGTGTATTACCACGTTTAAATGAAGATTTAAATGAAGAATGGATTTCTGACCGTATTCGTTTCTCATATGATGCAATTCGTCGTCAACGTATTAATGATATTTATTTACGTGTAAATGATAAATTCGTACAACAAGATTGGTCAGATTGTTTAACTTTATTAAAAAATAAAGTAAATAATTCGAATGTTTTAATTTTAGTACCTTCGTCAATTGATATTCAAAGTTTTAATTTATTAAAATCTTTAGCTAATAAATCTAATGTACGTTTAGCGTGTGTAGATTCAAGTTTAGCTCGTTCATATAATACAGTTTGGCAAAATTCTGCTACTATTTTAGATTTAGAAAAATCTGATATTTGTTTCTTATTAGGGGTTAATCCTCGTTATGAAGGAGCAGTATTAAATATTCGTATTCGAGCACAGTATTTAAAAGGAAATTATTCAATTGTTCAAATTGGAGCACCGTATAAAGCAAATATTACTACAAACTTCTTAGGAATTTCTTTAACAGAAATTTTAAATATGTTTGAAGGACGTTCTCCGTTACAACAAGTAATTTCTTCGGCTAAACAACCATATTTTGTGATTGGAGATGCTTTAACTAAACGTCTAGATTTAAATTTAATTTATACCCATTTAAATCAATTAAATACAAATTCGAAAGTTTTACATTTATCAGCAAAAATTAATACTAATCATTCAATTTTCCAAAATGTACGTAAATTTAAAATGCAAGATTTAATGTGGTCTGATACTATTATGTCATTATATTTAGATGATAATCAAGCAACTCGTAAAATTTTAAATGCAGGAAAATCTAAATTTAAAATTTGGGGTAATAGTAATGGAAGTGTTTCAGCATCATTAAATGATTTAATTTTACCTTTAACATCATTTGTAGAAGAAGAAAATGAATATGTTAATGCTGAATCTCGTTATTTAAGAACTACTCAAGTATTTGCACCAGTAAAATCTACTCGTTCATTAAGTGTATTAGCACAAGCTTTAGGAGCAACTAATAAGTTAGTAAACCCATTCTCATATTTAATTAATGATGAAGTTTATAATGCTTATGCGTCAGCTAATAAAGTATTTACTACTTATATCAATACCAAAGTAGAAAATTCAGATTTGTGTACTCTTTTACCTTTAAAGTCTACAGTAGAAGATTTTTACTTAGTAGATAGTTTTACTCGTAGTTCTCAAATTATGGGACAATGTTCTTCAATTTTTAGAAAACGCGCAGTTAATTTTGTTTAAAATAATGTAGGGGATGTAGCTCAGTCGGTTAGAGCGTTGGTTTGTCACATCAGAGGTCGTGGGTTCAAGTCCCATCATTCTCGCCACATTATTTTAAATAATGCGTTTTTCTATTTAAAAATAAAAATTTAGTTTATCTATGTTATTAAAAACAAAAAAAGCTATTACACCAGGTACTAGACATCAAGTTTTACTAGATAAGAGTTTATTATCTTCTGAAAAACCAATTAAGAAGTTAACATCACGTTTAGTAAACACTGGAGGACGTAATGCTTTAGGGAGAATTACTGTACGTCACCGTGGAGGAGGAAAACGTAAACTATATCGTCAATTACTAGGTGGTAATCAAGAATTCCGCGCGGTAGTCGTAGGTATTGAGTATGATTCTAATCGAACTGCTTTTATTGCACGTGTATTTGATTTAGATCGTAAACAATTTTTTTATGTTTTAGCTTCTGAAAATCTATATCCAGGATGTTTAATTAGATGTGGAGCAGGTGTAGCTTATCGTATTGGATTTCGTAAACCATTAAAAGAAATTCCGACAGGAGCATTAATTTCTAATGTTAGTCAGTTTAAACATAGTAATGGTCAATACGCTCGTGCTGCAGGTACTTATTGTCAATTAATTCAAAAATTATCGGATTATTCTAAAATTCGTTTACCTTCAGGAGAAATTCGTATGGTCTCTTCAGAAGCATTTGCGACAATTGGAATTGTATCGAATAAAAAACAAAAATCGATTGAATTAGGTAAAGCAGGACGTTCACGTTATTTAGGGCGTCGTCCTATTGTACGTGGAGTAGCAATGAATCCGGTTGATCATCCACACGGAGGAGGTCAAGGTAAAACTTCAGGGGGACGACCATCAGTAACACCTTGGGGACGCCCGACTAAAGGGCAACCAACTCGACGTCGTACTTCAATGTACCGCGTTAGTTAATAAAGATATCAATATCTATGTCAAGATCAAAATGGAAATTTAATTATATACATAATTCAATTCTACGTTTAGCTACTAGAAAAATGAAAAAAGTTTGGTCTAGATCTTCTACTATCCCAAGTTTTTTATTAGGTGCTACCGTTTGGGTACATAATGGTAAAGAATTTAAAAAGGTAGTTATTACAGAAGATAAAATTGGATATAAATTTGGAGAATTTTCTACTACTCGAAAACGTAGTGTATATAAGAAAAAAAAAATGAAATAAATGGGACAAAAAGCTAATCCAAAATCTGTAAGACTTTCACATTATCCAGAAGTTTTTTCTATTGATTTAGGAAAAAAAGAAAGTTCTTATTTAGCCTATGTTAAGTCTTATATCGCACAATTCTTTCGTCAAAAAGGTATTTATATTAGTAATATTTCTGTTTTAGGAGATGCTAATTTATTATACTTAAATTTAGATGTTTTTTTTTCAAAACGAAATCGTATTAAAACTAAAAAATTACGTAGAGCGTTTAAATCACAACGTGGTTTAAAAACACGTACAAATAATCATAGAGGATTTATCCAATTTTGTCAATCCCTACAACAAATTTTAGGGGTTCGTAAAGTTGTTTTAAAAATTCGTAAATTAGAATGTCAAATGGAAGCAAATCAATTAGTGACTTATTGGTCACAAGTTAAAAAAGCTTTAACTTTTAAACGAGCACCATTTGCTTCAGATTTAATTCAAGCTTCTATTTTATTATTAACTCGTCAAGCTACAGCACATTTATTTAATACCTTTTTAGTTTTAATGTTTAGTCGTTTAACTAAACGTCAACATTCACGTTTTTTTGTTTTTTTAAAAAAATTTTTTAAAGGTATTTTAACACATTCTCAGATTTTTAATGGACCTATTTTAGGGATTCGTTTATTAATTTCTGGAAAATTATCAGGAAAAACTCGAGCACAGTCATTTTCTGTTAATGTAGGGCAAGTACCAACACAAACTTTAGATTGCAAAATTGATTATTCTTATGTTCCAGCATTTACAATGATGGGTACTTTTGGATTTAAATTATGGATTGCAACTAAATAAATTTTATTTAATAAACTTATGTTATTATTTCCACGTCGATTTAAATATAAAAAAATTCGTAAAGGTTCATTACCTACTAATGTGGTAAGTAGTTGTCGAAATCCAGAATTCGGAACATTTGGTTTAAAAGCTGAATGGTTTGGGATTTTAACAGCGAAACAATTAGAAGCGAGTTTTCGTGTTATTTCAAAATTAATTAAAAAAACAGGAAGACTTTGGGTACGTGTTTTTCCACAGATTGCAGTATCAAAAAAACCTGTGGAAGTACGTATGGGAAAAGGTAAAGGTCCTGTAGATCACTGGGTAGCTAAAATTCGTCCAGGGACTATTTTATTTGAATTAACTGGATTAACACCACGTAAAGCAGAAGAAGTTTTTAAAAAAGCTTCTACAAAATTACCATTTAAAACAAGAATGGTATCAAATTAATTAGAATGTATCAAAACTCACTATTTTATTTACATCAAGGTACAGCTTATGTGATTGAACAAGAAGAAAATTCAGTATTTTTATTAAATAATAATTTAGCTTTTACTTTACAACCACAAGATTTAGGATCTAAAGCTAAAGCAAATTTACAATATCAACCTATTAATATTGAATTAACTCAGTTTAAAAATTCACATTATTCATATCCATTAGCTCGACAATATGCCGATTTTAATGTTAAAGATTTTTTAGATTCACATCAATTATTACAATATAATCGAGCACATACATCAGCACGTATTGTATGGGCAACCAAAGGAGGATATCTATGTTTAATTTGTGGGATTTTAGGTTTTTTACCTAAAACACATTCACCACGTATTTTAAAACATCGTTTAGGTGTTTCTGTAAAACGTCAAGGATCTCCAGTGAATCCATTACAAACATTATATCAGTTTTATCATTTATGTGAACAAAAGTTTCATTTAAGTATTCCTTGTCGTTATTTATCTCGTATTTCTTATCCACCTAAAAGTCGTCGTGGTAGATTCCAATTTAGTTTTGTTTATTCGTCTTTCCCATTACATATTATTTTACGTGAACGTAATAAACAATATTATTCTCAATTATCTAAGGATAAGAAGGTCGATACTTTTAATCGCAAACTTAAAAAATTTGGTAAAAAAACAGTTTAAATTATGTCTACTAAAAAGCAATTAATATCGGCTATTCAGAAAAAAGTAGAATTGAAACAGTTTTTTGTGATGTTAAATGATCCGCAATTATTACAATCAGTTTGTACATCTTTACCATCACGCCCTAAAACTGTACATGTAGGTAAAAATATGTTTACTGCCAATCAATTATTATCTCAATATCAAAGTTTTAAAAAATTAAATTTAAAATTGATTGCGTTAGAACATGCAGAATTTTTTCCATTTGTATCTCAGGTAGAGAAAAAAGCATCACACCTTATAGTAATGGTAGGTTATAAACAACATACCTTTCTTAAAGATCAAGTGTCTGCATTATCTCCTGATCGTTTAGTTTCTCAATTTTATACTGGATTATCTGAATATAAAAAATTTTACTTTTTATTAAAAAAAATTTCCAACTCTTAAAAGTTCTGTGCCTGTCATTAGGTCACTATTTTTAGTTTTGTGAACTATTTACCTTTTTATAGAGCAAATAGAACTAAGAATGCAATCATTAACGCGAATAAAGCAATAGCTTCAGTTAATGCGAATCCTAAAATTGCGAAACGGAATAAATCGTCTTTTAAATATGGGTTTCTTGAGATTCCAATAATTAAAGCTCCGAAAATAGTTCCAATTCCAATTCCAGCTCCGGCTAGCCCAAAGGTTGCTAATCCGGCTCCAATTGATTTAGCTGCTTGTAATAACATTTAGTTAAATTATTTTTTAGTTTCTTTTACTTAATTGTAATGAGCTCAGCAGGAATCGAACCTGCATTAGTACCGTTATGAGCGGTAAGTTTTTACCGTTAAACTATAAGCTCGTACTAATCCAAAGAGCTCGCATAATAAAAAAATTATTTATATATACATGAGCACCGTAACCATTCCACAATTTATTGTTTTACTTTTCATCTTATTCTTATTATTTGGTGATGTCCACTATTATATGGATTTATTAAAAGCCTATATTAAAAAAGAATATAGAAAACGATTTAAAAAAGATAAAGATCAGGATAATGATCAAGATGATCGTAATGATCGTCGTTATTATTAATTAATTTAATTATTAATTAGGATCAGGAAGGAAGGGACTCGAACCCTTAACGATGGTTTTGGAAACCATAATTTTACCATTAAACTACCCTCCTTCAATTAATCAGAGTTTAAAAATTTAATTTTACTCTGATCTATGATTTTAATGAAAGTTTTGCATTAATTAGTGCTGGTTTATTACTTAATAAAAATTTTAATAATCCAGAAATATCTTGAAATTGTTTTGTGATTACAAAAGTTAAACTATATGTTCTGATTTCATATTGATCTCTAGCTTTTTTATTAACATGCGGAGATTTTAAAATAGTTAAACGTTTAATTTTTTTTGGTAATCGTACTAATTTAAAATCAACTTCTGTTGACTTTAAATTTTTTTCAAGATAAAAAGTATATAGCTCTAATGTTTTTTTAAAATTAGATTTTAAATGAAGAAAAATCATCGTTGACCTTTATGTTTTATATCTATGAATTAGCTTTTCGCGGATTCTTTCTAATTCTGAGTTTTGGATTAACAGGGTATATTAGTTATTCTTATCGTAAAGATTTATTTTTTATACTTCTTTTACCGTCATTTCAAACTAATCATCCAATTACTCATTTAATTTTTACCAATCCAGTAGAAGTCTTTAAAATTAGTATTTTTATTGTACTTTTATTTACTTTTCTGTTTTGGTTACCCTATTTTATTTGGAATTGTTTAGATTTTATGCGTCCAGCGTTATATACTAAAGAAGTAAAAAAGATTGAAAAATTATTAAAAGGTTCTTTCTTTTTATTTCTATTAGGAAATTTAGGTATGTATTATTTATGTTTACCTACTTTATGGGATTTTTTTTCTTCGTTTGAAGAAAGAACATTATTAATTGATATTGTGTTAGAATTAAAAGCTGAATCTTATTTTGATTTTATCTTTGATACTCTATTTCTAGCAAATATAATATTAATATTATATGTATGTTTTTTTTGGTTTTTATTGAAAATTTCTAATATTCCAATACTCCAAGCAATTATTTCATTTAAAAAATATTTTTATGTATTTTTCTTAATTATTGGTACAGTATTAACACCACCCGATATTAGTAGTCAATTAATAGTTTTTAGTAGTTTAGTTTTTTTGTATGAAAGTGTTTGTTTCTTAATAATTCTTCATTTGAATTATTTATCATATTATTTTGATGTTGATAATTAATATGGTAACATATTAAAACTAATCAACACACTTACAACAAAAAGTAAGTATCCTAATGAAAATGGTAAGAATACTTTCCACCCTAAATGCATTAATTGATCATAACGGTAACGTGGTAATGCTGCACGCATCCAAATAAATCCGATTACAAAAATAGCAATTTTAATTCCGAACCATAAAGATCCTGGAATAAAACTTAATACTTCTACAGGTGCTAACCAACCTCCAAGGAATAAAATACTCATTAATGCACTCATTAATAGCATATTAGCGTATTCCCCTAAGAAGAATAATGCGAATCCCATAGCAGAATATTCTACATTATAACCAGATACTAATTCAGCTTCAGCTTCAGGTAAATCAAAAGGATGACGATTAGTTTCTGCTAGTGCTGATACAAAGAACATTAAGAAAATTGGGAAAAATGGTACAATAAACCAAATATTTTTTTGAGCATATACGATTTCACTTAAATTAAATGATCCTACGCAAATAACAATAGAGATCATAATAAATCCAATTGATACTTCGTATGAAACCATTTGTGCTGATGAACGTAGAGCTCCTAAGAAAGCATATTTAGAGTTACTAGACCATCCAGACATAATGATTCCGTATACACTTAATGATGAAATAGCAAATAAATATAAGATACCTAAATTAATATCTGATAATAAAGCAGTTTCATTAAAAGGAATCACACCCCAACCCATTAAACTTAAAATAAAAGTAATCATCGGAGCAATAAAGAATAATACTTTATTGGCACTACTAGGAACAATAGTTTCCTTAATTAATAATTTTAATCCGTCAGCTAAAGGTTGTAATAATCCGTAAACTCCAACAACGTTAGGTCCACGTCTTCGTTGAATAGCTCCCATAATTTTACGTTCAGCTAAAGTAAAATATGCTACAGCTAATAGTAAAGGAACTACAATTAGTAAAATTTTTAGAAGAGTTACAAGCATTATAAATGTTATTAAATCTAATAGTTTATAAAGTGAAGAGGATGGGATTCGAACCCATGATGGGGAAACTCCCCATACTAATGTAGCAAACTAGCGCTTTCAACCACTCAGCCACCTCTCCTAAATAATAACAATAAATAAAAATTATGTACGGAAGATACGTAATCCTTTACGTTTTTTACGACGTTCTTTAGGAGGTCTACATCCGTTAAAAGGTAATTTAGATAATCCCTCTAATAAATTATGTCCAGCACGAATTTCTTTTTTCATGATTGTTTTTAAAACACGACGTCTAAAATGTTTAGGTGCTGTGATACGGAAATAAATAGCTTCGGTAATTTTTTTCTTTTTTAATTGTGAAAAAAAATTGGTTAAAACCATTTTGACAACAAATTTTAAAGTACGTTTAGAACATGCAAGACCTAATTTTCCAGCAGAGGTAATATATTTTAATTGCCCGTTTTTATCAGTTAATGCAATAATAATATTATTAGGTGTAATTTTGATATTAGCTACCCATTTAATAGTATTTTGATAGATAAAAGTTTTTGGACGTAAATGTAAACGTTTTTGGAAAATCGGTTGACGAATTAACCCTAAACGCATACGACGTTCCCCACGTGGATTGTTTTTATAAAATAATGCACCTAATTTAGGTTTTTTAAATTTTTTAGTTAATTTTTTATTTAGCTTTGCTTTCATGTTTTAATTTTTTCTTAGTTTGTGCATTAGTATGAGTACGTTGTCCTCTAACTGGATATCCTAATTTATTTCTGATTCCACGAGTGTTTTTAAGATTCATTAAAAACTCTCTACTTTCTTTTACTTGACGTCTTAAAACATTCTCAATTGGTTTATTTTCTAAGAAATTCAATAGAGTTTGTTTTTGATCTTGACGTAGTAAATTTGCTTTCATTTGTGGTAAAAATCCTAGTTTTTTACAAATTTTGTAAGCATTAGTTTTCCCAATACCGTATACTTTTTGTAAAGTTTGTTCTAGTGTTTTTTCTGTAAAAATTTTATATTTTAATGATGACATAAGAATTCACTTTTCGATTAATTTAGTCTCAAGCTTTAATAAAGCTAAAAATGGTTAAAACTTAATATTTCTGTTTTAGAGTTTTTTACATTTACTGGTTTTTTTTTTTCTTAAAAAAAACAAAAAAAAAAGATATAAAAAATATTTGTAGTACGTTTTCGTAAAAAATGTTCGTATTCGTTTGCGGTGTATTTCTATATATTGTTTTTATGTAAAAGATAGGTTCGATTCCTATCAAATGTGTTTGTATAAACAAGTGGTAGATAATCATTAGTATTATCTACAATTATTAACGACAAAACAAAATGGATTCTTTAACTTTAAAGACTTTTTTAGTTGAATTCTTTTTTTCTGTAAGTTTATTAGCTACTTTAATTTATAATTCTGCTATTGTTAGATCAGTACAGTTTCCTTTATTTGATCGCGAAGTTTATAGTCAAACCTTATTCTTATTAGTATTAGGGGGTATGATTATTTTAAATACAGATTTTGGTACTTTTACTCCAGGATTATTATTTGGGACAGATGGTATTGCGATGTCTTCAAAATTAATTTTATGTATTACATTATTTGCAGCTCTTGTTTTAGGACAATCTCATTTTTATCGTGCTAAAATTAATTTATTTGAATTTTATAGTGTGACATTATTAGCGTTAATTTCTTTAATGATTTTAGTAAGTTCATATGATTTAATTTCAATTTATATTTCTCTTGAAATGCAATCATTATGTTTCTATATCTTAGCAGCAATTAATCGTTATTCAGCATTTTCTACAGAAGCAGGATTAAAATACTTTGTATTAGGAGCTTTTATTTCTGGATTATTCTTATTTGGAGCATCAATTTTATATGGAATTACTGGAACTACAAATTTAAATTCTTACGCATTATTATTTTCTTCAGATTTAAGTAGTGATTTAAATTTATCTATTTTCTTTTTAGGTGTGTTATTTATTTTAGTAGCAGTTTTATTTAAATTAGCTGCAGCACCATTTCATATTTGGTCACCTGATGTATATGAAGGAGCACCATTAAATTCAACTATTATTTTTGTAGTTTTACCTAAATTAGTAGTATTAGTAGTATTATTCCGCATTTTATATTACTCATTTTTTACTTATTTCGGAGATTTCCAATCTTTATTAGTAATTTCTGGTACTTTATCGGTTTTAATTGGATCATTTATGGCTTTACGTCAAAAACGTGTTAAACGTTTATTAATTTTTAGTTCAATTAGCCATGTAGGATTCTTATTATTAGGGTGTGCAACAGGTACAGTATTAGGATTAACATCAGTAATTTATTACTTAATGTTCTATTTAATTACTAGTGTTTTAGTTTGGGGAGTAGTAGCATTATTAACAAATAATACTGCACTATATTTAACTGATTTAGCAGTATTAGCACGTACAAATCCAGTATTAGGATTTTCTTTAGCTATGGGATTCTTCTCATTAGCAGGAATTCCACCATTAGTAGGATTTAGTATGAAATTCTTCGTATTCTCAGCAGCAATGAATGCTGATTTATATATGGCGAGTGCTATTATTATTTTATTAAGTGTTTTAGGAGCTTTCTATTATTTACGTGTGATTAAAGTTGCTTATTTTGAAAAACAGAATACTTATAAAAATTTATTAGTTATTAATGATGAGTTAACTGTTTTTTTAATTTCAGTTTCATTCTTTTTAATTGCAGTAACTTTCTTAAATCCTAATTTATTTTTATTACAAGCTTATAAAATGGCTTTAAGTATTGGTTTAATCTAATTTATATTTATGAGAAAGAATTTTTTAACACATTTAACTAAATTATTACCTGTTATTGCTGTACAAGAAATTGCAGGTGAATCAATTATTGTAGTACCATCATCGGACATTAATTCTGTTTTATATTTTTTACGTAATCATATTGGATCACAGTATAAAATTTTATCTTGTATTAGTGGAGTTGATTTCTTAGGAAAATCTTATCGTTTTGCGGTATGTTATGATGTATTAAGTTTAGTATTTAATACTCGTTTACGTATTAAAACATTCGTAAATGAATTAACTGCTTTAGAGTCAGCGGTATCAGTTTATCCTAATGCAAATTGGTGGGAAAGAGAAGTATGGGATTTTTATGGAATTTATTTTTTAAAACACCCAGATTTACGTCGTATTTTAACTGATTACGGATTTGAAGGATTCCCTTTACGTAAAGATTTCCCATTATATGGTTTCGTAGAACTTCGCTATGATGATAGTGAAAAAGCTATTGTAGCAGAACCGGTTGAATTTACACAAGAAAACCGTTCATTTATCCACGCAGGAGGTATTTAATCTTTTACTAAATTTATGGTATTAAAAAAAGATCAATTATCAAGAAAAATTAAAAATTTCACAATTAATTTTGGACCACAACATCCAGCAGCTCATGGAGTATTACGTTTAGTTTTAGAACTAAATGGGGAAGTTGTTGAACGTGCAGATCCTCATATTGGATTATTACACAGAGGAACTGAAAAATTAATTGAGTATAAAACATATATGCAAGCATTACCGTACTTTGATCGTTTAGATTACGTTTCGATGATGGCTAATGAACATACTTATTCATTAGCTGTTGAAAAATTAGTAGGATTAAATGTACCAGTACGTGCTCAATATATTCGTGTATTATTTTTAGAAATTACTCGTATTTTAAATCATTTATTAGCCGTAGGATGTCATGCACTTGATGTAGGAGCTATGAGTCCATGTATGTGGGCTTTTGAAGAACGTGAAAAATTAATGGAATTTTATGAACGCGTTTCTGGAGCTCGTATGCATGCAGCTTATGTTCGTCCTGGAGGAGTAAGTCAAGACTTACCTGTAGGGTTATTAGATGATATTTATTTATTTATTGAACAATTTCCAACACGTCTAGATGAAATTGAAGAAATGTTATCTGGAAATCGTATTTGGAAAGAACGTCTAGTAGATATTGGAATTGTATCTGCTAAAGATGCTATGGATTGGGGATTTAGTGGAGTAATGTTACGTGGTTCAGGAATTCCTTGGGATTTACGTAAAACTCAATCTTATGAAGTATATGATAAAATGGAATTTAATATTCCTGTAGGAAATAATGGAGATTGTTTTGATCGTTATATGATTCGTGTACAAGAAATGCGTGAATCATTAAAGATTATGCAACAATGTATTAATGCAATGCCTGCAGGACCTATTAAAAATACAAATAAAAAATATACAGCACCATCTCGTGTAGATATGAAAGAATCTATGGAAGCATTAATTCATCATTTTAAATTTTATTCTGAAGGAATGCAAGTTGAAGCAGGAGAAACTTATATGGCTACTGAAGCACCAAAAGGTGAATTTGGAGTTTATTTAATTTCTGATGGTTCAGAACGTCCTTATAGATGTAAAATTAAAGCACCAGGATTTGGACATCTACAAGCATTAGATTATATGGCACGTGGACATATGATTGCAGATGTAGTAACAATTATTGGAACTCAAGATATTGTATTCGGAGAAATTGATCGTTAATGATTAATTATCTTTTTTGTTGATATAATCGCATTTTGGTTTTGTAAACCAGTTATTTCTTAAATTAATATAATAGACGCATTGTGTTATTATCTTTATTAGGTTTATCGTTATTTTCAATTTTTCATGTTAGTTTTTTAACTAATATTGAAAGAATTAAATTATATTCTTTTGTATATACAGGATTAATTTTTGTTGGATCTTTATTTTTATGGGTTAATTTTGATAGTTTAACTACTTCATATCAATTTGTAGCAGATCTACCATGGATTGGATTTTTTAATTATACATTATATTTTGGAATTGATGGAATTTCTTTATTTTTTATTATTTTATCAACATTATTAATTCCATTATGTATTTTAGCAAGTTGGAATACTGTTAAATACCAAATTAAAGCATATTTTTTATGCTTTTTAGTATTAGATTTTTTATTAATTGGAGTATTCTCAGTTATTGATGTATTCTTATTTTATATTTTCTTTGAGACTATTTTAATTCCAATGTTTTTAGTAATTGGAGTTTGGGGTTCACGTGAACGTAAAATTCGTGCAGTATATTTATTCTTCTTTTATACATTAGTAGGATCAGTTTTAATGTTATTAGGAATTATTTATATTTATACTGTAACAGGAACTTCTAATTACGAAGTTTTATGTAATTATAATTTTTCTGTTGAAGAACAACGTTGGTTATGGTTAGCCTTTTTTGCATCATTAGCTTCGAAAATTCCAATGTTCCCATTCCATGTTTGGTTACCTGAAGCCCATGTTGAAGCTCCAACTGCTGGATCAGTATTACTAGCAGGAATTCTATTAAAATTAGGAACCTATGGATTTATTCGTTTCTCTTTAGTATTATTCCCTGAAGCTTCTATGTATTTTGCTCCATTAGTTTATACTTTAGCAATTATTGCTGTAATTTTTACTTCTTTAACAGCAATTCGCCAAACAGACTTTAAACGTATTATTGCTTATTCATCAGTAGCTCATATGAATCTAGTGATGTTAGGTATTTTTAGTTTTCAAACTAATGGTATCGAAGGAGCAATTTTACAAAGTTTAAGTCATGGATTTGTGTCAAGTGCACTATTCTTATTAATTGGAGTGATTTATGATCGTCATCATTCTCGTCTAATCTCTTATTATAGTGGATTAGTACAAACTATGCCTATTTACACATTATTATTTTTATTCTTTACAATGGCTAATATTGCATTACCAGGAACTAGTAGTTTTGTTGGAGAATTCTTAATTTTAGCAGGTATTTTTAAATTTAATACTACAGCTGCAATTTTAGGATCTACTGGTATGATTTTAGGAGGAGCATATTCATTATGGTTATTTAACCGTGTTTCTTATGGAAACATTAAAATTGAGTATGTAACTAAATTTAAAGATTTAAATTGGCGTGAGTTTATTATTTTAATTCCATTAATCTTAGGAACTTTAGTGATGGGGATTTATCCAGATGTGTTCTTAAATCCAATTCATGCTTCAAGTTTATATATTTAATTAAAACATATTGTTTTTAGTTTATGCTTCCAATCAAAAAAAGCTTGGAGTCGTATTTATTAACAAGTGCTAAAGATAATATTTTAAAAACTTCATCATTACAAAACTTAAATGAGATTGAATCAATTACCTTACAATTTATTAATACCCGTGAAGTTAATGATGATACTTTTTATATGTATAATTCAGCATTAATTTTGTTAACAGAAACAACTCCGTATTTTATTACAAATACAAAAGATAAAGATGGAAAAATTATTGGGGTAAAAGTTACTTTACGTAATTCTCAAAAAGATTCCTTTCTTTATCGTTTAAAACTAGAAGTATTACCACGTTTAACACTTAATGTTAAACCTAATCTTACTAGTACTTCATTAACTTTTCAAATTAATCCATTATTATTTGATGAGTTTAATGAATTATATGATTTATATGCAAATCTACCTTCATTAAAAATTAGTTTAAATGGTACTAATTTTTCAATGTTTAATTAATTTTTTTCTAAGTAAACATTTAATCTAATGAAACGCTTACATGAATTATTATATCGCTTACGCAATGCGTATGACGCGAATTTAAATGTGATTCAATCACCTATTTATTCAGGTTGGATTGAACCATTAAAAATTTTATATGACGAAGGATATATTCAAAATTTTTATATTAAAGATAATGAATTATATATCTTTTTACGTTATTATAAAAACAAACCAGCAATTAGAAAAATTATTAATTTTACTCAACCGTCACGACCATTATATTTAAGTGTAAAAGATCTATGGAGATTTTCACGTAATAATGGTATTTTGTTATTATCAACAAATCAAGGAATTGTATCACATCATACTTGTTTAAAACGTGGATTGGGAGGTAAGATTTTATTTTTTTTAGCTTAGAGGTTTAAAAAATTATATTTATTATTATGTCTACTGTTAAATCTTTAAAACTACCAGCTAATGTTAGTTTATTTATGAAAGATTCTATTCTGTTATTTAAAAAAGATCAAGCACAATTATGTGTGCAATTACCAGAAGAATTAGTTTTTCATAAAACAGGATCTACTTTAATGTTAGCATTACGTAATGAAACTACTGAAGGACAATCTAAAATTTTATTAGGAACTTGGTTTAATATCTTATCTAATATTTTGTATGGATTATCTCGTGGATTTCATACAAATTTACTTTTATCTGGTGTAGGATTTCGTGCTCAAAAAAAAGATAATACTGTAGAATTTAAATTAGGTTATAGTCATTTAGTTAATTTAGATGTAGATCCTAATGTAAAACTTGATATTTTTAAAAATATTTCATTACATCTACAAGGTATTTCTAAAGAAGAAGTTGGAAATTTTGCAGCACGTATTAAACATTTACGTTTACCAGATGCTTATAAAGGAAAAGGTATTCGTGGAAGAGGTGAAACTCTACGTTTAAAAGAAGGAAAAAAAACTTAATTTATGAAAGGAATTAATTCACAATTATTAGATAGTTTTTTACAAAGTTATTTTTATTTAGGATCTAAATATCCTGTAGAACATACAGGGCGTATCCAATATAAATATCGTGGATGGAATTTATTAAATTTAAATCTATTACAGATTGATTTAAAACAATCCATTAATTTTATTTACCAACTACATAAAAGTAGAAAAAGATTATTGTTTGTTTTAGACTCTGATTTATATTCTTTTTTTTCACCGATTTTTAAAAAAACAAATCATTTTTTTACATCAGATGTAAAAAAAGCTGTAGAATTAACTGGTGAATATAAACAGTTAATTGATGGAATTGTTTTTATTGGAGTTAGAGATTTAGGACCTACTAAAATCTTATGTAATTTAAAATATCCATTGATTACTTTAACAGCTAATCCTACTATGCTAGGGGATTATTTTTTATGTGTTAACAATGATTATCATAGTTCTATGGTCATGTTAAAAGTTCTTTTAAAACAAATTTTTGAAAAAAATGAAATTGTCTAAGTATAAACAATTAATTACATTAAGAGAAGCAGTTCGCCCTAATTTACGTATTTTAAATTTTAAACGACCAAAATGGGCGTTTCTTAAAAAAGATTTAAAACAACGTTTTTTACAAGTACGCTTTTTAAAAAATCGTCGTAATCCTTTTTTTGTTTTACAAAAATCGATTATTACACCATTACAATGGACAAGATTACAAAATCTATATAAAGTTTCTTTACAAGCAAAAGTACGTTTTGTTGAATTTTATAATACTTCTATTGGATTACAAGAATTAAAACGAGCATATAAACAAAGTTCTAATATTTTTGATTTTGTTGTAAAATTTGAGCATCGTTTAGATATTTTTTTATATCGTATTGGATTTTGTCGCAGTGTTGCTGAAGCACAATTATTTTTATCACATCAAAAAGTTTGGTTAAATGGAAAAATTGTAACACAACCACATATTTTATTAGGAGCAGGAGATTTTTTAACATTTGATAAGGATATGTGTACAACTATTCGTCGTAATTTACAAAATCAAACAAAACAAATTCAATTATTACCATTATCATTACCTTTCTTTGCAGAAATTAATTATAATACTTTTGATGTAGTAATTTTAGAGGATGCACAAGAGCAACATTTAAATAAAATGTCATACATGTATTCTAATTTCTTAGATTTAGATAATCTAAAAAATTATTTTAGACGTAAAGGATAACATTGTTATTAAAATTTTGCAATATTTTACTTTTTTGAGTTTAAAATCAAAGCGGGTATAGATTAGTGGTAGATTGTTTGCCTTCCAAGCAGAAGAGATGAGTTCGATTCTCATTACCCGCAACTGCTGTGATAGCTCAGTTGGTTAGAGCACTGGATTGAAAATCCAGGTGTCGACGGTTCAAGTCCGTCTCTCGGCATTCGGGGTATGGCGCAGCGGTAGCGCGTCTGTTTTGGGTACAGGAGGTCATGCGTTCAAATCGCATTGCCCCGTTTTTATTTTTGTTATTTTAGATAGAAAAAAAAAAAATGTTTCTATCAGTAAATTAGCTTTTAATTACAGTATGGAATTAGGTTTTCAAACATTATTACTATTTCTTATGGGAGTATCTGCATTAATGGTGGTTACTTCTAAAAATCCAGTCGATTCTGTATTATTTTTGATTCTAGTATTCTTAAATGCTGCGGGATTAACTTTTTTAATTGAAGCAGAATTTATTGCTTTAATTTTTATTATTATTTATGTTGGAGCAATTGCAGTTCTATTCTTATTTATTGTTATGATGCTAGATATCAAAATTCAACGTGGAGAAGGTGATGTAGCACAATATTTACCTTTTGCGTTATTATTAGGAGTAATCTTCTTTATTCAGATTTTCTTATCTTTAGAAGAAGTTTTTGCAAATGTTTCAATTCAATCTGGACATGTTGCTTGGTTTAGCATGATCGATGATTTAACAAATATCGAATTGTTAGGACAATTAATGTATACAGATTTCTTATTATGTTTTTTATTGGCAGGGATTCTATTATTAATTGCGATGATTGGAGCAATTATTTTAACATTAAATTTCAATTCTCAACGCCAAAATGAAATTATTGCACGTCAGTTATCACGTTCAGCTGATGTATTAGTTTATTTCCGATAATAAAGTTTATTTCTTTTTTCCTTGAGTGGAAAAAAGTTTTTCTTCAAAAAAAAAAATCTGTTTTTTTTGTAAACCAAAAAACAGATTTATCGTATAATGATTATTAATGATTCAAGTTGGTACATATTTAAGAGTTTGTGATAATACTGGAGCTAAAGATGTTTGTTGTGTAAAAGTGATGAAAGGTTATCGCAAACGATATGCAAGCATTGGTGATGTCGTGCTTGTTTCAGTAAAAAGTTTACGATCTAAAAGACGTTCGAAGGCAAAAATTCAAAAAGGAGTATTAACTCGAGCATTAATTTTACGTACTAAATCTAAAGTGATTTCTAAAGATGGTACTGAAATGTCATTTTTAACTAATTCAGTAGTATTACTGAATCGTCAAAATAAACCGTTAGGTACCCGTATTTTAGGTGGTGTTCCGAAACTGATTCGTTATACTCGTTATATGAAAGTTGCATCAATGGCTTCTGGATTATTAAAATAAAAATATATAATTTTTATGACAACACTACGACAACTTTGTTTTGGTTATCGAAAAAAAAAAGTTTTTAAAAGTAAAACTCCAGCTTTAGAGGCAAGTCCTCAAAAAAAGGGAGTTTGTATGCGAGTTTATATTCGAACACCAAAAAAACCGAATTCTGCACAACGTAAAGTAGCTAAAGTACGTTTAAGTAATAAACGTCGTGTAGAAGCGTATATTCCTGGTATGGGTCATAATTTACAAGAATATTCTGTTGTATTAATGCGTGGAGGTCGAGTAAAAGATTTACCAGGAGTAAAATATCATTTAGTACGTGGAAAATATGATTTTCCAGGTTTAACTAATCGAAAAACAGCTCGTTCTAAATATGGTACAAAGAAAAAGAAATAAATTACTACGCAATAATTTGGGTTTTTTAACAAGATTTATTAATCATGTAACTAAAAAAGGAAAAAAACAGTTAGCTAGTAAAATGGTTTTAGCTGTTTTAGCAACTTTATCTAAAGAATATAAAATTAGTTCATCTCGATTAATGAGTCAGATTTTTATGAAAATTCGCCCATTTATTGAAGTTCGTAGTGTCCGAGTTCGACGTTCATCATATTTAGTCCCATTTCCAGTTAATTTACATCGTCAATATCATTTAGCTTCTTATTGGATTTTAGAAGCTTTATCTCAAGATAAACGTAAATTAAGTTTTGAAACTAAATTGAGAGAAGAATTTGTAAATATTTTATCAAAAAGAGGAGCTGTTTTAGCTAAACGAACATCAGTATATCAATTAGCTCAAAAAAATAGAGCTAATTTACATTATCGTTGGTACTAAAGGTTACCCTTTTAAAATAAAAAATTTATTTTGCTTATGTCTTTTTTACGTCAACCTTTTTTTTTAATTAAACACTCGGGAATGATTTATTTACAATCTCGAGTAGTTACACGATTTAAAAAATATTATCGTTTTTTTAAATAATAGTATTTCTATAAACGTTTAAAGATGAGACAATCTCATCTTTAAAATCTTTTTGTTTGAAAGATTTTTCAGTCAAAAAAAGTTAAAGTAATTCTAAAAGATTGTTACTTTAATATTAAATTTTTTTTTGTTTTAGCAACAAAAAAAGAGATGGGCCTATAACTCAGGGGCTAGAGTGCTCGCCTGATAAGCGAGAAGTCAGTAGTTCAAATCTACTTAGGCTCAACTCAACCAAGAAGTTGAATTTTGTTGATTTTTTACTTTAAAGAAATGAAATTTGGTTTAGCTTTGAATACATTTTTGTAAAATGTATTCTATATGTCGTTTAGTTGTAATTTAAATTTTCGTTTATGAATTTACAAAATAATCAAAAACACAGTTTCCACTTAGTGGATCCAAGCCCATGGCCTATTTTAGGTTCATTTTCAGCATTAATGTGTACCTTTGGGGGTGTATTATATATGCATGGATATATTGGAGGGAATACTTTATTAAATTTAGGATTTGTATCATTACTATTAGTAATGTTTGGATGGTGGCGTGATATTGTTCGTGAAGCTACTTTTGAAGGACAACATACACGTACTGTACAAACTGGATTAAGAATGGGGATGATTTTATTCATTGTTTCAGAGATTATGTTCTTCGTAGCATTCTTCTGGGCATTCTTCCATTCAAGTTTAAATCCTTCTCCATTTATTGGAGGAGTATGGCCACCAGCAGGATTTGAAGTATTAAATCCTTGGGAAATTCCTTTATTAAATACAGTAATTCTATTAAGTTCAGGGGCAACTGTAACTTGGGCACACCATGCTATCGTGTATGGATCTCGTCGTCAAGCATTACTAGGATTATTCTTTACTTTAGTATTAGCTGTAATTTTCACAGCATTACAAGGGTTAGAGTATGTTCACGCACCATTTAGTATGAGTGATGGTATTTATGGATCTACTTTCTATATGGCAACTGGATTCCATGGATTCCATGTATTTGTTGGAACTTGTTTCTTAGCTGTGTGTACAATTCGTTTATTCTATCACCATTTTAGCCGTCAACATCATTTTGGATTTGAAGCAGCTGCTTGGTATTGGCACTTTGTAGACGTAGTTTGGCTATTCCTATTCATTTCTATTTATTGGTGGGGAGGAGCATAACAATTAATTTATTATAAAATATATGTTTTTTAGTCCGTTAGAACAATTCCAAATTTTACCGGTATTAGCTTTACCGCTAGGACCAGTAGATTTTACTATTACAAATGCTACTTTAATGGGGTTTGTAATTGTATTATTAATTGCCGCACTATTATATTTAATGCGCGATGCAAAAACTCAAAGTTTTTATTTTATTCCAAATCGTTGGCAAGTAATCTTTGAGGTATTTTACAAAGCGTTAGTTACAATGGTAACTGATAACGTAGGACCAAGAGGACAAGAATTCTTCCCTTTTGTTTTTACTTTATTCTTATTTGTTGTTTCATCAAACTTAATTGGATTAGTACCTTATAGCTATACAATTACTAGTCATTTAATTGTTACTTTAACAATTGCGATGATTGTTTTTGTAGGGGTTAATATTGTATGTGCTCGTGAACATGGATGGCATATGTTCTCATTATTTTTACCTTCAGGAGCATCATTAGCATTAGCATTCTTATTCGTACCGTTAGAATTAGTATCTTATATTTTCAAACCTATTAGTTTAGCGATTCGATTATTTGCTAATATGATGGCAGGACATACCTTATTAAAAGTAATTGCAGGATTTGCTTGGAGTATGATGGCATGCTCAGGAGTATTATTCTTAGCACATTATATTCCGTTATTAATTCTATTACCATTATTTGGATTAGAATTAGGAGTAGCTTTAATTCAAGCGTATGTATTTACAATTTTAACTTGTATTTATTTAAATGATGCTGTTAATTTACATTAACCATTATTACTAATTTTTAAATTTTTGATAGTATATTGCTTTAAAAGAACATCAAAAAGATTTAACGTGGAACCAAATCCGAGCCCAGCGGTAATTCTTTTGATATCCATAAAATACTGTTAATTCGGGAATCATGGATAATTTTTTTGAAAATTTAGCAAATTTTTGCTTTTATAGAATAAGAATAATAACTTATGTTTTCTCTTCAAATTAATTTTGATTTTATTTTATTATTAATTGGGTTATTTGGGATTGTTCTAAATAGAAAAAGCATTATTCATATTATTATGTGTGTAGAGTTAGTACTTTTAAGTTTAAACTTAAACTTTATTGTATTTTCTGTTTATTTAGATGATCTTTATGGCCAAATTTTTGCTTTATTTGTTTTAACAGTAGCTGCAGCTGAATCAGCTATTGGTTTAGCTCTTTTAATTATTTATTATCGTGTTCGTGGAAATATTTCTATGAATCAAGTACCTGCATTAAAAGGTTAAATTGATTTTTTTTATTTTTTAAAAAAACTAATAAAAGATGCCACAATTTGATTTATATTGTTTTTCTACTCAAGTATTTTGGGTAGTTGTAATTTTCTTTGTATTTTATATTGTATTTACCCAATTTTTCTTAGCTGATATGGGAAGTACTTTAAAATTAAGAGCAAAACGTAAAAATTTAACTTTAGAAAGTGCTGGTAAACAATTACCTCCATTTTCTTTATATATTTCTTATCTTTTAGCTTAATTAAGTTGTAATTTTGGGTATCTTTGTATTCCTAAAAAATTTATTGTGAGTTTGATCCTGGCTCAGGTTGAACGCTAGTAGCATACTTGACACATGCGAGTCGAACGAATTTATATTCGTGGCAGACGGGTGAGTAATACGTGAGAATCTACTCTTTAATTTAGGAGAAACATATCTGGTTATGCGGAGAATAAGGTGTAAAAGCCTTAGTGTGAATACTAAGAAAGGACGTTGTCCGTTAAAGAATGAGTTCACGGAGGATTAGGTAGTTGGTGGGGTAAAAGCTTACCAAGCCGATGATCCTTAGCTGGTTTGAGAGAATGATCAGCCACATTGGGACTGAGACAAGGCCCAAGCTCCTTAGGGAGCCTGCAGTGAGGAATATTGGACAATGAGCGAAAGCTTGATCCAGTAATGCTACGTGAGTGAGGAAGACACAAAAGACTCTCATTAGGAAACTTTTGGGAGTTGGTCGTAAAGCTCTTTTGTTAAGGAGGATGATGACAGTACTTAAAGAAGAAGCCCTGGCTAACTTCGTGCCAGCAGCCGCGGTAATACGAGGGGGGCAAGCGTTAACCGGAATGATTGGGCGTAAAGGGTTCGTAGATGGTATTGTGGATGTTACTAATTAAAGACCAAGGCCTAACCTTGGGAAGGTTAGTAAAACACCTATACTAGAGTTAAGTAGAGGATAGTAGAATTCCATGTGAAGGGGCGGAATCCTTTGATATATGGAGGAATGCCAAAGGCGAAAGCAACTATCTGGACTTATACTGACGTTGAGGAACGAAAGCGTAGGGAGCAAACAGGATTAGATACCCTAGTAGTCTACGCTGTCAAAGATGAGTACTAACATTAGGAATTTTCTTGGTGTACAGCTAACGCGTTAAGTACTCCGCCTGGGAAGTACGATCGCAAGATTGGAACTCAAAGGAATTGACGGGGATTTACACAAGTGGTGGAGTATGCGGTTTAATGCGATAATACGCGCAAAACCTTACCAGTTCTTGACATAGAATTAGACCTAATAGCGAAGGCTATTTTAAGGATTATATGAGTATTCTCGTATATCTAATTTTACAGGTGTTGCATGGTTGTCGTCAGCTCGTGTCGTGAGATGTTTGGTTTAGTCCTTTAACGAGCGCAACTCCAATTCTTTGTTGGTAAAAAATTTGAATTTTCTAATTTTTCCACTCAAAGGAAACAGCTAACGAAAAGTTAGAGGAAGGTTGGAATGACGTCAAACCCTCATGGCCCTTATGAACTGGGCTACACGCGTACTACAATGGTAACGACAAAAAGAAGCAAAAATGCGAATTTGAGCAAATCTTGAAATGTTACCGTGTTCAGATTATAGGCTGCAACTCGCCTATATGAAGGTGGAATCACAAGTAATCGTGAATCAGCATGTCACGGTGAAAATGTACCTATATCCTGTACACACCGCCCGTCACATGCTGGGAGTTAATTCCGCTTGAAGTCTGTGTTTTAACTTTTGTGACAGTTTTTACGTTATTACAAGAGTAATAATTTTTTACTGTTATAAAAGAGAAATCTGACCATTGAGGGATTAGTAACTGGGATGAAGTCGTAACAAGGTAATCGTACGGGAACGTGCGGTTGGAACAAAAATATTTAATAATTAATTCTTTATAGTGTTTTATATTTCTTTTTATATTATTATTTTTCGCATCTTTAGCTCAAATGGATGGAGCAGCAACCTTCTAAGTTGTAGGTTACAGGTTCGAGTCCTGTAAGATGTGATAGATGGTATCAAATCTATTTCAGGTCAGATAACATAATGGTAATGTAGAAGATTGCAAATCTTTTGATGAGGGTTCGATTCCCTCTTTGACCTTTAAGGGCATAAAGTGGATACCTTGGTATTAGGAGTAGGCGGATGTGCAATGCATAAAGCAGAGTTGAGAAGAATCTATGAACTCTGATCGCCATGGAGAAATTTCTAGTATAGCTAGATCGCTAACTTGATGAAGTAAAACATTCTAGTAATCAAGGCAAGAGAAATCAACCGAGATACCGTAAGTAGTGGCGAGCGAAAGCGGTTTAGGCTAAAAAAAAAAGATTGTTTGAAATCCGTAGAAGGTGTCAGTCCTGTAAAGCAATCTTTTTTTTTATATAGGAAGTAGGACGAATATATGATACATTTGTTCGAAGATTGGGGATCTACCCTCAAAGCCTAAAACTCCCTAATAACCGATAGTGGACAAGTACCGTGAGGGAAAGGTGAAAAAGAACTTTCGAGTGTGCAAAGAACTTGAAACTTTATGCTTACAAACGGTCGGAGCCTTTCGAGGTGACGACGTACCTTTTGTATAATGGGCCAATGACTTTATATTTTTGGCAAGTTTAAGAATACGATTAGACGCAGCGAAAGCAAGTCTGAATAAGGCGTTTAGTCAAAAATATAAGACCCGAAGCTAAGTGATCTAACTATGAGCAGGCTGAAAAGATTATGGTAACATAACTTGGAGGGCCGAACTAATGTCTGTGGCAAGAGATTTAGATGACTTGTAGTTAGGAGTGAAAGGCTAATCAAACTTAGTGATAGCTGGTTTTCCGCGAAATCTATTTAAGTAGAGCGCATAAAAAATTTTATCTGGGGTAGAGAACTGTTAATATGCGGGGGTTTCAATAAGCTTACTAAATGTTAATAAACTCCGAATACGGATAATATTTTGTGCAGACAGACTTTGGGCGCTAAGGTCCAATGTCAAGAGGGAAACAGCCCAGACTGATTGATAAGGTCTTTAACAATAGTTAAGTGAGAAAGATAGTGAAAAAATGTAGACAATCAGGAGGTAAGCTTGGAAGCAGCTATCCTTTAAAGAAAGCGTAATAGCTCACTGATCGAGTTTTTTTGCGTCAAAGATGTAGAGAGGCTGAAACTATTGACCGAAGCAACAGATTAATTCCTTATTGGGAATGATGGTAGCGGAACGCTCTGTAAATCGGTGAAGAAATACTCGTTAGAGGTTTTGGAGATATCAGAGGTGAGAATATTGGCATGAGTAGCGTTAAACAACTTAAAAAGTTGTCGCCGTAAGTCCAAGGTTTTCGTTGCAATTTGAAAAATCAACGAAGTGATACGGCCCCTTAGAAGAAAACGAAAGTGTACTTTGATGGGAAGAGATTGGCGACAGATCTTAAAGACTATCTTTTTTTACTGGTTTGAAAAAAGGTTTTTTAAAGGTCTCGGGAAATAGCCTTCTCGTATACCGTACTGTAAACCGACACAGGTGGACGAGTAGAATATACTCAGGCGTTGAGAGAACTATGTTGAAGGAACTCGGCAAACTAGCTCTGTAACTTCGGAAGAAGGAGTGACTTGATTTGGGGTTAAACTCAGATTGAGTTAGCATTAAAGTAGGAGTAGCGACTGTTTAA
>JACCDU010681417.1_pt1 | contig 34777 bp, 56 predicted proteins | sample 7446081 | NCBI WGS metagenome assembly JACCDU01 (sample SAMN15323447, study PRJNA562643) | freshwater metagenome | isolation source: river surface water | place: USA:Blue River Watershed | collected 2017-08-17
AGCAGCGAGGCAATAACTGTCTGACCGCTTGGATACCATCGGCTACTGATAGTCTCGGAGCGACTTCAATCTCAAGTCCCGCTTCCATCAGAACCTCTTTGCGGGATTTACCAGTGCCCAATTCCCTCACCTCTACGTCATGGGGAAGTATCTGCACGGCATGGTGATATCCGTTTTCCTGTAGCCACTCGAAGTACCAATCGAGACCTACGCCATGATTCTCGACATAGTCGATTAGCCTGACCTCTTTAGAGACGATTTGAGCGACCCAAATAGCGGTACTGTCACTCATCCCTAAATCCCATGCGCAGAACGTCTTAGCGAGCGTCTCATGAGGTATACGGGCTATTCTCGCTTCACTCTCTAGGTCATTTATCAGCGACCCATAGTAAGAACCTTCGACTGCCGCATGGAACGAGCACTCGAATTCTTGCGAGTATTTATCGTCGCCCATTTCCTTACGCGCAGACTCAAGTTCACTAGAATCAAGAATCCCCGTCTCCGAAGCCTTGAACTCCAAAAGCGACCAATCCTCCGATGAGAGGGCACGGTCTCTAAAGTCCGCAAAATGATTACGGCCTTTAGGAGTTCCGAGAAAGAGCGCCCATCCCTTACGGTCAGCAAGCGCCGGGCGAATAATCTCATTCCAGATTTTCGGGTCTTGGTCTGCAATCTCATCGATTACTACCCCGTCAAAATACTGTCCACGCAGACTGTCTGGATTATCTGAGCCGTATAACTGAATCCGTCGACCGAAGAAATCAGACTTCAATTCCGACACGTTCAGTTTTGCATCTAGTGGCTGCGTGAACTTTGATAAATAGTCCCATGCGATACGCTTCGCCTGTCCATAGGTCGGAGCGATATAGGCGTAGCGAGGATTCTCAGAATCACACTTGAGCGCGCTGTGGATGAGTTGGTTAATCGCCGCTACTGTCTTACCCATACGTCTATGGGCAACTACTACGGTAAAACGATTAGCAGCAACAGCCCTATGGATAGCCCTTTGCGGTTCACGAGGACGATACCCAGTATCTATGACGCGCTCACTCATCTATGCCACTAACAACCTTGATAGCCAGCGGCTGCTCATCATCTCCGACGACTTCAGTGCGAGCCATGTCGGGCACTACCTTTTTGAGCAGAATCTCGGCAGCCTTAATCTGCGTTGATTTGAGTTCGACCTCGCCATCTACGTGTTGGGCAAGCCGATTGATAATCTGAGCAATGCGAATCTTCTCCCTCCATGCATCACTCAGTTTTACCTTCCTAGTTCTGGCAGCCATTTTCTAACCTCACGCCATATGGCAAAAGACTCTCAGTTAACGAGAGCCATGCTTTATCCGATTTAGAGACTTCGTTAATGCACTCACGATACAAATGGTTGTATGCAAGGTTTAGGAAGCCTTCCCAAACTGTTTTCCAAACTTTGTGCACGTTGCCGCTTATCTCAACGCGAACCTTTTTCTTTCCGCCATCAGTAGCAATTAGATAGTGCGCTACTAAATCAATTCGTCTTTGTAAAGCATTAAGAGCGCTATCTGGAGTCATCGGTTTCGCTCTCTGATAACCATTGCCAGAGATGCCACCATATCCTCCGGGCTGCTGGTTAGTCAGGAACTCCCAGTCCTCTGCAATCCTCTCCGCTTCACACTTATAAGCGGCAGACTCATCCCAGAACTCTGCAATCTTTCGTTTGATAATACTTAATCCGCTATTTGTTATCTCTCTGATTTTTTGACACTTAGCGGAGCATACCCCTTTAGATGCTTCTATCTCATGCTTGTGTAAACGAGAGCCTGTTCCTTTGCCTATATAGAAGGTCTTTCCATCCCTTGGGTCTACCAGTTCGTAGACGTACCATCTAGCCAGAACTCTCATAAGTAAAACCTTATAGCCCTCATACATAACTCTGATACACGCACTCTGTTTTTTGTGTTCCAATACATCTACGGCAGCGATTCGACTGCTACTACACGGGAGACTGACATGAGACCAGAAGTTGAATACATCGAAACTATAAAAGATGGCGGGATTGTTTTGACTATTGAAAACTTTGGAGAATGGGGCATTCTTGAATGCCAACTGGATTCACTCTCTCATCTGGATTTCCCTGTTTGGGAAGAATGGTGCACTAATGACTGGACAAGTGCTGCTAGAAAAATGGTGGCCGAATCAATCGGAGCCAAAAATGTCTAAAGTTACTTTCTCAAAAGTACCAATGTATGTCGCAGCCGATTGTTGGGCTGTCAAGTGCGATGGCAAACTGGTCGGGCATATCAAGCGTGTTCATTGCGCGACCTTTGACTACCCTAGCGGCCCTCATTACAAACTAGAAGGCTTCGATGCATTCGATGGTCAACGCCGCAGTGCTTCGCTAAACGAACTCAAGCAAGAGATTAGAGCAGCATAAGCATTCCCTTATACCACCTATAAGCAAACGGTATAACACTCAACCAAAATTTGTGTTCTACTTACTACACGGCATCTATGCCGGATTACACGGAGCGAATCATGACCAAATATACATATAGCCGCAACTATTTAGCCCGAACTGTGAATGGCGACATTGTGACAATTCCAGACCAAATTGCAGACTTGCAGCGGGAGCATGTCGGCCAGATATTCCCGGTCGTCAAGCGTAACGGCATCAAGGCTAGAGCAACCCTGCGAGGCAATCTCTATGGACTTAACACTGGCGGCACTGGCGACGTAATAGTAGCCATTGCTTAACTACACTGGAGCGAATCATGGAAATCAATCGAATCTACAATGGGTACGTTTTTAATATAAACGGCAAAGAATATAAGGTGTCTGGTGCATTAAAAATAAGGAACAAGTATCTATATAACATCATCGACTGCGATAAAAAAGTGTTTTCTATCCGCAGGGAAAACTTATTGTCTGGAATTAAGGATGGGACAATTAAGTATGTTGGAAGTGTTGCGCCACACTGAATAAAACAATCATGAACGAACTTATCGGATACCTAGCGACTGCTACCCTTGTCGCCTTTGTAACCCTACTAGCCATCTATCAATTCTGACTCTAGGCCCTTCGGGGCCTAGTTTGTTTTCGGCCCCATGAGAGACGCATTTAAATCGCCGTCATCATCTACCCATAGCCCGAACACACGGTCGTCGTCCAGTTCCAGATAGATATCCCCATCGTCCACTTCGATACCTTCGATAGTCCTACCCAGCAGCGATTCGAACATTTGTTCCGGCTTCATCAGAGCCCCTACAGTCGATTCTTTTTGCATGGTTGATACCTACCCCTTACCGGACTCTGTAGAACGCATTGTAGAGCGTGTCAGACCCCAAAAATATAGGTCTGCAGGGTTGGCGTTAGTGCTGAACTGGTAGTCGATAAACATATCGCCAAGATTGAAAACTTCCTCGAAGTCGTAAGACTCTAGATTGCGATAGTAATCATTTGTGAATGGTGCATCTGCCGGACTAGTCCTAGTCGTGCCGTGTTCTGGTCGGCCAGTAGTGGCGCACGTCATAATCACTAGTCCGTTTGTCATTCTCACCATATTTGAGAATGTCGCATCCCAATGCTTATTGTGTTCAAAGCATTCACACGATATTGATACGTCAAACCATCCGTCCGGATAATCCAGTAAATGTCCAGACTGCACTACGTCTACGCCATTACCCGGGCCTAAATCGACTCCGATATATTCGCAGTCGCTAAAAAAACGTCTAACCGAACCATTGATATCCAGAGAACCGATTTCTAGCACTTTCTTGTTATGAAAGTAGCGCGGGAATGCATCGCGCACTGTAGCCACAAAATGCATCTGGCTATCGTGACTCACTTTTTTTTGTTCCTTGCGCTAATCGCAGCGGCTTTCTTTCGTGCATCAGCCTTGCTAGATGCACCCCATGCCTTCAGTGACAACAAGAGCCGAGTAGGACTGCCATCTGGCTTACGCTCAGGCCCAGCCATATTCCCCATACGAGCCAAAAAACTTGCGCGGCGAGGATTGTCGCCAGAACGCACAGGAGGCTTAAGGTTAGAACCCGGATTAGACCGCTCGTAAGACTTGCGACCTTCCTCATTCAAACCGCCTTTAGGATTCTTCCCCGCTTTCCTCGTCCATGCCGGAGTCTTCATCTTCTTTTTCCTCGTAATCCATCTTGGCGAACTTTAGCATGGCTTTCTGCTTACTGGTCATGGGTTCCGTAATCGGCCCACCAACTAGCCACGCAGAACAGGTGCGGTCAGCAGCGCATTTAAACTCAAATAATTCGCAGTAACCTAGGTCGGCTTCATCTACGACCTCATTAGCATAGGTCTCATCATCTGATTCTTCTTGCTGAATACCAGAGATGATGCATTCCATCATTTGCGGAGTCTGGATAAATGCAGAGCAGTTACCACAGCGCATAGTCTTTGCGTTGTCTACAGAAGTGTTCCATTCCTTCGCCCGAGCATTCCAGAACTCATCGTCCTCAATCTCAGGATTGGCAGGGCCATAGCCATATTCCTTGAACGCTTTATTGCGGTTCTTGAGATTGATGTGAATATCTTGTGTAGCGATAGGACACTTCATTATTAATCCAATAGTCCGGCAGGCATACGGATATCTTGTGGAGTAGCAAACGGGCTTTTGCCCATCTTGCGGCGAGACTCAGCCCACATCCGAGCCTTGTTATAAAGTTCATCAGGAATCTTTCCCCCGGACAGAAGAAGGTTCAATTCCTTTTTGGTCAGCGTAGGAACCATAAGCGGATACTCACCGCTTTCATCTTCTGCCGATAATTCCGTGGATACACCTTCACGGCCCATTACAGGCCCGAGGAATCCGAGTCCCTTCGGCATTCCAGACCCTTCACGTAGACCATACGGGGCCACACCCTTACCACCAAGCATCAGCAGTAGTTTTTCAAGTGATAGCCCGTTCATGTCTTTTCCACATTGACCCAACGACAGTAATAGTCGCCGGGAATAGTTTTCTCTAGTTCATACCTATGCGCTTGGCATTCTTCAAGCGTTTCAAACGTGTTTATCAGGCTAACTTGACCATTTAATATCAGGAACAAGTTAAACCATATAATGTTCACTTCTTTGCCGTTTTCGCAGCAGCCTTAAATGCTTTGGCTGTAGGTGCGCCTTTAGTTCCCGGCTTACGCATTTTCTCGCCAGAACCTTCAGCGATACGCTTGCGCTTTGCGTGGATTGCAGCATACAAACCCATTGGCTTTTTCATTTCTTTTTGCCCTTCTTAGCCATGCCAGCCTCCGAAAGTGCGACCGCGATAGCCTGCTTACGCGACTTAACGACAGGCCCACCCTTGCCAGAATGCAGAGTGCCTTCCTTGTATTCCTTCATTACCTTGCCGACCTTCTTTTGGCCCTTAGTCATTTTCATTTCTTCACCTTTTTCGGAGGAAGTTTCCAAGTCTCTTTAGCCATCTTCTTACCACGCTTTGCCTTCGCCTTTTCATGCGATTGCGTGTGTTCAAACGGATAATCTTTTCTTGAGAGTACCGCAAACTTTTTAGGAAGCATGGCGTTTATCCAAAAAAATACCCGCCAGAGCGGGTTAAGGACTACACGGAGGGCAAAGGAACCACAACTATGAATTAGTCAATAGTTATAGTTCTGTCTGGATATTAGAACCTTGATTTTATTTAGTCAATAGGAAACCCAAGGCTTTTGATGTCCCCATCAAAAATCCCATGAGATAAAATCTCATCTCCCGCTAGGGCCATATTCTTCTTCCGAGGCCACCTTACGGGTGCTAATCGCCGTGCATCAAAATGCCGTCCTCGTTCGTGTCAGTCCCTATGGAAGGCTGACTGCGCTGGGTAATGGCGCTCGGGTTCTCTTGGTAGCCGCCCCCTATAGGCGCATTGCTAACGCGACCAGTACGGTCTGTGCCAAAGAAAAACCCCGCTTAGATAGAGGCTCGGCCTTGGCGAGGCAGTCTTTGACATCGGTGCGGGAATGTCTTAGACCACACAAGCCCCTATCTAAACAGGGTTCGTATTTCTAACTTCACCGCACCTACTCATCTGACTGCCACATCAGACAACTGCACAATATCAGCGTTTGTTCTTTCGTGCAAGTCTTTGGACGTAATCTCTGAAAGATTCCTCAAGAATCTCTAGACCGATTGCAAACTCCTCACGGAATCGGTTATTTTCTAGTTCATCCAGACCAACATCATGTGCGTTCGGAGGGGATTCTTTACCTGTGCCCTTGCAACGCTTACAAGGCTTGTCGCTCAGGACTTGTTCATTGGCTTCTAACTTTTCAAACTTGACGCCATGACAGGCCCGACAAACATCGGTAAGCCAGTAGCAGACTGTAGCCTCTCCAATCGCGTGTAGGACTCGTTTGGGCAGGTGAGAGCGGTTCTGCCTACGATGCCCCATATACTTCGTGAGGAACTCTCTGAGCAGTTCCTTAGTGCGGGTTGAGTCCTGAGCATATTTAGACCAGAAGGCCAGTGCTCCGAGTCCCCTGCGTCTTGCTACCAATCCTGAGTTACCGATTACGTCTGCATCGAAGTGCAGTTCGTCGCACTTCAAGTTGCTGCTGTGTGTTGCCTTGGTCATACGTTCAAGCGTCCCCACAAATCTCACGGGCAGTTGTAGCCCATGCCTCCATCGAAGTCTCTACTGTAAAGTCGAAGTCTTTCCACCATTCAGCCTCTTGGTGTGCCAGATGAACGCAGAGGGGATAGACGGCCCTCCATTCACCACGCTGTCTCTTATAGACCAGCAGCGGGACTAATCCATTGGATTGGTGGCAAGCCTGCGCCCACCATTCTCTAACGTCCCCTAGCATGGCTTTGGTATGGTCTTTGACTTCTACTGCCCATCCGGGCACGCCGATTAGGTCTGAATCACCGTGGTCGTTCTTGACTCGCCTTTGAGCGTTCCATCCTGTCAACTCAAAGATAATGTGACAGACGGCGAGTTCTCCGCGCTTCCCCTTATTCCGGCTGAACGCGCTCATCTTCCATTTCCAATAGCAGGTCAATGTAGTGCTTGGCTTTCAGAAGGTCTTGCTTGCCACCTTTCTCACGCCACCGTACTAGATACTTAATAGCGTTGCCTTCGCAGAATCCAATCTTGTTTTTGTGAATGAACTCTATTGGTTCGATTACAAAATTCTTGTAGTGAGTACCGCCGATTTGCGTGTCTAGCGCAGACATTGTGCGACTTTCTCCATTAGTTCAAGTTCGGTCACGCCGTAATACTTCTCGAAGGCTTTGCGTCCCATTCCATGCAGTCCTGAGTTCCCACGATGATGCTCCGGGCAAAGACCGATAACATCAAAATTACTAGCACGGCGACCAGCACCAACGCCAGTTCTCGGATGGTGTAACTCACAGGGTGTCTCCCCTAGTCCTAGATGTTTGCAGAGGATACATCCCAACTCTGCGACCTTGCTCATGTATTCCTGTTCAGCCTTAGTCTTGCTCATAGATGGTATCGAAGTGTTCGGACTTCCAGTATAGGGAAGGCGCCGCACGCCCGAAAGACTGAACCTCTATGCCGCCGTATTCCTCGTTAAGACGATTCACCAAACGGTTAATAGTGGTCGATTGCACTCCGACTTTCTCTGATAACTCTTTTGTTGTTTGCGGCTCATCTGACAAAGCGCGAATAAGTGCAAGTTCGTTGTCTGTGAACTTCTGTTTCTTTGGAATCTTCTTCGCTTCTTCGTGGTATTCGAGTAGATGTTTAAGTAGGTAGGTCATTGAAGATAACACCGTTGTCTACAGCCCATGCCTCAATACTGGTCATGTAATCGGCAAACTCTTTGACGGATAGTTCTGTGCTTGATTTGCCTACTGCAACAATTTCTCCATCCGGTAAAACAACTTCTTTTACTCCTATAAACCTTCGCTTGGCCCACTCATGCCATGCCTCAACGTCATTTATATCTAGTTGTTCGGCGATTTCGTGCAACACTGCCCAGTAACGCCTGTTCTGCGCGTTCCTTCTCTTTTCTTTCTCTCTCTGCAATGTCAGCACAAAGCAGTCGCCAGTCAGTGCCCGACTCGCAGCCGAGAAAGCCGCTTTCAGGTGTTCCATCGAATACACTACAAACCGGAGTTCCCCGTTCGATTCCATTTTCTCTCGCGTACCTTACTTTGACTTCACCGAAAACTGCACGACATTCGTCAACGAGTCTGGCGATTGTTGGCATAGCCTGTCGATTTTGTCTGTGTACCTCGGTCTCCATGATTCAGTTTCTCCGTAGAACTGTCCTTCTGAATTGAAGAATAGTCCGATGCGGCCTTCCCATTCCCCATGACGGTTTTTATCGCATACCAGCAGAGCGTCCACACCGTCATCTTCTTCTCCTCTGGCGACTCGCGCTTCTTTCTTTTTGTTACGCCAAACGGAAAAGCACTGGTCAACTTGGTCTGTGATAGACCCTGACCCTTTGCTGTCGTACTTCCCCGGTACTTGTGTTTCGTCAGCCAACTTGCGGCTATGGTGAATCAAGTGAATGTGGATGTTATGGTCACGAGCGATAGAAGTGAGTTCGTCTACCATCATCTTCTGCCCGTTGTAGTCGTCCTCATTCTTTACAGTCTTCATCAGGCTATCGACTACAAAATGATTGATGCCCTTAACGTCAGCACAGTAGCGGATGACCTTTAACAGTTCCTTACCATCTACCGTGCCCTGTTGGTCATACAACCATAGGCGACCGTCTAGGAACTTGTGGAACTGCTTGATGAACGCTTCTGTAGGGTTGGCAAAGCCTAGTGCCTGACGAGTCATCCGCCTAAGTGTGGCTACAGGCTTCATCTCAAAACTGGCAATGCAGACCGTCTCACCTTGAAACAGTATGTCTAGCATCACATGGCTAGTCATCATCGATTTGCCGTGACCATTGATACCCATCCATAGAGAAACTTCCTGCGGACGGAAGCGGATGTTCTCGTGCGTCTTGGGCCACGGCAGCGTAGCCCCTTGCGCTACAGTCGGATTCAAAAAGGCTTCAATTACGTCATCTGCGTACAAGTCCGCTGACTTGATAGCCAGAGCCGTCTTGGGCGGCACATAGCGGTCTACTTCGTCTTGTGTGATGAGCATAGTTCCTCCATTGGGAGGCCCAAGTGTGCCACAAAAAAAGTTGTTGACACGAGAAATTTTTTGCGGATGATAGGCCCCGCAGCACAACAACAACGGAGGACAAAGTGACAGTAGACCAGATGTTGAAATCAATGAACGACAAGGCTGATGCAATGCTTCGTGAGCGTGAACGCATCATAGACTTCGTAGAGGCGCTACAGGAAGGCTACATACAGGCAGGACAGTCTGAACGTGCATCCGCTTGTAAGGCAATCATCGAACAACTCAGGTGGAAACAATGAACTACGACCAATGGCTTGATGCCCCGTACATCGAACAAGGTTTGCGTGAGGCACAAATGGAGATTGATGCAGAACGTATCTACAACTCGTATGACCGCAAGGTGCTGTTCCCTGAGTTTCTTACTTGGTATGGAGAGGAAATCAAAGATGACAACCCGATTCTCGCAGCAGTCAAGCAACGAGACTTCGAAGCCATTGGCGGACTACTATTTGCAGCATTTGAACAGTACTTGTCCGAATTGGCGGACTACGAAGCCGAACGACTTTCGGACAGGTGAGAACCGTTATGGCATTCCGGTTAGTTCAATCTGCTACCCACCACAAACGCTATTGGAAGGCGCTCCGTACGACCCGCGCCCTTGGTCGGGAGTGGCGAGACACCTTGAAGGAATTGCGAACGACTTGCATGAGTTGGAAATGCAAAAGATGACCCAAGGAGACTTTCGTGAAGACTAATTGTTGGATTGTTGTCGGCGCACTCATTGGCTTGTTTCTGTACAACAATGCCCATGCTGTGCAATGCTGGACGCAGACGTATCTGATTAACGGTCAATTCGTTAGTTGTTTGGTCTGCCAGCAGCCCAATGGCAACGTCACGACGAGTTGCACATGAGAGAAGACCTTGCCTGTCCCAAGTGCGATGGCGACGAGTTTGACATGTTCGTCGAGTGGGGCAGCATCAATGTCTTTGAATGCTACTGCTCATGCGGCAACGAATGGTGTTGGACATTCGATTTCCACGGTGAAATCATTGAGGAGAAGAAATGAAACAAGTAGCAGCGGCTTTAGTTCAAGCGCAGAAAAACTTTGGGCCAGCACTTAAAACAAACGAAAACGCATTTTTCAAAGGCAGCAGATATGCAGACCTAGCAACTTGTGTTGACGCTGTTTTGGAAGCCCTTAACGATGCAGGAATAGCACTTATGCAGCAGACGCATGAGTGCGAAGATGGGGTAATTGTTGAAACCGTGTTTATCCACGAATCCGGCGAAACATTGAGTTCCGGTAAATTGCACGTTCCTGCTGGCAAACAAGACCCGCAAGGCTATGGTAGTGCGTTGACATACGCTCGGCGCTACTCACTTATGGCAGCGTGTGGAATCGCTCCAGAAGATGATGATGGGAATGCTGCAAGCCAAACAAAGAAAACCACTTCAGAGTCCGCAACGCTCACAAAGGAAGACATCGACAAGATTGCAGAACTAGCAAGCAAGGTTGGTTCAACGATTGAGGGTATTCAAGCCTTCTACAAGGTCGAGTCTCTGACTAAGGTTCCGCGCACTCAGTACGGCAATATTATTACCGCGCTTAACAAGAAAAGGCTGAAGAAGAATGAGGGTGTTCAAGACAACGGTTGAAGGTTGTCTCGGGGAGATTGCCTTGCAAATGCTCCATAGAACAGGCGGAGAGATTGTCGAGAAGAAAGTTAAGACTCTGACCGGCATTGCTCTCCGCAGGATGACTAAGGCCCAAGTAGAACAATTTGTCAGGACTAAGAAAGGTTACAAGTCGCTTGGAGTGCAAGACGTATGGGCAGACTGGATTACAGGAACCCTGTACGGAATGGATGGCAAGTGCCTATCAAGTAACCAGATGCAGATTGTTGAGACTGACGAAAAGCCTCATTGCAGCATCAAATCAATGATGGACAAATTCAAATTCGGACATGGAACAGACTATGAATACGGTTCAAACTGATTACGCTTTCCTTATGCTCAAGATGGAGCAGTATCAGAAGGCTATGCACAACGCTTGCCTCCTCAAGAATTGGGAAGAAGCGCGCAATCATGGAATGGCAATCCAGAATTACTTGGCAGGACTCCTCGATTGGCTTGATGAACAACAGGATGGAATGGATGGAAAGTTCCAAGAAGTACGGTTGCCACAACAGGAAACCGTTTGAGCCTACCCTGCGTGTTCAGGATGGATGGTTCAATGAGGTTACTCGTCGTATGAAGACAATTCCGTTCCGTATGTCAATGGAATGTGAGTACGACCTAAAGACAACAGACGAAAGGTGCAAAGACTGTGGACATAGCAGAAATGGCGCGTAAGTGTGACATTCATCGTATTACGCCACTGACCCCCGCAATGCTGAACGCATTGGCTCAGTTTGCCGGTATGTGCGGTGGCAACGATAGATGCATCAAAATTGTCGAGGATATGGCTGAATCTTGTGCCAGCAGACCTATGAAAAGTGTCTTGCTGCAAGCCGCAGAGGAAATGAAGAAATGACCCGCGATGACATCATCCGTATGGCGCGGGAGGCTGGAGTAAGCGAGAGCGAACTTTTCCCTAGAGAGCAAGCCATTGAACGATTCGCCGCCCTTGTCGCAACAGCAGAACGACAGGCATGTAGAAAAATTTGCGTCGAAGTTGCATATAGCAATTTGGCTATGACAGAGAGAGAGATAATTCTTGGGTTGGTTTGCGCGGATGCGATTGAGGCAAGTGTGTTAGGAATACCTGTTGACGAGATAATTGCAAAAGCAATGTATCTAGAATCGGATGAATTCTTGCGCCAAAGTTATATAAACGAGTAAAGGAAAATGACCATTAAACAGTTCTTCGCGGACGTATGGCTGTGCTTCGCAGTCATTGGCGCAATAGTCGGCGGCTTAGTGCCGTTCTACCTACTCTTTGAACTTATTGTATGGCTGTTGAAGTAGACCTTGTTCAAGGTAGTCAAGAGTGGCTAGACTTTCGTAGAACGAAACGTATGGCCTCAGAGACTCCTGCTGTAATGGGTCTATCACCGTGGCAAAAGCCTAAAGACATAGTCAAGGCTAAGAGAGGCGAGAATGCGAAATCGAATTACGCGATGCGTAGAGGGCAAGAACTTGAGCCGCTGGCGCGTGACGTATATCAGGGAATCGTTGGCATACTTCGCCCTGCCGTGTTCGTGGCTGATGATTATGGTTGCAGCCTTGATGGTCTCGACTTGTTCAATGAGTTAATCGTCGAGATTAAATGCCCGATGAAGGGCAAACAGTCAGAACTCTGGAAACAGGCAGAGAATGGAGAAATCCCTGCTCACTATGCCGTCCAGATGCAACACCAGATGATGGTGACAGGAATCGAAGACGCTCACTTGTGGGTGTTCGATGGCGAAGTCGGTATCGCCGTACCTTTAAAAGCCGACAAACAAGTGTTTCAAGATATCCGTTCCGAATGGGACAAATTCTGGAGTGAAAACTTTGAATAAAGTGATTCTGTGTGGCCGTGTAGGTCAAGACCCTGTGGTTAAGCACACGGCTGATGGTGGTCAAGTGACGAGTTTCTCTATCGCTACTTCCAATGTCTCTAACCGCAATGGCGAGAAGAAGGAAACGACTGAATGGCACTCGTGTGCTTCGTTTGGGCGTACCGCTGAGATTGCTGGTCAGTACGTCAAGAAGGGTACTCAGGTTCTCGTAGAGGGTTCGCTTCGCACAACCAAGTACAAGGACAAGGAAGGCAATGACCGGCAATCGACGAACATCGTGATTAACCAACTGACACTGTTGGGCGGTAAGTCTGAATCAAAGGAGCAATTCACTCCGGGCGAAAAGGACTACGGCGATGCAGACGTCCCATTCTGAGGTGACTATGAGCGTATTTGAAGACGTGAAGAACTTCATGACTGCTTGTGACCAAGGCAAGTCTGAGCAGACCGCAGGGCTTTACTTGGAACTCATCAATGAGGAAATGAATGAGTTGAGTGAAGCAGTAGAGGGCGGTAGTGACGTTGCTACATTGGATGCAATCTGCGACACCATCTGGACGCTTATCGGGTATGCCCACGCAAAGGGTTATCCAGTAGAAACCGCTTGGGATGCCGTAGCATTGTCGAATCTTCGCAAGATTGACTTGCGTACTGGAAAAGTAAATAGGAGAGCAGATGGAAAAGTGCTTAAACCGGAAGGTTGGAAGCCTCCCGACATTGCCCGTATTCTGGACGATTCAGGATTTGGCAAGGCTGCGTGATGCTATCGCCAATCGTTATATGCAGTACCACAGGAACCTCTGCTCCGGTACTTGCTGCTTCGATTAAGACCTATGCACCGGAACATCCGGTGCTGTGGTCTCGCAGAGACGGGAAGATTCAGTTTAGTAACGACACTCGTTATCACTGCAACGTAGGAAAGTCATTCGGAGAGTCATACAACGCAGCGATACAAGCCGCATTTGATATTTGGCCTTGTGAGACGCTCTACATTGCGAATGATGACGTTGTCCTAACCCCTGATACCATTTCTGACTTAGAACGCGACCTAGCGCTTCTCAGCGAGTTTAAAGTGGGGTTGCTCGGATGCAGGTCAGATTTTGTACTATGGCCTCAGAATATCCGCTCTACTATTGAGAATGATTCTCAATATGGACTAAAGTGGGCATCAGAGAATCTAATCAAGGAAGTCCCGGTAATCGCTCCAATCTTTGCAGCAATCACACGCGAAGGGTGGGCGAGTAAAGTACGCATCCCACCTATCAATTGGTACTCCGACAACATATGGTGTCACGACCTCAGCCAACTCGGATTCAAGCACTTCGTCAGTAGGGCTTACGTTCACCATGCTGGCTCCCAAACGGTAGGTAGAAACTTTGAGAGCCTCAATAAAGAGGCTCTCGATTGGATTAAGGCTAATCGTCCAGACTTAAACTTCGATTAGTTCTCCACGGAACTCAATAACACCATCACACCACTTACGGGCAATTTCTGGCATCAGGAGTTGCCCGTCTACAAATGAGAGCACGATAAAGCCCGAATGCCAGTTCGGTTGCTTTGCTTCCATGTAGTTATTGAATTGCGGGTCTAGTGCGTCATCAGCAAGCATCCCTGTACGCACACCATACCTAAGACCTGAATAACACTCGTAAGGCACTACACCGATACGGTGGTCGTGTCCGGTAACCATTGTCTTGCCGGACTTCATGACGTTATTCCAATCTGCGTGTTCACCACCGGCTTCTCTGTGACGCACAACGATGTCGTCGTTAATGTCTACACGCCAGCAAGGAATCCAACGAGGGATATGGTCTTTCAGGTGAATGCCTGAGACACCTACATACTCAGGAGCAGAGTTAGCCAGACGAGACTCGAAACGAGCGTCGTGATTTCCACAGGGCCAGAAGAACTTAGCACCCGGAACCGCTTTGACGATTTCATCTAGCCTGTCTTGAACGGCTTCCAACTCTTGTTTAACAGTGGGCTTGTGTTCCCAACCAAGAGACGGCCAGCGAGAGATAGAAGCACCATCGAAAGCGTCTCCATTACAGATGACGCCTTTGACATGAGCGCGATGCTTCTTCAGAAGGTGAACAAGACCACGGTGAGCAGTAGAAGGTTGTCCGGGCCAATAGTGAGCATCGGAGAACACAAACACCATTCCATCACTAACCTCCCATTTGGCTACACCACGCGATACATCTAGTGAGCCTGTACGGGTGGGACTTGATTCATGCTTTGCTGTGAGCAGACCACCATACTTCTTTTCTAGTGCTCTACGACGGGAATATACGTTTCTTACTTGTAGACCTAGTTCTTTGGCAACTGCTGATGCACCCTGATGGCGCTGCCAGCACTCAATGAACTGTTCGTCAGTAATCTTTAGCATACAGTCGAGCCTCGTCCTTTCTACGATGCAATAGCCCACGCAAGACCTTACCACCAGCCTTAGACCACTTCAAGAACTCTTTAGGAACAGAGTCATACTGCCCTCTGTTATGTTTCATTCTTAGTGTGCTGCGCTGTAGCGAACCTAACCCAAGGTTAAAAGCAAAGGATACGAGAGCGTCGAACTGACCTTGATGCTGTATACGAGGGCACAAACGAAGTACACCTCTTTCAAAACGTCTAAGGTCATCCGCAAGGATTGAATCAACTTCGTCCGACGAGAATGTGCGATTCCACTCCGGCGGCAACGTTCGTCCATCACCGATGAGATGGCCCACGCCGACTGTCCATAAGCCAGCGGGACACTTGTACGGACGGAATCTGACACCTTCATGCTTCTTCAGCATTGCAAGGCATTCTTCAGATACTCTCATCGTTTGTTGAATGCTTGGCTTCCAAACCAGAACGCAATGATAGACGCCCAAATCATCTGGGTTTCATCATCCCAAACGTAGTCCATCATCTGCATGAAGGATGCACCAGTAGTGTAGGCATACCAGATACCAGCGATGTCTACGATTACCAGAAGCGCAAATAGACCGAACGTAATCGCCGGCCTAACCATTGCGCGCATATTCGTAACCCATTGCGATGCGCCTTTGCCAATCTCAACATCGTGCGCATAAAGGGACTGACGTTCTTGGTAGTAACCTTCCGTCTGGACTTGCTCGAGTTTGATTTCTTCAACCCTCTGCTGAGCAAGAAAGCCTCGCTCAGCCATTTGTAACTCGCGCTCAGTCTGGATTTGTGCAAGTTCGAGTTCATGGCGTTTATCCGATTTGTCTTGGAAGAAGTCGAGGACTTTAGGAAGTCCAGATGAAAAGAATCCTAGCAGCGTAGAAAGAAGAGTCAGCATTACTTGTCCTTTTCTTGGTTGAACAACTCAAACAGAGTTCTGACCTTTTCCTTGAGTTGCTCAATATCAGAGTGAGACTTGGCAAGCCAGAATACGAGCGCAGTGAATCCTACAGCGATAGGCCACAGCGTATTGATGACTGCCAGTAAGTCCATAACTGTCTCACTTTAGGACTAGTCCTAACAGAAGGATGATGATTGCGCCAGCAGAGCCAATCAGGATAGTTTCCAGACGCTTTAGACGAGCATTGATACCGTCATAGCGTTCGGCACAAACTGCCTCATGCGTATTCAGGCGGCTATCGACTTCAGTCACCGTAACCATGATTCTTATCCTATTGTTGAATCCATTTTATTTTCATAGAACTTTCTGGCTGTGCGCGCCAAAATTCCTTACCGCCATACTTTTCCCAAACTGAACTTGGTAGAACAGATGGGCGCTCTTGCCAAGTAACTTCTCGTCTTACGGTATGCAAACTCTTTAGGTTCAGCGCACGGTCATACACTTCATTTTCATACTCTACGTTCTTAAAATCGTGATTGAAGTACGGCTTGCCAATAAAGTCGTACACCTCGCGCATCACGGTCTCAGGTTGTTTGCAAAGCGATTCGTATTCAACTAAAAGAATCATGTCTGGATTTGCCAACAGACCTTCTTCAAGGAAGTAATATGGCTTAACAACCTGACCTTCCTTCTTCACATCCATCAGGGCATCACAGCGCGTTGTGACCGTCTGGCACGCTTCTTCATCTGTTAGCGTTGCGTTGTACAAGCAATTCTTTTGAGTGATGCGCTCAAATGAATCCAAAATCCACGGCAAGTCACGCACACAACAAATGATTTTGGTTTTTGGGAATAATTCTTTGAGCAGTGAAGTCTTGGAAGTCCACCATCGGCTAGTGTCAAATACGGTGTGCCGGTCTACCGCTTGGTAATAAGCATCAAACGTAGAACGAAGAATCTGCTTACGGCGCTCCTCATCAATTACATGGTTGTTCTCGCTGCCAGTAATGACGTTAATTGTAGACATCACTAAGCCCTGCATCGGGGACGAGATATCGGCGTAGAACTCTGGGTTCTGACGCAGAATGCCAGATAGCAGGGTAGACCCAGAGCGCGGTAGACCAGAGATGAAGAAGTACTCTTTCAACGCGGCACCCAACTCACGGTTTCTTCATCCCAGCGATAGGCCACATTTCCACCGTTAATGATGGCATCAGCAGGGCGAGGAACAGGTGCTACCCACTGTTGGCTGTCTTCATCCCACAGCCACGACGGGAATGGACGGCGGGCTTCAAACTCAGCCTGCTTGCGCTGGAAGAACTCAGTATCCGTAAGTACCTCAAGCACGCCAGCGATAGTCGTATCTGCATCATCGTCACAGACTCCGTAGTACTTCGGAGCGCGTAGGTACGTTCCATCTTGAGCCAGTTCAACGGGCCATGTCGATTGGTCTATCCACTGCACGACAAGACCTTTTACGTCTGGCATAGACGGTCCAGTGCGCTGCGGCTCTACAGTGCAAGGAACCTTAGTTTGCGAATCAACTTCTGTTACGCAGATGTACATTTTGACCCCTCAGTTTTGTAAATAGGAAGATGCTTATATTGAGCCAAAGGATTAAATGTTTAAATGGCAACACGCCTGACGGCACGAACACGGCGGTAGTAGTTCTTACCGTCGTTGGTCTGGACACCGGCACCGAAGCCCTGTAACCATGCGTCCGTAGAAGAAATCTCTGTACTAGACCAATAACTCGTGGAATCAAACGCCTCGCTATTGCCAGTTTTAAAGTCAGTGGCCGAAGTTTGTGCTGGAACTGAGGTTGTGTAATTACTCCCACGACTAGGCACCGCGTTGGTGTTTGTTCCTGAAGATGTGTTGTTGCTTGTGGTAGTGGGTTTAAGATTGTAGTAACAAACTTCCAACTCATTCTTGGCAGGCATATACCAATCTGAATAACTACCAATCGTCAAGCCTTCACAGAACTGTGCAGCAGGGTGAGAGGCGTTATTCATGTTAGAACTATTGGTAGGTCCATCAATAACAGACGATGTGCCGCTAGTGCTGGTATTGCTCGTTTTCCATTGTTTAGAATCATGTTGCCCAGAAGATTTGGGGGCGATAACAAGTCTATGTGTGGCAACACCATTCCCAGATGTTGAGATTTCTCCGGCGTAGTAGCCACCTTCATAGGAATCGCCAATATTAGGCGCAGCGGCTGCTCCGATGCTAGCCAATAAACCTTGAAGAATTCCGCTCATGTCAATCCCGTCCCTGAAATAATCCACTCAGTGCTAGTAACCTTAATCGCCGTTGCTACACCGTTAGCAGCAAGCGTGCGAGAGCCAGTCGTACCGGCACCAGCCAACCGCATGGTATCGGTGGTGATTGCAATGGTTACCGTACCAGCACCATTTTGATTAACAAATGTGATTGCAGTGCCAACTGGGAAAGCAACACTACTATTTGCTGGAATGGTAAACGTGCGAGCAGTCGTATCCGCAGATGGGTGCAGGATGTGTTTGCCGGAGTCTGTCAGCGCAAGCGTATACGCAGCAGATTGCGAGTTTTGTGGGATATTCCTAAACCCAAGAGTGCAAGTCTCATCTGGAAGCGTGCAGGTATAGTCAGCAGCAAGGCTATCAGGAGCCTTTAGCGCGACATAGTTTGTGCCATTGTCGGTATCTTCAGGCAAGCGGATTTCTGCGCCAGCGCTGCTATTTCCCGTTACGGCAAGAGGGCTTGCTAATGTCGCAGGAGTGCCCCATCCGAGTACGCCAGCACCATCAGTCTTGAGGACTTGGTTCGCAGTGCCATCAGTACCGGGAAGTGTCCAAGTGACATTGCTGGACACAGTGCCGGGAGCGCGTAGGGCTACATAGTTCGACGAATCCGTGTCGTACATACGAACAGGGTTCTGAGCCAGAGCGCCGACTACACCGTTGAACGTATTGTCTTGAGCGACAGCACCAGATTGCCAATCCTTGAGATAGGCCATCAGGGTACGGATAGCATCATTGATACCGGAAGGCGCACAACCTTCAGCGATATTGATGCTGTTGATGTCGGTGTTATTACCGGCTGTCGTACTAAAGTCTGAGATTTTTACCTTAGGCATGATTTACTCCTCATAGGGGAACAGAAGGCCCAACGGAGGGGCCGACATAGCACCCCTAGCAGCACCTACAGCGGGTCGCCTGAGAGGGCTTACAGTTGGTTGTCCGGCAATAGACCGGATTAGGTTTTCATAACGATTGCGAATAAGTGCTTCAGATGCGGCCTTTGCACCAGCACCAACAACAGGAACAGCAGCAGCGGCTACGGGGCCAAACAGACTTCCTGCTGCATAAGTTCCAGCACCCAAACCAACTACACTAGACGGGCTTACCTTACCCATCCAACGCAGGAAGTTAGAAATAGGCCCACCCTCAGCGACTGAACGAAGCATTTTTTGCTCAGTTTCACTGAAGTAACGCATCTGCTTTGGATTCTCTATTAGAGAACGAATTTTCTGTCGAATGCCTTGCTCTACACCGGCTTGTGTATATACAACATCACCACGCAATTCAGCACTGGTAAGCAAGTCCTCAAGTGTTTCAACTTTCTTTGATTTAGCGTAAGCCGAACGAGCGTTTTGCAAAGCCTTTAGTGCTACTCCCGGCTTTTTTGCTCCAACAATGTCATCCACTTTTAGGTTGTTGACATACTCATCCCACAGTTCCAAAGCGTCACCAGCAAACTTGCCACTACGACCGCCTGCGGCTTTAGATTGAGCCAGAAATTGTCTAGTCAAATCAAGTTGTTCTAGGCTTTGAGGTTCGTAGAAAGTTTTTTGCAGTCTGCGAATAACTGCCATTGCTTCTGTATCTACTTCCGGGTCAATAGCAACCTGATTGCTAACTTTTTGAAGAATATTTCTTCCTGCTTCTTGAATACTTTCTGGCTTAATCAATGCACCTTGAGCCGCAGACCTGCGATACAAAGCGGCAGCCTCTTGCTTCAATGGGGCGCTAGATGGAACTTGTGCTCTCGGCCCACCAAATGCCATGAAAGGAGCACCTACTGCAGCACCGCTTAGAGCAGCAAGTAATGGATTTTCTGTTTCTTCACCAACTATCTGTGCAGCAGCACCAGCAGGGGCAGCGGCAGCAAGTTGTCTACCCGGCATCTGTGCCATAGTGCCAGCAATCCCGCGTCCGGTAGGGGTTGCAGCAGTACGTGCTAGTTGGCTTAGTGCGCCAAGTTGACCCCCAGTAGTACCAAGAGCACCGCCCCCGGCAACCAATGCTCGTTCCGTGCGAGTTGTAGGTTCTGGCAATCCAAGTTGTGTCAAACCTCGTTGTACCAGTTCTGACGGATATGTTCCAATCTGGTATTGCTCTGGTGCTGCTACGTTATAGAGTCCAGTTAGGATATCGGCAGCAGGAACAGCCACAGAACCCGCAAGAGCACCAACAGGGCCACCAAATGCCATGCCTCCAGCAGCGCCAACAACAGGCGCAGCAGCACCCCGCGCAACCATTGCAGCGGCGCGAGAAGGAGTTAATCCTTCCTGTTCTTGTGCTTCCCTTTCACGGATGCGCAAGTTGGCTTCTGCTATAGCAATAGCACGCTTTTTTTCAAGTTCAATGCTTGCGTCTGCCATAGTTGTTCCTTTAACGACGCCACAAAGCGCGTTGCTCGTCAGTCATTTCTTCCCAAGTTTTTTGCATAACACCAGCAGGAGCACGGCCTACAGACTTTTTGCTAGGTTCTTGCGCAATAGTTGGCCGCTCAGGAATCACAACTTCTTGCTTCTTCTTTTTGCTAGAAGCAAAGAAATCATCTAGTTCGCCACCACGTAATGCTTGGTTGTAAGCATTTGCAGCGCGTTCCTCAACATTACGACGAATCTCTGCAAGGCGGACAAGGGCTGCCTTATCCATAGTAATCGTACCGGCAATCACCTTACGCAAAAATTCACGCTCAGCCGGAGTATCAAGACCACGAGCACCAATACCCAATGCTCCAATCTGCGGGAATACTTCGGAGCCAAGCAAAGCATCTAGCACTTCAGTATCAGCAACTCGTTTGCCAGCCTTCTCGTCAGCAAGAATCTTTGCACGTGCTCGGTCAACGTCCTTAAAGAATTCAGCAGCAAATCCAGTTCGTGCTTGAGAGGTTTGAAGTTGATTGATTGTTTCGTCAATCTTTTGGATGTTTGCCGGAATCTTTTGTGCAGTTTGCCAAAGCCCTAAATCAATCTTGGCTGTTTCACCCCCAAGAGTTTTCCCATACTGCGTTTCAAACGGGGCATTGACATTAACCTGAGTCTTTGGCGCTCCAAGTGCCTTAAAGTCCTGAAACGTGCCCTTAAATCCTTGGCTAACAGCAAACTGATATTCACGAACAGAACTCGGAGTTTCCTGTTTTTCTGGCAGAGTCCCCTGCACAGGCTCAATCTTTCCGTCCGGCAAGCGTTGGAAACGAATATTCGCCGGGAGACCAAGTTGTGTTGCTTCCTCTGTGGTTATTAGTTGACCCCTCGGCTTTTGTTCAGCATATACATTTTCAAGAACACGAGGTGCAGCACCGGGGAATGCCCGAAGAACATTAGCCAACTCAGGGTTGGTTTGAGCAAACCTGCTTATTGCTTCTTCTTGCAATGTGCGTTGTTGGCGTTCACGTTGCAATTCTTCTTGTTGCTGTTGAAGGCGCTGCACACCAAGAACACGCTCAAGATTCCTATCCATCAGACCTTGGTTGGCTTGCATGGCTTGCATACCAGCCTCACCAAGACGCTGACCGAAACCACCCGGAGTGCGAGTGGGGCCACCGGCTTGCAGGAGAGCCAGACCAAGATTGGTAATGCCTTGGCTACGAGTTTGAGCCTGAAGTCGTGCGCGTTGCTCAGGAGGCAACATTGCCAGCAATGGGTCTTCCTGCTGAACCCCAAACAGATTTCCGAGAAGTCCGTCCATAGTTAAGCCCCCAAGAGTCCAGCAAGACCACCAAGAACAGTACCAGTGCGACCAAGACCAAGTTGGCTACCAAGAGCAGCACCACCAAGGCCACTAATCAGCGGCGAGGAGTAAACAGGTGTACGAGTAACTTGACCACCCGGAGCGCCAAACGCAGCACCAAGGAAGTTCTGGAGTTGTGCTTGCGGAAGGTTCTGGTAGTAGTTGAAGCGATTGATAGCGTCTTGCAGGGCTTGTGCTTGATACGCCTCACGAGTCTGACCAGCAGCAGCCAACTGAGCGATATCACCGTAGTCAGTAGCAGAGAGACTCGGAGCGCCCATAGCGGCACGTTCTTGTGCAGCACGTTCAGCAGCGTAGTTTTCGTAAGCCAACTTTCCAGCAGTGCCGGTTAGCGCATTTGCTAACTGGATAGCAGCGCGGTCTTGGAGTTGCCCCATAGCACCAGAGCCATAACGACCAGCGCGGGAAGCCTGACTAGACACATCCTGAATGGCTTGGTTGAACTGCTGAGTAGCAGCCATAGCAGCCGGTTGGAATGCACCTTGGAAGAAAGGATTACCGCCGAGGTACTGACCAGTGATAGTGCCGAGTTGCTGCTGTTGTGCAGCAAGATTCAGCGGGCTACCTTGGATTGCACGGTTACGTTGCGCTAGGAGAGCCTGCTCCGTCTCAGTGGACGGAGCAACATAGGTAGCACCCGGAAAGAATTGAGGCGCCATCGTCTGATATTGACGAGTTGCTTCCTCAAGACCGTATTGTACGAACGGACGTAATGTAGGGTCGAGTTGGGTTACATTGGTTTGTACCCGCTCCCGTTGCCCAAACAACTCACTCATTTCAAATCTCCTTTACCCATGCGCGAGGTCTAAAGCCCATTTGCCGTGCGCGCTTTTCCCAACCTCTGCGCCAAGTCCTAAATTCCAAATATCTAGCACCGCCATTTTTAGCAATGCCTTCAATATGTTTTAGGGCTTCATCGGCTACCGGCTCAGACTCCGAAAATGCAACGGAGATTCCTACGGTGTCACCCAACGGCTCTAGTATAAACATACATACGGGTTTGTTAAATAGATAACCGACCCAAAGCATTGCTTCCTGATTGAAACACTTACAATAAATCTCCTCTGGAATCCAACTCTCAGGAGATTTGTTTTGCACTACATTTAACTTTTCTCTCACCCAAGGCCAAATAGCCTTGAGTTCCATCGGATTCACATACTTAACCGATAACGACATAACCGTATGTCTTGTCAGCAGTAGAGTTGGCCCAATGAGCAATAGTCGCTTGTCCTTGAATCTGCGAACTTGCGTACACATTGGTCGTAGCATTCGGCGCTACATAAGTCATTGTGGCAATAGCAGACGGAGTAGCAGGAATCGCAGGAGTTACACCAGCAGAAGCGTTTACCGCTGCATAGTGTTCAAGCGATACGCCAATATCCGATACACGCCACATCAATTGAACGTAGTCACCGGCAGCCAAGTCAAGAAAGAAATTCATGGCCGCAATAAGGTGGCTAGGGTCACCAGTGCTTTTGCGCGCTGGCATACCAAATCGACTATTTGAGCCAGCAATATCAGTTCCATTCTTGCGGAACCAGATATCAATGCTCTGTGAATCGTTTGTCGTGTTCTTTACTTGAAGGGAAAACTGACAGTCATACAAACCAGCATTGCGGACGTTAATCCGCGAAGTGTTGGATATGTAGACTCCGTTTTCTTCGTCAGTAGTACCAAACGCTACTGCATAGGCAACATCAATAGCAGCAGCAGTCTGGTCGGTATTGTCTTGAAATGCGCCATATGGTGCTGTGTCCGAGAATGCAGCAGCAGACATTGGCACAAAGATAATTTTGCTATCTGGACTGATACGCTCGTCGTACAGCGTTGTAGTCGTAGCGTTACCAGTATCTAACGTGATAGTGCCAGTGTTATTGGTCTTGCCGTCCATGATTCCACGGACAACTTCAGCAACACCACGCTGGTCAGCACCAAACGGAGGTAGAGTACGAAAAATCATCGTGCGCCTGCATTTGCAAAATCTACTTCAATGCCTACAGCAGCATTCCAATTGCCGGTAGGTACGACTCGGATACGATGGTATTTACCAACACTTCTCTGCGGTGAGCGCCCATCACTGTTAGCCGCAACAGGGCTGTTGTAGGACGGCTGTGCAGACAGAAGGATACGAGACGATACCGAGACATTGGCAGAACCATTGTCAATCACAGGACGCACCATAGACACCATTGAGGTGTTTCCAGCAGTGATATCAGCAGTCGTAATTGAAGCGGTGGCATTAGCCCCGGTGAAGGTCACAATCTTTGCTCCATCAGTACCAGCGAGAAGAAGGTCACCACCAGACCAAGTGCGGTCATCCCATGAAGTCGTGATTGAGTCCACAGTGCCGTAAGCATCGAGACCTTCCAGCGTTACGCCAGCAGTCATTGCAGATGCAATCCTGTCTGCGGTTGTCTCACCATACGACCAACGCTTGATTTGCCAGTTATAAGCCAGAATAGACTGACCACCGGCTACGTTCCTATAGCACCACAGCACCAAGGCACGAACAGGGTCTACAGCAGTAGAGATTTCGCTAATCAGGCCGATGTTTGCATCTTGGAAGAAGAATCGGTCAACCTTCTCTGCACCAATCGGCGTTACGTTTTGACCATCACAAGAATAGAAGCCATCGTCAGACAAGAAGTAGGTAGTCGGCCCATACTGAGCAATCGAGTTCTGCTCAAAGCAGCCTAGATTCCTAGAGATGGTGTCGAACTGAAAGAAGAACGGTGAGCCGACATAACTCATCCGAATGATGGCTTTCTCGGTCAAGACAAGCCCAAACTCGCCACCAGTGATACCACGAATATCACCACCGTCAGCAATATCCTGATAATCAGATTGACTAGTTACGCCAGAAGTCCAATCCGTTTCGTCGTTAATGTCAGACCACTGCACACGGTTTGGATAGGTTCCTGCACCAATACTTGCAGCCACAACAAAGTCACGCACAACCGTGACATATCGCGCAACAGGAGCAGCAGCGGCTACGTCAGCAAAAACAGTAGATGTGCCAATCGTCCATGCCTGAATCTTGGCTTCATTGTTTGCAGCCAGAAGAACTCGCCCGAATTGAGCAAAATTCCAACGGTCACCTACGGGAGTCGTGTATCCGCCAACCTTGGATACATCATCCATGCTCAAGTCAGAGGAATCGAACTTGAAAAGTTTGGATGTTCCACCAGCAAATATTTGCGTATTCGCTCCGCTTTTTCCTGCAACAACATTGTTAAGTGTCTCTGATGCAGCAGCCGAATAATCGACAGCAGTAGGGAATGGCGCATAGCCGGTAGCAATGGGATAAACATTTTTTGCCTCCGTCAAGTTACCGGCGACTCCGGGTTGGTCAGGAATCCACTCACCAAAATTTATGCTCGTTGCCATGTCTCATTTCCTACCGATGCTGTAGTCCAGTTATTGCTGCTAGAAGGCACAGCAGTCCAAGTGTTATCGCTTGCCGCAACTACCGTCCAGTTATCACCAAGAACAGTGCCTACCGCATCAAGTAGCGCAGCAACCGATACTGAACCCACAGCAGTGAAGATTGCAGTCCCGATAGCACCCACAGAAGCACTAGCACTGATGCTGGCAACACCAGACGCAATAAAGACAGCACTTGCCGACACAGTTGCATCACCATTTATGGCTCCTTGTGCAGTTCTGACTCGTACAGGGTCAACCTCAAGAGTCCCATTGGAAGTGATAACCGCATCACCCAATCTGAGCCTGATACAAGCGGCAGATAGGCTTCCTGATGCTGAAATATCGCCACTTCCAGCGTATATAGCGATAGGAGACGCTGTGACGCTTGCTGTTGCGTTTACGCTTCCATTTGATAGTCTGACCCTAATGGCATCGCTAGAAACGATTGCAGAGCCTTGTACGGCCCCACTTCCTCCGGCAATGTAGAAAGCCGCAGCAGATACAGAAGCCGATGCTGAAATCGAGCCTTGAGCGAACCTATCTCGGAACGCATTAGCGGTAACTGTTGCTAGTGCTTCAATGCTTGCGATAGCACCAAGCACTTTATCGCCATTTGCGGTTACCGCAGCACTTGCTGTAATCGACGCAGGATTTACGTCAATGATGCAAGCGGTGTTCCAAATCGCATCGTCTAGCGAGAATGCTAGAGTGTCCAGATTCCCAAAGTAATCCAGTTGCTCAAGTACCCAAGGCCCACAGACTCTATCTGAGTACCAAGTGTTGTCGAGCGAATACCCCAGAGAATCTAAATCCCCGCGGGAATCCAGTTCTTCTAGGGTAAGAGGAATCATGCCAGCGTCACACTCAGGCTACCAGATGCAATCTTGAAGATATCGCCAGTTTCAATGGTCTTCGATGCATCAAGAGCAGTATGGAACAGCATATTGCCGGACGAAGCAGCATCCCAAATACCAATGTGGGACACGGTTCCCCAAGTGTTAGTGCATTGCGGAAACTCAACGGCAGCACTATTGGTAGTTACACCATTGGACGGTGAGCCAAAAGTTGCCGAGGTACGAGCATACGAACCACCAGAGACTTCAGTACCGCTACCAGCATCGGTAGGGTCAGCAGTGTGGAGGCTGACATAGGTAGTCGTGGGGCTAGTGTAAGAGGTATTACGGAGAACAGCGTTAATCAGCGCGTTCTCAAGGTAATTTGACATTTCAGACATTTTTTACTCCTTTATCGAATAGCAACAGACATAGCAAGAGGCGAAGCGGAATACTCGCCTTGGTCATCGCTAGTCTGAATGTTATTTACTGCACGGTCATACAAACTAGCCCACAGTTGAACCCTAGCGTCATTCATCAGATAAGGTTCCGCCTCTGCAAGAGAAGCGTAAAGCAGTGCGTCAGAGCAGTTAGCCAAGAACACATTTGAGACATTTGAGTCACTAAGGAAATCTGGCTTTGCGTAATAGAGCATCCGAATCGTGTAAGTCGAATCGGGAATTGGTGCAAATTGAAATTCCGTTGCCAGAATCGTGTATTGACGAGGAACACCAGATTCAGCAGAACGAGTGTTACGGAAGAATGCACCCGGAGCCTGATACTCAACCGGATAGACAGGATTGCCGTCTAGGTGAACATCCCTCAGTTGAAGAAAGTCTGCTGGCAGAGCAACAGTGGAATCTCCGGCAGTTGTGGTTGTGGTGACAACATTGAGCATCTGACGGATACGCAATTCACGACGGAGACGTTGTTCAGCCAGTTGGATGAAATCAGGAATAACAGAGGTCAGGTCAGACCGAGCAAGATAATTAGCGACTGTTGTTTTAAGGTCGCTGTAGTTATTTAGGGCCATTGTTGAATTCCTTTAGCGTTTCATCTTCTACGTCAGACCATCTGTGTTCCCTTGCTCCAACGTGTCCAATATGCATGGACAATTCGTGGTCAACGAACGTATCAAATCCTGCGTCTTGAGCCTTAATGCAGAAGTGTACGTCTTCTCCAATAATCCCGCTTTTGCCCCAAGGTGCATCAAACCAAGGACGCGGGACTGACTCAAATACTTCCTTGCGAATCAAAACTGCACCGAATCCAATAGCAGTGACCTTTTCAATTCCCTCTTTGCCACGGCTATCAATTTTCTCCCACCAGTGAACTTTTTTCCCGTCCTTTTCTTCAATGTGAAGATTAAGTGCGGTGGGCAGAATCGGTGGTCTACGAGTAGTTGCATTTACTCCACAGATACCGACTTCACGACTAAGAAGGATATTCACCATATCCTTCGGAAATCTCATATCGCTATCAATAAACAAGACTGCGTCGCAGCCTTCCTTTAGAGCGATTTCTACAAGTTTCTCGCGCTGGTCAAAAATAAGAGTTCCGGGCATGGTGTACATCATTAGCCCATTACCTTCTTTAGCGCAGCGAGTTTTAACGTCATAAGCAACCATCTTTGCAAAGTCGAATGCAAAAGAGGTCATCACTTCATCACGGCAAGGTACGCAGACTCCGACTTTCACAGTTGTCCCCTATAGGTTTTGCAAGCAATACCAATCTCAGTGGTATTCAGCCACTTTGCGAATTCAACATCGTCAACAATCGCAAAGCCACGCATGATTCCCATCTTGTTCAGGTCATCAATGACCGTGTTTGGGATTCGTGCTACATGGTGCATCTCATTGACAAAGCCTTGTCGTGCCTTGTCAGCCTCTAGGTCAACCTTGTTCTTTTCAAGAATGTTGGTAATGTCCTGAGAAGTTTCGATGACAATCTTGTCGTCAACAACGTGAAACTTCTGGACTCGCGTTCCATCATCAAAGATGATTTTTGACATTTAATCCTCGTAAGAATGGGGGAGAGTTTCCCCTCCCCCAATTTACTACTTACAGAGCCATGTCGAGGTCAGCGATGAGCGCGTGAGCGGCCTCATTCTTGACTTCGAGCGTGCACTCAACCAGAAGTTGAGTCTTGTCGCTGTCACCAGCCTTAGCCAGTTCGTTGGTCTGGAACGGACGCAGATACGCAACGGCAGCGTATTCCGGGTCAAGCACCAGAGCATCACGACTACGCATAAAGCGGTTCGGGACAACCGACATCGTGCCGAAGTCGCTCATGTAAACGTCAGCAGCGCCGATAATCGTGGTCGGCGTATTCGACGGAGCCATGAAACGTTGGGCAGCGATACCAGCGAAGGTCGAAACCTTCTGCTTACCCGACGGGCCAACCATCAGCACCTTCGGATTGCCACCCGATTCGTACACATCAGCAACAGCATCCTTGAGCAGTTGCTCAGTGAAGGTGCGCTGAGTGCCATCAGTACGGGTCGAGACACCGATGGTGGTCGGGTTGTTGGCAGCGGTAACAACTTGCGTGTTGGTCTTCAGCCACGACAGGAGCGAACCCATCTTACGAGCCGACGAGTTCGACGAGCCAGCCGACTGACCTTGGTTAGCCAGAAGGATGGTTTCGAGGTCGCGCTTGATTTCAGCCGAAGCCTTAGCGAGTTGGTAAGCCTTTTCCGACTTACGGCCAGCCTTGTTCACTGCATCCAGAGTGCCAGAGACCTTGATGGTCTTTTGCAGGATTTGGGTGTAGTTACCAAGACGGGTAGTAGCCGACAGGGTAGCGTCCGAAGCATCAGCACCTTCAACAGCAGCGTTGTTGGTGGTAGCAGCAGCAAGGCTGTCAGTCTGCCATTCGTGATAAACGGCAGTAGCCTTGGTGCGGCCAACCGACGATTGGAACGGGGTGTCGGTGGGGGAGATGTTGTAGATAACATCAGCAAGGTCTTCACGCAGACCCTTGGCGTCGTGTGCATTCCAAATAGCCATGATATTGCTCCTTAGAGGAATCGTTCAAAAATAGCGGCAGCGTCACGAACCTTTCCAGATTCACGAAGCCGTGCCTTGTCTTTCTTAATCTGCTCTCTCTCAGATGCCTGAGCCTTCGTAGTGCCGGGTTTAACCATCTTCGGAGCCTCAGCGACCTTCTTCGTCACTGCTGGCTTGTTCTGCATGAGTTTCCGGTACTGCATACCTTCATAGAGCGAGAGAACAGCGCGTGAGTCATAAACTGCCCCGAGTTCTTGGTCAGTCCAACCGATTGACTTGGCATAGTCACGAATCTCCTGACGGACTTTCGCGCCTTTTTCCTTGTCGGCGTACTCAGGGATAATCGCTGCAATCTTCTCAGACTCAGTAGCAAGGTGGTTTCTTAGGCTCTGGGCTTGCTCAAATTGTTGCTTTTCAGCAAGTTTGGCTTGCTCGGCACGAACCGCTTGCAGTTGCTTCTCTTTCTGAGTTTGTTCAGCGACCTTCACCGCATAACCAATCGGGTCAGTCTCCTTCAGATGCTCAATATCTTCTTCTGGAGTGCTTAGAAATTGCTCCACGAGTTGAAGACGTTGTGCATATGCTTCACGCAGTTGTCTTGCTTCTTCAATCGCCTGACGTTCGGCTTCAACAGCCTTACGTTGTTCAGCGACTTCTGTGGTCTTTTTGGTGTAATCAGCACCAAGTTGATAGCCCTTAATGAGTTCGTCTAGGGTGACTTCCTTTTCTTCGCCAGCCGCTTTAACACGGTAGCGCGGAGGTTCCTGCTCCTCATATTCGGCTTCTTCTTCGGGTTCCTCGTAATCCTCGGATTCTTCGGATTCCGCTTCCAGTTCCACTTCCTCCTCTTGTTCGACTTCAGGTTGCTCTTGCGAGTCCTCTGGTGCGCCCATTAGAGAAAGGAAACGGTCAGCCGCTTCGTTTACACCGATTTCTCCACTCCCTTCCGGGGTCATGGTTTGCTCAGACATTTCGATACTCCACAGTTTGCAGAACTATCGGGTCTGCATCCGTTTCTCTGTAATCAGAGAATCTTCCAGCGTTTCTTCTCGATTTCCTTCTGAGAAGCCACGCTTTGAATCCTTGCCAGAATCTCGTCTACAACAAGCAACTTCTTGTATGCAGACTCCCTTTGCTCGTAATCAAACTCGCCTGAATACTTGAATCTATCAAGTTGTTCCGTTTGATAATCTGAGATTATCTCTTGGAAGAACTCATCAGACAAGAGATGCTTGGCTTGTTGGGGCTTGTCCAATCATGCCTCCTAGAGTTGGTGTGCCGAGTAGGGTTTGTGCAGGAATATCACCGAGCATCCGTGCAAGGTCATATCCAAGATATTGACCAGCACCAAGACCGCCACGACGATACAAGTCCATAAATGCATTGAAATCGAGATTGCCCGGACCAAATCCCGGAATAGCACCGCCACCGGGGCCAAATTGACCCGGTTCAGTCAAATCAATATCAGGCGCAAGTCGAGGAGGGCGACCAACTCCGCCACCAGTGGTTGTGCCACCTCCACCGACACCGCTGGCTAATGCACCAGCAAGGCCAAGAGCCTCTAGCGGGTTTTCGCGAATAGCGCGATATGCATCATCAGCCAAGCCACGAGCGCCCTGAGCCAACTCATCAAACAGGCCCGGACGTTGCGGGAAGTCACGATATGAGATTGAACCCGTTGGAGTAGAAGTTACGATTTGCGTACCACCGGGCATAGTCAGTGAGATGTTCTGTCCGGCGGCTTGTGCTGCTTGACGTGCAGCATTTATTACTTCGTCTGCATTGGCAAATGCAACATTGGCAAATGAGTTTTGTACTGCTTCAGATACTCCCGGAACGGCGCTTGTAAGACCATAACCACCCGGAGTAGTAAGGCTTCCAGCAGTAAATCCAGTACCCGGAATGTTTGTAACTACATTAGGATTTACTTGATTCATGATTCCGCCACGAGGCGCAAAGTCATCAAGAATATTGCTGCCAGCAGGGAAACCTGCTTCTGTTGTTTCGCGAGCAATAGAACCAATAATGTCGTCAGCAGTTGTGGGTAGGCCGCTCGCGGTCAGTACGTCAGCCGCCAGTTGTGCGTTTTGAGCAGTGGGAGTACCTACACCACTAACCAGATAATTCAACGCATTGGTGACGTTTGTAGGCAGCCTGATGCCCGTTCTATTGATGACATTACCAAGACCACCAGCCTGACCAATACCAAACATTGCACCACCACCAATACCACCAGTGAGTGCACCAGTAAGAATGTCACCACCAGTGAGAGCAGAACCAGCAGCACCAAGAAGTGCACCAGCGCCAATAGTGCTTGCAAGCGTCGCAGCGCCAGCAGTGCTACCAGTAGCCAAAAGACTAGCCGTAGGCCCTAGCAGAAGACCGCCAGCAACGCCGACTAGCAGTTGTCCCGGAAGACTGCTCAGAAAACCACCGTCCTTCTCTGTGACCTTTACAGGAGTCGCGGATAGGTAGTTATAGGTATCAGTCTCAGGGTTGTATTGGAATACGCCAGTAGTGCCACCACCAATCTTGCTGGTAAAGAGATTCTCTTGCCCCTTTACAGCCTTCAGATTCTTGGTGAAATCAGATGCAGTAATCGCGTCATCAGTAGCAAAGCGGTTTACAGCATTGAAGATATTGGCTTGTTTATTAGCACCAGAGACATAATTACCATACTGTGCCTTAAGAAGTTCAGCAGTAATTGGTTGACCAGAAGCGCGAGCAGCAGACAAAGCATAGGCATTATTCAAACTCATCCCGGTTTGAATAGTTGCATCATCAGTTTCGCGAGTTGTCGATTGAGGAATGTTGTATTCGCTCAGAAGGCCAATGGCTTGTTCAATTTTCGGCTGAATAGCAGCAGCATATGTCTCTGCATATGTACCTACATTTGAGCGGATATAACCATCTTCAGCGCGTTGCGGAATGTATTGCAAACCCTGAGCAGACAAAAGACCTTTTGCATCCTTAAACTCTTGAGTATTAGCCTTTTGTTCAGCCTTTACTTCCTGTTTTGATGCACCTTCAGCCTTAAGGAACTTGACCTCTGCTTTCTGAGCATCCTTGAGGGCTTGTTTCTGCTGAGTCTCAGCCTTTTTGATTACTTTCTCAGCGGCCTTTTCTTCTTTCGTTTTAGCCATATCAGCCTCGCAGTTGCATCAGTACGTTATTCAGAAGCATTGCTGCTTCACTCTGTTCTTCCATACGCTCACGAGCGTTTTCCAACTCAGAAATCAACTGCTGGCGCTCAGAAAGTGCCATTTCACGCTGCATAATTGCGTTTTCTGACAGCAGTTTTGCCTGTTCCAGTTGGAGTTTTACTGCGTTCTTTTCCCGCTCCAATTCAAGTTTTGCCTGCTGAATGGCAATATCAGCCATCGCTTGCTCACGATTAGCCTGCAACTTAGCCGATTCCACTTGAATATCTGCCTGAAGCCTCTGAGCATCACTCTGGGCCTTCAGTTGTGCTTTTTGCTGTTCAACCTGAGCAATCATCATTGCAGGGTCAGGCTGTTGCTGTTGTTGCGGCTGAGAAAGCATCTGGTCAACTTCAGGAGGAACAGGCTTAAAGAAACTGTCCGTATCCTTAAAGCCAGCAGCCTCGATAAGTCGGCCAAGAGTCTCACGATATTGACCGACGGAAACCAGAGGATTAGCAGGGCCATAACCTTGAAGGATATTTTCCTGCTTTTGCATAATCATATTGAGCATCGCCAGTTGTTCCTGACGGCTACCAGTACCCAATCCCACGTTAATCGAGACATCGTATTGGTTTGACCATTGACGCGGGTCAAACTGTACGTATTGGCCTCTCAGACGCACCACACGCGGTTTGTCTTGGTACTTGCATAGTAGGTGCAGGATGCCTTGCATGAGGCTCTTAACGCCCGTCTCAGCGAAGATACGGGCCATCAATTCCAACTTGCCAGCAGCAGCGCCTTGCATAGCGGCAACAGCGGCGGCAGTGACGTTTTGCAGGATGTCAGGATTCAAACCCTGTTGAGCATCAGAAACGCCGGTACGCTTTGCTTGCACTCCGTCCAGATACTCAAGCATCGGGAATGCTTGTGCTGCTACGTTCTGCACTACTAACTGATTAACCGCTTGCGGATTCTTGACGCGAATCACACCGCCCGGAGTGCTAGTCAGTAGGTCATCCAGATTAGCCTGACCATCGACAACAGTTACACGAGCATTGTTAGTCAGATAAAGGTTATCCAGCATCTGACGAGTAATCGTCGTCTTAATCAGTTGCAAGTCGATAGTGCGGTCAGCCAGAGATTGACCATAGAACTTGTGAGGAATCGGAATCGGGCAGATAGCATGGAACGGGACATAATCACATTCCTCATCTTCCAGAATCTCATTGCCTGCATAAACAATCCGGCGCAGTTCAGCAATGCCGTCATCATCTTCGTCAATGCGGATATAACACTCGTAGACTTCGACTTCCTGCATCGCATAGTCAATCGACTGCGTATCGTCAGGCATCTCTGAGCGGTCATAACGCGCCAGACGTTCCTGCGAATACTGAAGTCTGTCCCCACTAGGCAAACCGTCCACAATGTCCTTATCGAAGCCCATAGCCACCAGTTCGCTACGGGTCATCATCCGACGGTGAGCACAGAAGGGAGTGTCCTGCACAGTCCGCCCATTCTTGGACATTAGGAATTCTTCAGGCGGGACATTCTCAATGACTACGTTGCCCTCGCCTACTTTCTTCTGCACCTTGACGTTATGGCTACGGGTAACCATACCCATGTCGTCAACTGTTTCCTCGGTTTCCTGTTCCAGCACTTCCATCTGACCATCAGCCAAAAGTAGTACTAGTTCGTTATCGGTAAGACCTTTGTACTTTTCCTTGATAACGTCAGTTTCGTCATTCCAGTAAGCCTTGACGATGCCGGTCTTTTGGAGCAGTGCATCCTTAAACCAGTTATGCAGAATCAGGAATCCGTCATTCTGACGATGGAATACCCAATTCACATATTCGGTAGCCTGTTTGGCGAATTGCTCATCACCCGGAGACTTAGGTTCAAATGCGACTACATCATCTGATGACGTAAATACACGCATTAGTTGCGGCAAAGCGCCATCTACTGCTTCTGCTACCTCGCCAGTAACAATTTGGCTACGCCCTTCGATTTCATTACCTAGCGGATTGCGCAGGTAATAGTTCATTGCCTTGGCGCGTTCGTCAGTGGTATCGGTTTCTAGATACCCAATGGCGTCATCAATCTCTGATTCTAGAATTGCCTTAACGTCGATTTCGGTAATCATTAAACCACCCACCTTGTATCAATGTTCAATGGTCTGCCCCAATCAGAGCCAGACTCTCTTAATCCAATAGCCAGATATCTGAAAGCGTCAGCAGCGTGACTAGACCAATCATGCAGTGGCCTATCATAAAAGACTGCGCGTTTCTCGTCATATTCCCGACGATAATTCCTTAATGCATCCAGACCGATTTTAGTCTTATCTGAATCAAACCAGCAGCGAGGCAATAACTGTCTGACCGCTTGGATACCATCGGCTACTGATAGTCTCGGAGCGACTTCAATCTCAAGTCCCGCTTCCATCAGAACCTCTTTGCGGGATTTACCAGTGCCCAATTCCCT
>JACCDU010109513.1_pt1 | contig 34724 bp, 61 predicted proteins | sample 7446081 | NCBI WGS metagenome assembly JACCDU01 (sample SAMN15323447, study PRJNA562643) | freshwater metagenome | isolation source: river surface water | place: USA:Blue River Watershed | collected 2017-08-17
AGACCTCAAACTCCGAGTGGAAGATGTCTGCAACGCGACCAGAAGTTGCGTAGGCAGTCAAGGTCACACCGTAAGCGATAGCCTCGCCGTTGACGATAGTCTGAGCTTCAACCGAAAGAACTTCACCCGCTGGAATGTAGTGACGAATCGCCTTAGCGCCGTCAACCACGTCAATAACGAATGACTTCTTGCCACCGGTGTTTGAAGGGTTTAGCTGAATCTTTCCGCCAACCATTGCTGAACCGAAGTAAAGCTCTAGAGTGTCCTGAGTGGTTTCTAGAAGGGTGAACGAGTAAGTGACGGTAGCCTCAGTGACTAGCTCGCGAACAAGGTCAGCGTTCTGCCAAGCACGAATCTGGTTAGTTGACTTGTCAATGGTGAATGATACACCGTCAGAACTCACATAGCCTAGCTCGTCAAAGCCGGTCAGGGTTGAGGTTGAGTTAGTTGGAGCAGTAGCAGTAGTTGCACCGGAGTAAACTTTTCCAGTGATTCCCACGACCACGTTGTCGGCAGTTAGTGCCATAGTGATTTTCCTTTCAGGAAGGGTTTTGCCCTAGAGGGCGTTTTCTGCGGTGCAGAAACTTATAGGTCTGTTCCCTTGACAATTAGGCCAACGTCAATTGAACGGCGCTCTTGTTCAGAGTCTTCGTTAGTGCGAACTGGGCCGAGGCGAACCTCAGCTCGTTTGATTTCAATGCCTACGCAACCGCGAACTAGAGCTTCCACTAGAAGGCCTAGGTCAGAAGCGTCAGCATAAGTGTCGGCGTAAGCCTCAAGCGTCACGTTAGCTTCCTTAGTGACCCTGTCGCCTGTTTCAGTGCCGTAAGCTGCCGTGATAACCAATTGCTTATCTGGGAGCGTTTCGTCCGGCTGAGAGTGTTTAGTTCCTACGCGAACCCCGCTGCCTAGCGCGGTAGCAAAATAGGCCACTAGAGTTTTTTCAATGTCGGGGAAGATTACCGCCATGGCTACTTAGCCCCTCTCTTGAATCCATAGTTTTGACCAATAGGCCAAGCCTTGTAATTGTGTGAACTGACAAACTTGTAGAGGGCAGCTCTAAGGTGAGCTACGCCGTCACGCCTTTGCGTATAAAAGTGAACCGCGGTTGCAGTCTTGCTGTCAGCGTTGCTAACAATACGAATCTGTGGACGCTTGCTGCTAGTTCTCCACTCAACGGTGAACCCAGCTTCGGCATAACCGGCCACGCGACCGCCCGCTCCATTTTGAGCTTCATCGGCAGTAGCTTGAGCCTCAACCAAAACGTTATTAGCTGTCTTGGCTAACATGTCACGAACTGGCTTATTGGTCTTTAGGAAGTATTCAACACCGCGAGGGTCTACTTGAACACGAACCTTACCCATTGCGTTTCCTTAGCGGAACAACAACTCCACCTTCAAAGCTAGTAAACGGTGAAATCCACTCAAGTGCTTGGCCGGCCTTGACCCATTTTGAGTTGCGGATAGTGAACACGTCACCGTCTTGAACAACCGTGCCATTAGGTAAATACACGGTCAAGTTAGAATCCACCGCGTCACGGGCGATGTCAATAGGCTCAGAAGTGCCACCAATGGCCACTAGAGCGTCTTTTACCGTGATAGTGGTAGTTGCATAGGTGTTGTTGCCGTAAGCGTCCGTAGAGGTCGCTGAGCGCCTCGTAATGACAATAGTTTCTCCACCGCGAATAAAGCTCATTTAGTAATTTCCGCCTGTTTCAATCCAGATTAGGTCTTCAGACTGGCTCAACATGTTGTATCCAAGGTCAACCTCAAAAGATTTGCCACGGCGTTTCGGCGCTAGCAGCTGTTTCTCGTCAGCGCTCAACCAGATGTCAACGGCGTTCTCACCGAAGTTTCGTGCCTGTCCAAACGGACCAGTGGTCTGCTGCCAGTAGCTCACGTTGTCTGGGTTGCGTAGAACTCGTGCAACCATGCGCGAAACAACCATAACAACAACGTCAACCGACAGCTCATTAGCGTCAATACGAGTTTGAATGGCCGGATACTCGGCAAGCACAATTGCTTCAGCGTCAGCGATGAGGGCTGTAAGAAGGTCTGTGTCCGTAGGAGCGTTAGCGCCAACCCAGCGGTCAAGAATGTCTTGTGGAAGTGTCCAGCTCATGCTTGCCTTTCAATAAAAGTTTAGGGGTGCGAGGGGAGGGTGTCGGGGAAACCGACCTGTCCACCGTCCGGAGGGCAGTCCTCCCCTCGCGGGGTTGCCTAAATGTTAGGCAGTTAGCTTCTTGAAAGCTGCAACGTCAGAAACGCGGAAGCCAACCTCAACCTCAGCTAGAACTGCGAACATGTTCTGCTGGAATAGGTTGATAGTTTCAGCGCCTGCGGTAAGAGTTGCTTGGTCGCTAATCTTGATAGTGACGTCAGAAACCTGACCCCAAACTGCCTGAGTCCAGTCACCTGCGAAGCCAAGAACGTCAGTAGTGTCGTCCTTGTAAGCTGCGCGTGACTTGAATACTGGACGGCCAATTAGTGAACCGATAGCGCCCTCAGCCTGAAGGTTGCTAATGAATAGTGGACGCTCGTTTGCGTCAACTAGGCTTAGAACGGCTGCCTCACCCTGTGGAGCAACGATAACACCGTTCATGTCGTAGCCAGCTGCGCCGATGTCAGCCATAGCGCCAACAAGACCAGCGTAGTTTAGCACCTTCGCGCCGGCAGCTGCTAGGGTGTCAAAGTCTGAACCCGGAGCAGTTCCGTGGAATACGGTAGTGTCAAACTTCTTAGCCAATGCAGCTGGTAGACGGTCTGCAAGTGCAGCGTATAGAGCTGGAAGGTCACGGCGGAACTCGTTTGAGAAGGTTTCGATTACGGCCAGCTTGTATGGACGTAGAACCTTGGTTGAAGCTGAGCCGTTTGATACAGGCTTAGCCTCGGTTTCGCCTACCCATGCTGCGGTAGGTTCGCCGGTCACGATGTTGACGGCGGTTCCGTTGCCCGGAAGTGCAATACGGCGAGCTGCCGACTGAACTACTGAGGTTTCGGTCATCTTTGATAGGATTTCTCCTGAAACGGCCTCTGGCAAGTAAATGCCAGCTGAGCCACGCTGAAGGTCAGCCATGTTTTATCTCCTTGATAGTTTTTAGATTAAGTCTGCAAGGGCAGCTGCGAACTGGTCAGCGGTTGAACCCGTTGCTCCAGTAGACGGCTTGCCTTGATTCATGTCAGGCTTAGGGGTGTTTGGTTTTGACTGATTCGCAATGAGCGATAGCAGTTTGTCTGCTGAAGCCTCAAGTTCCTCACGGGTTGAGCCAGTCAGCAATTCTACCGCTTCAGCTGGAACGCCCTTCTGAGCAGCGACCTCGAAACGGTTTAGCTTTACAGAAGCCTCAGAAGCCTCTGCCTTAGCTTGAGCAAGTTCCTCGGCTAGTCGCTCTTGGACTGGCTTTAGGCTCTGCTCATACTCGCGCCATTTGTTTGCAGCTTCTGCGTCAGCTTTTCCAGCTTTTGCACGAGCTTCCCACTTGCGAGCTTCGGACTTCCAATCGGTTTCGGTTGCTTCAGCCTGCGCTTCAACGTCCGGAACTTCAGTAGTAGCCTCTGGGTTAGTGATGTTTTCTTCACTCATTGCGTTTTCTCCTATGCAGGATTATCAGCCATGCGGCTGCCCCGACGGGTGTCGGAAGTTTATGAACGACCAGTAGCTCCACGCCACTCAGCTAGAGTATCGCTTACGCTATTGCCCTTGTAAGTGTCTAGGTATTCTTGTTCAAACTGGTCATAGTAGGGAGGGCGAATTGGGCTGTCGCCTTCGTAAAGGGTTTCAATTGAGCAACGGCAACGGTCATGGAAGTCAACCGCGTATTGGGTTGTTCTAACGTCCAAAGACTTGCCACTTGCTGAGCGGGTTGAGCTAAATGCCATTAGAGCGCAAAATGCACACGCGTCAGACTCAGCCACACGCTGCACCGTCACGACCGCTTCGTCTAGACCTGCATTATACAGAATCGTATCACGGTTGTAGCTGCCTACGGCTCTAGTCATAGCCGACACGGCTTGGTCGCGCATAACGTCAAATCCAGCCTCAGTGAACCGAGCCATGCTGTATCCAACGATAGGGTCGGCCAGCTTATTGTGGTCAATCTTTGCCATTTTCGCAAAATACATTGCAGACTGAGTTTTCTTAGCAGCTGCACGGCTAGCGGTTCGGCTTGACAAGCCACGCTGCGAGTAGAGCAACCGTTGCTGGTCGTAATACTTTACGGCAGCTGCCCCGTTGACGTTGCCGTATTTGCGGATAAGCTCTGGGACAACGGTTCGTAGAAACCCGCCCAGCTCTTGACGGCTTAGCTCTTGACCGGCCAATAGCACACTATTAGCTTCACGCTCCAGCAATGTTTCCACTGCCTTCATGTTAGCTTGATTTCGCTGAGATAACTCATACTTCAAGCGTGTTTCGGTCTTAGTAGCCATTACGCTCCAGTGTTAGGAGTTATGGCTTGAACGGCCTGTGAGGTTGCCTGAGCCAAGTTTGCGACCAATGCTTGCGCTTGGTTGTCCCTTTTCTCTGCGGTTAGCACGGCCTTGTCATTGGCGCTCAAGTTGATTAGGTTGTAAGTGACTTCGCTGTCCGGTAGCAATACGCCGGCCTGAATGAGCTTGATAGCTGCGTCTGCGCTCGCTGCACGGGTAGGAGTTGAAGCGTCACGCCAAATCGGGCGAACTTGGTCAATTTCTGGAGCAATTTCACCGTCACGAACCAATAGAGCCAGCTTAGCAACTTCAAGCCATGTTTTGCCGAACTGTTTCTGTCGTCTTTCGGCTCGCTTGACCAAACGGGCTTCCATTTGACGAATTGCGTCAGCTGAAGCGGGGTTGTCAGTCTGGAATCCTAGGTAAGACGCTGGGATAGCGGTTTCGGCTGCCACAAGCTGCGCGTATGCACGAATCTGCTCAAAATAAGGGGTCGTTGAGTTAGCTGCGAACTGTCCAACCTGCGGCATGACGTTCTCTTGCTCGTTATACGGCAAACCAAGCAAACGACCTTGAATAACTGACCATGAGTTTAGCGCTTGGCCGTCAGCGTCAGTGAAGGTGTCCTCTGGAGCGCCCAAAACGTAGCGTTGCGGGGCTGAATAGAACTCGCGGGCAACTTCTGCGCCCAAAAGGGTTCTCATTGCGCTGTCAGTGTAGCTGCGAAGCGCCTTAGTAATCTCTGAACGGCCGTGAGTTTCGCCAGAACGCGGGTTGTTGATAAGTGGCACAACTAGAACGCGTCCAAGGTTGTGTTCGTCACGGTCAACCTCAAACCAACCCTTGCTGAAGCCGAGGGTAATGGTTGCGTCCGGCAAGTAAAGCGAACCGCCCAAAACCTTGCCGTTATCGTGGTCAACTAGAAGCGCTGCGGTAATTCTACGGCTGCGAAGGTCGTAAGCTGCGGTCATACGCTTAGGCGACTCAATCGTGATTAGCTCAGCCGGCTCACCCAGCTCTGGACGGCCTTTGCCTACTACAACAAAGCCAACGCCATAGATAAACGCGTCTTTGTGACCCAAGCTTGACTCTAAATCTAGCTGATTAGCGTTGAAAATGTCGTTTAGACCTAGTTCTTCGCCACCCATGTAGCCTTCAAGGTCAAGACGCTCCTCAAGAACGTCAACGGCAGTTCCAGCCCAGCCAACAACTGACTCTACTGAGGTCAGCTGCGGTGGAATAGAAATCCGAAGGTCTTTGAGCTTGTTCTTGCCCTCATAATACTGCTCGGCAACCATGTTGCGAACGTTGTAGTGATTTAGGCGCGATTGTAGGCTTTCAATAAGCCCTAGCTCGTCTTTAGATAGCATTATAGAATCGTTGCCCTTCGGGTCGTTGGAGTGCGTTCCTTGGTTGCGTGTCTAGCGCCGTTTGCCAATACTGCACACGCTAGAAGGTCAACCTTTCGGGGGGAAGCCTTCTTTTCTTTACGGAAGCTGCCGGCCTCAGTCGCTACTGCGTTGAGAACATGGCGGGTTAGTCTTGGGTCATTGTCGTGGCCAATGTCGCCGGCCACTAAGTCGGCAATGAATTGCTGAGCCATAGGTGCTACGCGGTGGTTAGTCGGCGGGATACGCTCTACGCGTCTACGCCAACGTTTCGACCACTCTAGCACGTCAGGTTCATAAAATGACGGGTCAGCCCAAAGCATTTTCACGTCATAAGTGTCGAACAAACGTTCGATTTCTGCATTTACATCTGCGCGGTCAACAACCCAGTCAGGGTCTTGTGCGTCCGGCTCCCAAACGGCATGAACCTTGAGCGTTCCAGTTGCAACGTCTTGGATAACTATGCCGGTAGCGTCACCGGATACAGAGCCGTCAAAGCCTGCAACAACCGTAGCCCCGCGAGGGATAGATTGTTCACGGCCAGCTTCAGCCCAAAAATGTGGAGAAACAAAGTCTTCACCGGCCAAGCGAACCCACTGATTGAGTCGGTATCGCTGGAAACCTGCAAAGCCGGAGCTTCCGGAGGCTGCAATTGAAGCCTCAAAGTCACCAAGGTCAAGTAGGCCTTCGGCAAGATTAGGGTTAGCTAACTCCCAAACTTTCGGGTCAGTAGGGTCAGCGTCATTGCCAGCTTCCCACCACCAGAATCCAAACTGAGGGTCAAGCTCTCCGCCAGACTCAACAACACGCTTACCATGTTCGTAAAGTCGGCCAAGAAGGGTGTCCGTATTACCGCCGGCTGTCGTAATGCCAACCACCAATGACTCTGGACGGTCAGCAGAACCGCTGGTAAGTGCGTCCCATAGTTCGTCACCGCGTTGATTAGTCGGTGAGCTAGGCCAACCGTGCAACTCGTCAGCAACTACAAGCGAAGGTGCAAGACCATGCGCTCTCATAGCGTCAGCTGATAGTGCGCGGTAAATAGCACCCTTAGAAGGCACTTCTAGCACGTCACGATAAACCTTTACGACCCTTGATAGGTCTGGGTTGTTCATAACCTGTTGACGGGCTTCACCGAACACGATTCTAGCCTGCGCTCGGTCGCCGGCAGCAGAATAAACCTGAGCGCCTTCTGGACCATACATCAAATGCTCTAGAGCCATTGCCGTTCCCAGCAAACTTTTCCCGTTCTTACGCGGAAGCCCGATGAGCGCTCGGCGGTATCGCAAAAGACCGGTGTCAGGGTTTGTTTCAAACACTCGGTTCATTAGCCATTGTTGCCAATCAGTGAACTCTAAAGGTTCGCCGGCCTTGAAGCCTCGTGAGGCTCTAAGCAATAGCGAAGCAAAGTCCGTGACGTTTTCACCCCTAGTTGTATCCGACAAAGGTGGAACTGACCATGTCGGAGCCCAATGTTTGGCGGGTTCTGGTAGGCGGTTGATAGCTAATCTCCCGAAATGGAACGCTGAGTTTCCTCAGTCTTTTTTTCGCTGGTCTTAGTTCTAGCATACTGCTCAGGCACGGTGCGTTCAAGCCACCATGCAGCTGCCTGCCAAGAACCATTCTTTGCAGCGGTTTGGACGTATGCTACGTTTCGCACGATTGCGTCAGCACGAGCTTTTCGTAGTTCTTCCCAAAACTCAAGATAAGGTTTGTTCTCCGGAGTTATTTTCTCTCCGGCCGAAACCTTTTCAGATTCAAACTTGCCGACTTCAAGCCAACGGTAAACGTTCGCAATAGAAACGCCGGCGTAATGAGCTGCCGTTTCAATGTCGTTGCCTGAGCGCAAAGCTGACTTTAGCTGCTCAAAAGACTGGTCGTTGATAATCATGATAGAACTCACTATACTACCTCTCTCATTCGGGAGGCACGTCTAGCGTTCAATTCGTCTAGCGCGTCACTTTGTCTAACTTCAGCCAAACCTAGGCGGGCGCGGTCTGCGGGACTAAATCCTAGAGCTGCAAGCCAAGCGGTTGACTGTGAGCGTAGCTGTTGAAGCTGAGTCACAAGCGGGTGAGAAACGAAGCTACCGTTCGGCAACTTGTAAAAACGAGGCACTTCACCGATAGCAATAGCACGGCGAATCTCTGAGGCTTCATCGTGAGCTTGGCAAAGAAGCTCAATGATGTGAGTGTCAGCGTCAGGGCTTAGCCATTGCTTACCGGCAGACCACAAATGATTCCAAAGGCGTGTGCCGTCAATACCGAGGACGGGAGGAGTTGGGATTCCCTTAGCAGCTGGTAAACCGGTTTCGGGCATAGGCGCGTCAGGCAGAGGGCGTTTTCCCGGATTGCCAAGTAAGCGTTTCTGCTCAATAGGTTTAGCCGGTTGTCCGGCTGGTCTACCTGTCGCCATGCGGCAACTCCTTTCGGACTATGCAGTCCTATGTTCCCATGCGGGTAAAAAGTAAAGGGCTACCCCCCTCTAGATACTGCGTCCGTGTGTGCCGGCTAACCGCGCCGTGCTTGTCTTGGGGAGGGGGGAGGGGCTATCCCCCAGTGGTGAAGCGGAAGTTGCAAAATTGTAATTTGGTTTTAGGTTTTTCTTAAAACGTTTAGGTCTTGGTCTTGTTAGGGACTGTTAGCGTCTTGGTTTGATTCGGTTTGCAGCTTGTGCAGCATGGCCTTCTTGAGAGCTTTTGTATCTGTGGCAATGAGGTGGAGCTTTGTCATGGACGGCTTTGAGGTTCTCTAGGCTGTGGTCGTCACCTGCAACAACGTGGTCTATGGTGTCTGCGCCTTCTTTGTTGCATAAGTAGCAAATACCTTTGTCACGCTTTAGGACTATGAGCCTTCGTGTTTGCCAATCTTTTGGCAGTCTGGCCTTGCGTGTGCTGCCTAGCCATGCTGGTCTTTGGTGTGTCTGACATCGGCCTTGGTTAGTTGCATGGTTAGGGCAACGGGGTTCTAGGCATGGTGTCGGGGCTAGCATTATCCCTACGGTCTTGTGTGTCTTATGTTCCTCTGTATTAGAGCATAAGAGGGTGGCGGGTCGTTTAGATACGGGGGTATCGTTTGTTCTTACCTTATCTTATGTCTACTGTATAAGACTACGAGAGGGGGTGGGGGTATTTTTTTATTTGTCGGCCGGTAGCTTTATGTCATTGACCCAGCGTTTACCTGCGTCACCGCCCCATGCGTCCCATGCGACACGGCCTCCACTAGGGAAACCCTTCTCGCCTAGGTTGAAACCTTCTGCGTTCTGGTCGTTGACGTGGCGGGCGAAGTATGACCTCATGCGGGCGATTACGTCTTCACTTACTTCACGTCTGTTTGCTAGCTGGGCTGCTCTAGCGCGACCTACGTCTGTGAACCCTGAGCCGGCTTTGCCTTCAGCTATCCAGTCAAGGGCGCGTTGAGCTGCGGTAGCTACACTCGCGGGAGGTTTATAGGTGGCCATGTCATCTCTCTAAAAGGTCATCGGCCAGACTTCTAACTGGCTGTAAGTGCGCGTAATGGCTGCTTTATCCGCAACCGCCCTTAGCGATGAGCGCCTTATCAAGGTATCGAACCCTGCATGACCGGTTTTGGAGGCCAGTCTGCGCCCTGCGCCTAAGACTAAAGCTAACCTATCAAAGTTCATGACGCTTTTAGGGGTTAGCAACCTCATGCCTATCGGCCACCATAACCCAGCCGAGGTCAGCTTCTGGGGTAGCTTTTGGCTAATAGGTTATGACCCTACGCCTTAGCGGTGGTGGACTATTAGGGCATCGCACCCTACTCCTAAACGTTCGGACGTGCCGGCTTGCGCTTAGTCGAAACTATTTATAGCCCTATTCGTGTAGGAAAGGATACCCGCCGACCAACCCCTCAACACGCCCTCGCACCAAGAAGCTGAGAAACGTGGAGTCACCATGTCCTACATAGATAGTAGAGGTGTTTTAGGGTCTAAAAGTATACAAACTCTAGCAAATTAGTGAGTTTTTATTTCTTTCGGCCGGCGTGACCTATGCACGGGCAGCGCTCAAGTTTGCAACGCTCAAGCTCGGCGGGTTGCTCTAATCTCCAGTAGTTGCGTTCAACCGTGTAGCTAGTGTAAGTGATACGGGTCTGGGCTATTGAGTTGTATTTCTCTAGGGTGTAAGTTTTTCCACATTTGCAGACCCAACGATTTGACTTTACCTTTTTACCTTGAGTAGGTGGAAGTTTACACTCATGCCTATCCCAGCCGTTTACTGGTTTGAGCCACGTTCCTTTATACATTAGCAATCGCCCTTATCTGCATACGGGTTGCACTTGCAGTCACGGCAAAACTGGCCGAAGGCGCTCTGGTATTCAGCGTCATGCTTCCAGCCTTCATGCCATGCCTCAGCGCGGGCTTCACGCTCGGTTTGTAGCTTTGCAGTGGTGAGGTCATGCGTGGCTTTGACAAGGCGCTGGTTGAGGCTTACGATTTCAGCATTGCGTCTACGAAGGGCAGCGTGTGCTTCTTCAATTTGACGTGCCATGCGGTCAATTTGGGCTAGGTTTTCTGTCTGGCCGGTGGCGTTTTCAGCTTTTCGTTTACCTTCGGCTAGACCCTTGTCATAACCTTCACGCCTAGCTTCAGCAATTGCCTCATCTAAAGCGTCAAAATCAAACACAAACTTATGACCTAAATCTCCGCTAGTGTAGACGGCTACCCCGTCACGGTGGCTCTTAATCATTGCTAATCTCCTAACTCGTAAAGCTCGTTCTCAGGCACTTCGTCCCCGTCTTCATCATACACAATAAACTCGTCCTGCCAGACCCCTTCAAGGTCACGGCCTTCACCGTTGCGTAGCATTTCTTGGCCAATGTCGTAAGCTTCACCGGCTGTTTGAGCCTTCACTTTTACTAGCACTGGCTGGAGAAAATACCCGATTACTTCAAACTCACTCATGCGCGTTCTGCCTCAATTTGGATACCTGCGTCATCAAGGGCTTCAATTAGGTGGTCAAAGGCTTCTGTTTTACGCCCGCCGACATGCCAACGGTATTCACCATAAGGAACACGGCCGTCAGTTCGCCAGCTGTAAATCGTGCAAACACTGCCGGTTTCTAGCTCAATTGACCATTCACAGGCAACTTTTTCTTCTGGGTCGTAGTCAACAAAGGTCGGCTCGCCTAGAACGCTTTCAAGTTCTTGGTAGCTGGTCGTTATGTATCCGCGTAATGCCGTCCCGTTAGTATCAACGTGGGGGCTTACTCTTACAATTTCTAGCATTTTATTTCCCTTCAATTTCGGTAATGCACTTTAGAACGGCATTTGAACGTTCGCTAAACTTTTCTTTTTGCTCTTTAGCCCATGCTTCTGCCTCAGCCATGTCTTTAGCCTCAATTTCGTAGTCAGCTAGGTGGTGAGTAAAGTTGTAAACCCAGCTTTCAAACTCAACCTTGAATTTAGGCATTATGCAATCACCCCGCGGAGTGCAAGCTCTGCCACGGCGTTAGCAATTGCAGTGCCACGGAAGCTGGTCAAGCCGTTAGCCTCAGCTTCAGCCTTTAGCTCTCGGCTGGCTTCAACCCACTCAACTAGCTCGTCTGTTGCCCATGCGCGGAATAGGTTTGGGTTTTGGGTAGCTGCCAATACTTTGTTCATTTTGTTGCCCCTTTATCTCTTTGCCGGCGCTTTGCCGTATTTAGATAATGACACACTCAAAAACTCAACGCAAGTCAAGGGTTATTTTTTGAATAACGTTTTGGTTATGATAATAAAGACCCTCAATTGACGGTAGTAATACTTCAACTTCCAGCGAATAGGGGTGTCGTTTAGCTTGTATGGAAGCCGATGTTTGGTCACTTGTTCTCTCCCTTGATAAGTCTGATAGTTGCCTCTGCATAAGCGGTGCGAGCAACTTTGTGTAGCCAGTTTTCTGACTTACGAGATGGCTCGTTCTTGATGTCTTCAAGCAACTTGATAATGCGTCCATTTTCCCACGTTAGGCCGGCTTTGAAGCCTTTCGTGTATTCGGTGTCAGGCATTATCGTCCCTTAGCAACGTTGCGAACGCCGTCAAGGAGGCGCTCATCTCCTCAATGATTTTGGCAATTTCTTTTAGCTCAATGTCTACCAGTTCTAGACGCTGTTCAAAGCTGAGTTCCGGCTCGGCCATTTATTTCCTCCTCTAGTTTGTAGACGGCATAGATTAGTCCGTCTTCGTAATAACGTGACGCGGTATCACGTTCCTTTGTGAGTAAGTGTAGAACAATACGCTTACCCATAAGCACTCCAGCCTCATAAGCTTGCTGTTGAGCTAGCTGAATACTGCCATAGGTCGTAGTGACCTCATCTTGGTCTTGCCATTCAAATCGCTCACTCATGCGTAATGTCCTCAATTTTGCTGATTAGCTCTAGGAGTTGTTTTGTTGGCTTCGGCACGGCACGAGCAAGCTTTAGAATCTCTTGCCTCATGCCCTCTGCCCCGTAGAGCGCCCCTTCGTTTCGGGCAACCTCTGGCGTATAGCGGTCAGTGTAATCAAGCTTCGGCGGGGCTGTGAAGGTTATTCCCGCAATGACTTGGTCAAAGATTGGTGTGCTACTCATTTTGCTTCCTTGTCTAGCTCACGCTGTAATAATTCGTTTGCACGGGTTGCAGCTATGTCGCGCGCCCCTCCAGCGTATCTGCCGGCGTTGAACATTAGCTTGTCGCGTTGCTCACGTTCTTTAGGTGTTTCTTTTTTTGTTTTGACTGCGACTCGCGGTGGCTCAACCGGCTCATATTGACTAGGGTGGTTCAAGTAGCTACGGTCAAATCGTTCTGCTTCAAGGGTTAGCCAGAGGTTGCAACCTTTGCAAGTGCAGCTCTTTTTGATAGTGCCGGTCATTTAGCTACCTGCCAGACGTTAGCGAATCGGCCGGACGCTAGTTTTACTCTTGCACCGGTTGCTTCAACTAAGCCGTCTGCTACCAGCTCAGCCCTACGGCTACGAATACCGCTTTCAGAGGCGCGTGGAGCGTATTTCATCATGCCGTAAACCTCCACTAGCTCTGCGTCAGTTCGTGGGCGGTCAAGCAACTTCAACACCCAGTAGCGGATAGTCTTTTCGTTTTGCACTGAGGCAGCTGCTTCGTGGCTTGTCTGCGGGTCAGTTGTTCTTGCGTGTGCCATTAGTTTGTTCCCTTCTCTTTTCTGCGGTCAATTACTTTCCAGCCTTCGTATTTCACTGCCCATTGCAAGCTATACGGGACGGTCTTTTGCATAAAGCCGTAGACCTCCTGCCAGCTCTGCACCGTGGCCTTGAGTTCGCCGTCACGGTAAATCTCAAACATCAGTAGTCCTCTCGGCTTAGGCGGATTACTTGCTTCAAGCACCATAGGGCAAACATGGCGAGCGCTATGATAAACGCTAGGGAGCTAATGACTAGCAACCATGTTGGAATTATGCGGATAGCCATTTCTGGTATTGCGTGTGCCATGATAATCAAGGTCATTATGGTCAAGCCCATAAATAGGTCTTTTACCGCTTTGCGGAGCATTAGTTTACCTCCGCAACTGGGCGGGCAGACCAGTAAAGGTCACGCTCAACTAAAGGTAGCTGGCCATTCATGCCGGATAGGTTTTCAAGCTCACTTAGGCTAAAGTAGCCAAACTCACGCTCAAAGCCAATTACTAGGCCGTAGAACGTGTCTTCGCCGTCAAACTCCATTGCATACCAAGTCCACCCGCTATAAGGGCTAAAAAACTTGACGTGTGCAATCGCTTCAGCGTGGCTGGAATTTTCGTTAGCGTAAAGGCTAGGGATTTTCTTGGCTAGTTCGGCGGTCATTAGTTTGTGTCCGCGGGTTGCATTTAGGGTAGCCATTATGCGTTGACCGCCTTGTCTGCCACTGCAATAACCTTGGCTTCAACTTCAGCTAGGCGCTCGCCGGTAAGCTTTGCAAGCTTTACGACTTCTCTCGTGTAAACCAATAGCGCTAGGCCGTCATTTTGCTGAGTTGCGCGGGTGTAGCTCTTAGCTGCTTTGGTAAACGCTTTGTTTACTTCGTGCCAGTTATAAACCTGCATTTTGTTGCCCCTTTATCTCTCGTTTAGCCATTTGGCTATAAATAGATAATGACACTTTCAAAGAGGCCGTGCAAGTCAAGCAAGCTGTTTTTTGCCTTCGTTACCAAATCGTTATAATTCAGGAAGGTCTTATGTTGTCTTATGTCTTATGTAGAGGAAGCTAAGATAAGCCGAGTTCGGTTAGCCTCGGCGTATAAAGGTCTGGTTCGGTGTCCGGTAGAACCCACGACCAGTTCGTGTAGATTGGCTCATGCGTAGGAGCTGGGAGGTTGTCCCAGACGCGTATAAAGATACGGTAGTCACGGTTTCTTGGCGGTTGCCAACCCGAACAGACAAGCTCGCGGTATCTATACCAGTTGCCGAGGTTATCAAAGCGCTTGTGAACGGCCATGTGGCAATAGAAGCAAAGGCCGACATAGGTGTCAGGTTCATGGTAGTCCTCATTGTGGGCGTGAACGGTCGCTTGGTCTGCTGTTAGGTTGCACATGACACAAACATTCGGGCGTTCTAATACACCGGACTTGAATGCTTTATAGACTGCCCCGCCTTGCTTGTCGCGGTATGCAGCTGGGAATCCGTTATACGCTTTGCTGACCATAAGGCTAGTCTACCAGACTTTTAGCTACTACTGTCACACCCCACTTTGTGACACGTTTCACGTGAAACCCATTCCGCAAATACCATGCTGGATTACGGGCAAAGCTTTCAATGGTCAAGTAGCCCTGCTCTTTTGCCTCTTGTATCAAGTGCCTGAGCATTGTATCCCCGTAGCCAAGACCGCGAAGCTCTGGAGCTGTCACCGTGCCTTTTATCCGAACATTTGTTCGACTGGCTTTTACTAGGGCAGCGCAAGACCCGTCATTAGCAAACCAAAGCGCCCCCGCCACCGGTTCACAAGGAAGGTTCTCCATGCGATACAGATAACGGAAGCGCTTCATAGCTTCTTCGTAGCTTATTTGTTCAATTGGAAGCATTAGTCAATGACTGGTAGCTCGTCTTTAGGGTCAAACTTGCCTTCAGCTGGATACCATGCTTTTGAGTATGACCAGTTCTTAATGTCTTTATTGGTGAATACGCCTTCTTGCATGAGCAAGTCAACCTCGCTGACGTGCGCCCCAATCTCCTGCGCGACCCTCTCACGCGACCAGCCGAAGTCGGTAATAAGGGCGTTGACAAGCTTGTGCATTTCAATTGCAACGTGGCTGCCTTTTGCGCGGTTGATTCGGACGGTGATAGCCATTGCTTCGTCATTTTCAATCGGCAAGACTGCGACTGGCAACTTACCGCCATAGCGAGCTTTGACCGCTTCGCTGTCCTGCGATAAGCGCCAACGGTGGAAGCCGTCAATGACCATGCCGTTTTTGTTGATAAGGATTGGTTGAATCCAGCCGGTGCTAAGAAGGGAATGTTCAAGTAGTTTGAGTTCTGGCTTGTGAACGCGGTTAGGATTCCAGTAGTTTGCTTGGAGCGTTGAAGCTTCACGCCATTCAATGTTGTCAATCGGGTCATTGCTCATTGGTTGTTCCCTCTGTGAGTTGATTATGGTGGTCAATGTATTCTTGAGTTTTAGCGTAGCGATAATCGCCTTCCGGCCAACGGTTTACCCATTCGCCTTCAAAGGTCACACCGATACTCCAGCCGTCATAAACGCCACGAAGTTCAATTAGATACTCGTAGCCGTCCACTATTTCTTCCGCGTCATTGGCTGGATTACGCGCTTGTATTGGCCGGCCATGAATGCCTTCAAGACGTAGTCTGGCGGATAGCTCTCTGGTGAGGCTACTGCACGGGCTTCAATTGACTTTAGTTCGTTGAGCGCCTTAGTGCGCTGGCCTATGTCAGTTAGGTTGTCCATGCACCAATCAAAGACACCGGCGTAGCTCTGCCCGTAAGTGCCAACTAGAGCGTTGCGGTCATACTCGCGCCAGTAGCGGGCTTGCACTGCGGTTTCTGGGAATACAATCATGAGCTGTTCGTAAAGCTGCGGGTCAAGCGTTGCTAACCGGTCAAGCTTTTTGGCAGCCTCAGCATGGAGCGGGGTTGCGACACGAAGCTCACTGCCGTTCCATGTCTGTGCGTCATAGATTTGGCAATACTGGATTTTGTTGTCAAAGAAGTAGCGGAAGATGTCGTTTTCTTCCCAGTCGTAAATAGGCTTCACGAGCTTAGCCTGTTTAGCTCCACAAGCGTTTATGTAGTTCTGGTTTAGCTTATTCACTGAGGCGCGGTATCGGATTAGGCTCTCGCTGGCACGGATACCGTTTACGAGTGCGACCTTGCCCTTATACCAAGAGGCCATAAGTTCGTCAGTGTTATACTGATTCCACGTTTTGTTCGCCGGGAAGCCTAAGTCCTCGTTGTTGATACCAAACTCAGGTTTAGGTCTAACCCATTCACGCGAGTTGTCCCATTGAATGTATTCGTGCGACTGTCCAAGAATAAACTTCGTGCTTTCAAGCGGGACGGTCAAATACTTCATGTTGACCCATGGCAGCTGTCGGTAATGGTCAACGAAGTCAATAACGCTCTGCGGGATTAGTTCCTCATCACGGAATACAACGTCAACCTTTTCAATGCCGCGTTCTTGAGCGACCTCATGCACTAGGTGCAATACTGCGAGGCTGTCTTTACCGCCTGAGAACATGACAACCACGCTGTCAAAGATGTCGTAGACATGGTGTATGCGCTTTTTTGCTTCAGTGACTACGTCAACGTCAATGTATTTTTTGTATCTAGCCATTACGCTTCTCTCCAAAAAGGAAGTGACTTAAGGCTTTGATTTTGTCATAGCGGAAGCCTGTCCAGATTTTGTTATCGGTTGTCACAATTGGGGCTTGTAGATACCCTTGCTCTTTGAAGTCGTCCATGATTTCTGGATTTTCAGTCAAGTCAACCTTGGTGTATTCAATGCCGAGCTTGTCAAATTCTTTAGCTGTCATCATGCACTGAACACAATTAGGGGTCGTGTAGATAGTCACTGGGATTCTAGCCATTTTGTGACCCCATGTAATCAAGTAGAGCTGCCGTAATACGCTCAGCGTTAGTTTCAGCTTCTGGGTGAAGTAAACGAGCTGTCTTTAGGAAGTTGAACCATACGGTCTGCTGGTCAGCGTCATCAAACACAATTTCAAAACTGATAATTGGTGTGCCTAGACCGCGGGATTCAATCGGTTCACCGTCACTGCTCCCTGTATCGGCCGGACGCTCCCACGCGTCAAAGCCGAGGGCGTTCATGTCAAACTCGGCCAACTGCTCAAGCTGGTCTAGAAGCTCTCGTGCGTCCCACTGAGCTAGTTCAGCCGTGCGGTTGTCTGCAAGTGCAAAGGCTGCAATCTTTTCCTTTGACCAGCTGTCAGGCACTTCTACGGCCATAATCTCAGACCAGCCTAAACGTCCAGCTGCCTCAACCGTTCCATTACCGGCCACAATAACGCCGGCGCTAGTAATCACGACCGGCTTCTGCTGGCCAAACTGAAGCAAGCTTTCCTCAAGTGCTTTGAGGTTAGCCTCTGGGTGCTTTCGTGCATTATTAGGGTCAAAGGTCAAATCTGTTATTGAATAGCTTTTGATTTTCATTATCCTACTTTTCCGCAACACTGACAAGCGTCACTCTCAAAGACAAAGGTGTCACCCTTAGCCCTCATTGCTATAAGCTCCTCAGCGGTGGCGCGTTTGATAGCGACACGGACACCCGCGTCTTGAGGTTCACTGTAAATCTTGTTAGCAACCCATTTCACAATCAAGCTATCGTCTTTTAGAGCGCCGGTATCAACTGACAAAGCGTCACCTAATGCTCGGCAAAGCTTGTCAAGGTCTGGCGGGACGCTAGGTAAAAGTCTTTTGACTGTTTTTGGTTTTGGTATCAAGAAGGTAGCCCAGACGACAACCGGCTCATCAAAGGGTCGGCTGTCACCTGTGGCTGTCCACGCCCTAAACACTGCGTCTGCAATAGCTTTACGCCACGGCTTCACGTCAGAGGCTTCAATCATTATGCCTTTGCCAACGTGTCGCTTGCTCCCCTGCGGTCTAGGAGTGCCAAACGCGGTGAAATAGAGTTCTTGTCTGCTCATTGCTTCCTAGCAAATTCCCATGCGCTCATGCTTCCGGCAATCGCAAAGATTACACCGGCAGCTCCGCCAATAATTTGAAGCCAAAGACTGTCGGCCTCACCTACGAGGGCAAAAGTCAACAACGCGTGTGTCCACGCAATGATAGCCGGCAACATTAGAACGGCATTTCGTTGTCTACTGGAGCTGCACCCATTGAAGTCAATGTTGCACCTGCGTCACTAGGTGTTCGCTGTCCCTGTCGCTCTACGCGTTCAATCTGGGTTGCGCGAACCTTTAGAGCAATACCTACACCGCCGTCACGCTTGTCATAAGTTTCAATCTTGAACGTTCCTGCAACGTTTAGAATCATGCCCTCTTGGATAAGGCCGGCATTGAAGCCTTCGGGTAGAACAACGTCTAGGTAATCTTTGCCAACGGTTTCCCACTGGCCTGAGTCTTTGTTTTTAGCTCGCTGCGAGTGCGACATTTTAGCGACTGCACCCCAGCCAAAAGTCTTTACTTCATTGACGTAGCCTTCAAATTCAATGTTTAGTGCCATGATTTTCTTTCTAATAGGGTCTTGCTGTCTGCAAGCACTTCAGTATCAGTGTAGCGTCAATGCTTTGTCAGTGTCACTGTCGCTTCGGCGTGTTGCACTTAGGGCAAATAATGGCAACGCGGTCATGGACACACCTAGTCACGTCATTGCGCCTCTGCTCGCCAAGGAGTCGTTCTTCTTCAAATCGCTTGCGGTTAGCTTCAGCCTCAGCTTTTTGTCTAGCCCACCTTGCCTCATCATCAGCTTTTTTCTTAGCTTCTTTTTCTTCAGCGGTAAGCTGTCGCTCTGGATAAGGCTCGCTATCCCACCCGCCGGCATTGAGCCAACTAGCTGGATACGGTATGAATTGCTTCGGTGGCAAATTAGGGTCTTGGGCTAACCGGCGAGCGCCGTCAATTAGAACCGCTGGGCTAACCGTGTTGCTTGCTTTTGTAAACGCCTTCATGCCGGCCAGCTTTTCAACCTTGCGAGGGTAATAAAGCCAAAACTCACTAAACGCTTCCTCAAGCTTTGCTTGGGGGTATTTATTCTCTTTAGTTTTATTCTCTAAGGTTTTATTCTTTAAGTCCGTGGGCTGTTCCACTGTGGAATCGCCCGCTGTGGAATTGCCAACGGTGGTTGAGGTATGAGGGTTCATAACAAACCATGCCTTCGCGCCAAACTGTCCGTTAGGTAGCTTGGTCGGTTTTACCTCAGCCCAGCCCAATGCGGTCAAGTTGTCAATCGCCCCGTTTATAGCAAAGCGACCTAGCCCCGTCTGGCGCTCAATTTGCCCGTAGGTAAGCTCATAGCCGTTCTCGTGGCTCATAAGGTAAGCCAGCAACCTAAACCCATTTGAGGTCATGCGCGGGTCACGGATAGCCTCACGCGGTATCTGAGCAAAAGGCTGGTTGTCTAACCTGTAAACCTTTTGTATGCCGTTATCCATAGTTCTCCTTCTCGCGCTATCAACTAGCGCTCAGCAACTATACGGCCATAATTATTATCTAGCAAATACCAAACGCCCGCCACGCCGTCAAAGACTGGCATAACTTCTGGCGTATCCCAAGAAGCTAACTTCCAACCATACTTCAAAGCTTGCCCCCTATGCCATGAGTCGCTCTCAATCAAATTGTTCAACTCACTGCATAAGACCACAAGATTAGAAGGCTTGTCACGAAGTTTGCTACCACCCATTCCACGATTAGCTCTATGGTTAGGTGAAATAGCCTCTTGCTCTCCACAATGAAGGCAATAGCCGTCCCGGACTACAAGCTTGTCAAAATCTTTTTTATTCATCTTCCCAATCAGGCTCAGGGGAACGGGCTGGGTCAACCAAACCTAGAACCTTGAATCCTATTCCATGTTCACTTCTTGATTCGCCCCCGTGAACCGCTTGCACTGATTCGACCGGTTCAAGGCACGGGTGTTTTCTTCGCCATTCGCGAAGTAGCTTTACTGCATTAGGCTCATCGGTTTTGAAACTACCTCCACATGAGCAAGTTTCCTCAACGCTCACCGACCCCCGCTGTCTTCCACTGCAACTCAATCATCTTGCCCGCTGTCTGAGTAGCGTTCATAGCCTCACTGAGCTGTCTAAGTTTCGTTTTGATACGGTTTACCTCAATGCGAGCAATCTCAGCCTCAAAGCGAGCCTCACCCGTCATAATCTTGGCTACGGCTTGACGGTCAGCGACCGTGCCACCGGCTTTGACAAACTCTTTAGCCTCAAGAAGCTCAGCCTCTAGCTCTGCACGGACGGCTTTAGTTTCAGCTTCAGCAAGCAACTTCACGCCCTGTTCAGACTGGCTGCGAATAGCTGCAAGCTCACGGATAACATCAGCTGGATACTCAATCAAGGTCTTGCTCCTCTATTTCCTGTTGAACGGCTCGGATTCTTAGGGTTATACGAGTGGCCTCAAATAGATACCCTTGATAAGCCAGCTCGTCAATGTCCTTGAACTGTCTGGCCAAGCTCATAAGCTCAGCCAGACAAGCTACTAGGATTTTACGGTTTTGTTGAAGCGGGTGCAAAACTTGCAACTTTAGCCTCAATAGCCTTCAACACAACGTCACCGGCTTTTTGAGTTCGTGCCTCAGCGTATAGCTGTCGGGCAGCGTCAATGTCTTTCAAGGCCTCAGTTTCAACCGGCCAATCTCTACCAGCTGCCTTGCTCTGCTTATCACCCAGCTCATAGCTAAACGTGTCAGGGTCAGGCTCATCAGTAGGCAGACACAATAGCTGCAACAAGAACGTCCGGTAAGCAACGCTCATGGCTTTTGCCGTAGCTTTATCTCCACTATCAAAGGCCTCAGCTGCAACCGTGCCAGCAATGTATTGAGCGTCATCGCCGTAAACGCAAAACGTCACGGTTAGACGGGCATAGTTCAAAGACTTGCCATTAGCTCCGGCCACAATTTCATGGCTCTTATCAACAACAACTGGAACAATAAATCCGCCGTGTTTTCTCAATGCTGGACCAACAACATTCATAACCGCGTCAATACCACGGAAGTTGAAGCCCTGCGAGAGGTTCTTTTCTTTTTTAGCTAGGCCTTGGACTTCGTCCATAAGTGCCACAATTAGCTCTTGCGCTTTCATAGTTATCCCTTCTTATTTACTAGATACGGCGTTCCACCGTTGCGGGCTTGACGGGTCAACCGCCATGCTCCCTCAATTGTGCCACGTTTTGCGTTGCCCATAGCATGCAACACTCTGGACTTTATTTCGTTTAGACGCTCAGTTGCTTTGTCAAAGGCAGCAATTTCGTCAAGGTATTGCAGACCAAGCTCACCAAGCTCATGCTCGTCACCGTTGATTTCTGGGTGCATTTTGCGAACCGTTTCAAGGGTGCTTGTAGAACCGTCCCAGTCAGGTTGCTTGTCCTCAAGCCAGTATTTACGGAAACGCTCAGCCTCAATCAAATTCATTTCCTGCTGAAACGGGTTAGCTTTGACTTCAATTTCAATGTATTTACGGCCGGCAAACAACACCGCGACCCATGCCTCATCAAAGCCAAAAGTCTGCAAATACCACTGCACTTGAGTCATGTAATACTGCGGAACAACCCAATTGCCCGCGCCGTCTTTCCAATCGTCCTCGTAGGCAGCTGTTTTGATTTCCAAAATACCGCGGTTGCCAACTGCGTCTTCATAGAAACCGTCAACGTTGCTCAACTGCCACGGCCGGTCAACGTTAGCCCAAGAGCTTTTGTCGTTATAGACCTTTAGCTCAGGGTGCTTTTCAGCAAACTTGTCACGGATAACGTCCTCAAGGCGCGTTCCCCATTCAGCTGCTTCACTTTCAAGGCGTTCACGCTCAACGCGCTTAGTCTTTTCAGCCCACAATGTAAACGCGGAAGTCCACGGGCTGATACCACAAATAGCTGCAACCTCAGACCCACCGATACCGGAAGCCCTCAGCTCATGCCACTCAGGGCTATCTTGTTTGAAACTTTTTGTTCTGCGAGCCGTGCCAAGAACGTCGGCATAAGGTGTATCATTTACCTTAGACATTCAGAATCCCTTCTCTCTGGCTGTCGTGCTTACCGAGGCTTGCAATGGCGCTGGCCTCGGTTTTGCATTTCTAGCCTGTTTATGTTTTATTTATTACATGGTAAACGCTACCACCGACATTATGAGAAGGCAAACCCATGTTTGAGAATAAATACCAAGAAAAAGACTACGTAGAACTCATTGACCTTATGCGGGAAGAAGCCGGTGTAGCTCCATGCGAACAATGGCCAGACGCGTTCCACCCGACCGTAGGCGAAACAGACGTAATCCGTGCAGCAAAATCATTATGTCAAGCTTGCCCAATCATAAACGCTTGCGCTCTATACGGAATCAAGTGGGAGAACGAAGGTATCTACGGCGGGCTAACCGCTGTTGAACGCAAATACGCCAGAGCAGGACTTATCAAAGCCGGCAAACCGGTTGCTAAAGGTATGGCAGTCCGGACTAGAGCCGCTGACCCGATAACGCGTTAGACAAACGCTCAACGGCACGTTCAACTTGCTTCTTAGCGCCGTCCTTAGTCAAGCCCTTCAATTCACCAATTTCCTCAAAAGTTAGACCGTCACGGAAGCGGTAGCCCAGCGTCACGCGAAGCTCAGGGTTCAACCCATAAAACGCCCCACGAATGTCTGCAATAACCGTCACGGCAGCATTGAAGTCTGTTCCAACGGTGTGAACCGGTGCATTAGTGCGCGGGTCAATCTTGACCGTAGTCTGTGGCACGTCCTCAAAGATAAACGGCAGCGCTCGCTGAAGCATGTCAACGTTATAGAAGTTCTCAGCATGAATCGGCCGGCCAACACGAGCTGCCTGTTCTTTCGCGCAAAACTTAGCAGCCTCACGCCTCAAAGAAACATAAAGCTTACCCTCGCCGGCCTCCTCAGAACGCCAACGCTTCACGGTATCAAAGTTTTCGCAAAGCCATAGATACAAGAATGAGTTCAAGTCTTCAACCTCAACCTCACTCCACCGCGACCCAATACGAACGGCCACCTTGTCTGCGAGCGTGAGTTCACTCGGTGATAGCGACATAGACATTAGATAGACCTCATTGAAGTTGTTGTCACTGATTTAGACCCTCGCTGCCAGCTACCGCAATCGTTGCACTGGAAGCGCTGGTAAGTGGCAGAAGTAGTCTTAGCGTATCCACGGCGCTGCAAACTCGTTGACGAACAATTCCGGCAACCGTCCTCAATCCCGTCATGCAGAGCAGAGTGTGGACCATTCTTAATCCACGGCTTCAAGATTTCATACAAGTCAACGAGCAAGTTTACGTCTTGGATTTGATACTCTTTCATCTCTTTCCAAGCTTCCTTCTTGCCGGCCATGCAATCAAGCCACAAGTCAAAACCAGAGTGCTTCACCTTCGCGCCGACACCGAGCAGCTGCGAAACATAGTCCAGCTTATTTGACGGCAACCGAAACTGACCCTTCACAACCCTCATAAGGTCAAGGTCTTTATACGGAGCTGGAGGCAACATACCGGCCTCAAGAAACTCTCTCATCATGTGCTTGCTGTCAAAGGACTGGCTATTCCAACCAATGACAACATCGGCCTCATTGAGTAGCCGGTGCATTTCCTTGAGCATGGTTTCTTTGCCATGGTGATACTGGCTTTTGAAAATGACCTTGTCGCTATTATTCCAGCGAGCGCCAAAACAAATGACCTCCGTAGAGTTCACAAGCTGGCTAATAGCCACGTTCTGTTGCCACAAACCCCAGACGTGCGCGAGGTTCGGAGACGTTTCAAGGTCAAGAAAAAGTATCTTCATGACTATCAGGGTATCTTGAAGCCGGCGCTGTCAAGCCTCCCTTGAACTTCGGCGTGTCGCCAGATAGCAGAAACCCCCGCCGTCATTGGCAGGGGCTTCGCTTTTACCCCCGAGATTTGGGGGGCAGGGGTAAACCTATTCGATACGCTTTCCGTGTATCGGCTTTATTTCAGTAATAATGCTGAATCCTTTGCGGTCTGCAAACTCACGCTGTTTCGCAACCCAGTCAATCATACGCTCAAGCGCCTCCTCTGGGTGTAGCGACTGCCGGCTAATGCTACGGCCGTCAGCTAGGGTCACGGTTGCTTTGTAGCCCTCAGCCCTTACCGCGCCCATTAGCCAATCACCTCAAGCTCAAGGCCACGGTAAACGTTTTTGACTACCTTGTAAGTCGTGCCGGCAAAAGTAAGCTCACTGCCAACCTCAACCAAAAACGCTACATCATCGGGCTGTGCCTCTGCGCTAAGGTAAACGCCATGCTCAACCAAGTAAGCGTGTGGACCCTGCACCATTTCACCGGCAAACTCAACACGGCCACGGCCTTCAGCTGTCCAACCGCCAAAACCAAAAAAGTCATGCAACTCAACGCCCTTGTAAGTGCGTGGGTTAGCAGCTAACTTTAGAGGGCTAAACGTGCCAAGGCCAAAGTGACCCTTCTCGCCGTATTTTTCCCACTCAACCAAGTTGCCGAAAATTGCGTCAAGGTTAAGGTGCTTACCTGCGTTCACTACTACTGTTGCCATTTTATTGCCTTTCTCTACTTGCCCCCCGTGGGCTTCGTAATACAACAATGACACACTCAAGAACAGAGCGCAACTTTAGGCAAACAATTTTGGTAACGAATACATAACAAAAAAATCCCCCTCAACCGGTAAAGGTCAAGGGGGATAATTTATGAAACTCAGTTATCAGCGAAAGCTTCATCAACCTCAGTTTTAGAAAGCTTGCCGTCACTGTAATACGAACGGCCAATCTTAGCCCAGACGCTCATGGCAGCTGCGAGGCCGGCCATAATAGCCGACTTCCAAGCCTCAACTTCCATAACCGAACCGGCAGCCATAATCAACGCAATTTCAGTGCCGATTAGAGCAAACGTCCGTTTGATAGCGTCCCAAAGAATCTTCATGTCGTTTCCTGTTCCGCGGTCATTTTTTAGTTCAAGCGAATAGTGTCGCCCGGATTCAACGGCTTGCCGTCATTGAGCTTCTGCAACGTCTTGAAATTCAAGTCATGCTTGTCAGCGATAGCCCAATAGGAGTCGCCCGCCTTGACCTTGTAAAGCTTCGGTTTAGCGCTCGCCGGCTTCATGACAACTTTTGGTTTCTCGTGAACGGCAATCGGGGCAATAGGTGCGTCCTCCGGCGTGGCCTTGTCAATAGAAGCCTTGACCTCTTTGAACGCCATAACCTTCTTGATAAACGCAATAGGGTCAACATAGCCAGAGCCATTATTTGACCAGCGGTAAGTCTTACCCTTGTTGATTTCAAGGTGCAAGTGTGGACCACTAGAATCGCCAGTGCTTCCAACGCGACCCAAAATAGTTCCCTCAGTGACCCGCTGGCCTTTTTTGACCTTTATTGAACCGGCAATCATGTGAGCGTAAGTCGCAACATACCACTCACCAAGAATCTGCATACGAACCTGAACGTAGTAGCCGTAGCCACCGACGGACCCGTCCTCTTTGACTCTTGCGCTCTTGCCGGCAAAAATAACGATACCGTCATGAATGTTCTCAATGTAAGTCCCGAGGGCAGCTGCAAAGTCACAACCGTTATGGTGCTTCTTGTCAGCACGACCTAGAGGGTCTTTACGCCACCCAAAAGGGCTACTGATACGAGGTAGCTTGTCAAAAGGGAACTGCATTTATACCTCAATAACCTTCCCAGCCACGGCCTCACCGTAGCGGGCAGCAAGCTCAACCGCGCGTTCATGCTTAGTCTTGCCCGCCAGAGGGTTCTTACCGGCCACTGAAGCCCAGCTGTCGCCCTCAACAAGCTCGTATGACCCAATGACACGGGCAACGACTTCCAACGGCTCTACGGCCGGCTCAGGGCGCTCAACGATAATAGGCTCGTCAAGCCACTCAACCTCAACGGCTTCTTCAACCGGCTCAACCTCAACCGAGGTCACAATTTTCTTAGCCATTTATGCTCCTAAAAGTTGCGAAACTAGCGAACCGCCAATTCCACCGCCGACCAAGGCAGCTCCCATAATCAAATATCGGAACTGCTCAAGGTTGCGGATTCGTTTTTCGTGGTCAAGAACGTTGCGTTCCGTCCAAGTAATGTGATTTGGAAGGCGCTCGTTCAAGATAGTGACCTGTCGGGTCAACTCAAGAATCTGGTCTTCCATTACTCAACCGGTGGCTCAGGTATTACTAAGGCAGCTGCCTCCTGCTCTGCAATCCAAGCTTGAATCCAAGCCTCAGCTTCTTTTTTTGAAGCCCATGCAGTGCCGTCAGCTTTAGTAGGTTGACGTAAAATTTCAAGGTTCTGTGCATTGAAGCAAGTAATAATCAAATCAGCTGTAATTTCATAGCGCATTATGCGATTACTCCAGTCCTATTTTGGTTGTATGCGATGTTTGAAGCGCTCCAACCCCAGATGTAGTATCTTCCAGAGTTGTTCAGTCCACCTTGGTATGTTCCACCCGGACTGCCAGAAAGCGTGACCCAGTTTATTCCGTCATACGAGCCGACAGAAGTAGTTCCATAGCGCCCCATTGCCCAAGCACCATTTCGGTAAACCGCCCAGTCCATGTTTGTATTGCCGAAAGGATTAGTGCGTGAAGTCCAACTTACAAGGTCAGTGCTTGTATAGTAAACGGCAGCTGAGCCAGTCACCAAATACATTCCATTGCCAAAATAGATGTCACTGAAGCCAGAAGGTCTTGTTGTGCTAACTAGAGTCCAGCTAATCCCGTTAGTTGAGCTATAAGTGCTAGTCCCAGAGGTGGCAACAAACTTAGTGCCGTCAAAGCAAACCGCGTCAGCCGTAAAAGCTAGACCGTTAGTGTAAGTCCAAGAGGCGGCATCGGTGTTAGTTGTCATCACGCTATTAGCGCCCGTTCCAAACATTACCAAGACGCCATTACCATAGGCCATTCTGTTTCCGCCATAAGGGTTTGGGTTGTATGGACCAAAAGAACGTTGAGTGGCTGAGAAGCTGTTCTTAGGGTAAGTGTAATAAGTGTTGCTGTTATTTTGAACATAAACCGTCACGGTATCAGTCATCGCTACGGTATAGTCGCCATTCAAAACGTTGCCCCAGCTTGCACCGTCATCGTTTGAAATTACGTTAGCCCCTGAGTAAGACCCAAAAGCCATGTAGTTGCCACTGCAAGCAAAAGACATTGAGTAGCCAGAGGTTCCAATGTTCACTGTCGTAAAGTTCGGGCTTGCAAGGTTTGGCGTGTAAGTAAACCCGCCAACGCTAGCACTTGCAAACTTTTTGATTACTAAAGTCACTGGCAAGAAGTCAGAAGGAACGGCAAAACCGTCCACCGTTGAAGTCAAAGTAAAAAGCCTAGTTGTCTTGCCGGCAAAAATACCCGATGTCGTTGTTGCGTTATTTGGAATTGTAGTAAGCAAAGTTGGAGTTGTTCCAACGTAGGAATAAAGTGAAATTGGGTCATTGCTAGTCAAGCCATGAATAGCTTCAATGGCATAAACGCCGGCAGTGAATGGTCCGACAATTTTAGCGTTGCCATTGCTTAGGGTATAAGACTTTACAAGCGTTGCGCCTTCGTCAGTAGCTCCAGCTGCCACGCCTCCAATGGTGCTAATAGCCATTAGCTGTTCTCCTGTCCAAATACTTGAAAGGTCAAAGCGTTTGAGATAGAGCTTCTAACCGTCAAAACATCAGCTGCCGCGAGGGTCAAACCAAGCGTCAAAGCGATAGTTGAATTGCCGGCAACGCTTGCGTCATAAACTATGGCGTTTGAGGTCGCCGCCCCAGCCCCAGTGACTCTTACAAATACGCGAGCAGTTGCTGCGTTAGGAGTCACGTTAGTTAGAGTAAGCGATGAAACAACCGCTGTCTTGCCAGCGCCAACCGTATAGACATCGGTGTTATTAGTGTCAGTTGGAGCCGATTGTCCAAGCACTTTATAGGTAATAGCCATTTGATTTCTCCTGTTTTCTTACGCGCCCATAAAAAGGAACGGCGATAGTGCGTCTGGAATAACAACTTGTTTGACCCACGCTGAGCCACTCCAGTATTCGTGATAACCCAATGAAGTGTTATAGCCAATCAAACCAATTGACGGCGTAGTCGGCCGGCCAGAAGTTGACCAAGACCAGTTGCCGAAAAGCTGCCACTGGCCATTGAACCAGATTTCGTTTCCGCCAATAGTTGTATTGTAGCCAATCGTAAAGTTCTCGACTGGGTTAGCTGGACGTGTCGCGGTAGTCCAGATACCAATACGGTTTCCCATAAAGGTTCGGTTATCAGATACCATGCCGGCAGTGATAGAGCTAACGTCATTTGGAATAGTGACATAGCCCAAAAGCAACTGGTAAACACCCGCGTCAGTTTGAATCAATGCTGGAGCTTCCGGTGAGCTAACTACTGGAGCGCCCTCATGAACCTTTAGCGCAATACTGTTAGTCGCAGGATTTAGCTCAAGGACGATAGCGTCAATACGAGTGTCAGTTCCAGCAGAAGGCACTGTCAAAGTGGCTTGTAGAGTGTTTATGTAATAATGTCCACGAATGAACGCCTGTCCAGCTGCAACACGAACCTGCATACCAGAGTCGTCACCCGTGACCTTCAACTCGCTGCCGGAAGGGATACCCTTGACACCGGTGTCTTGGAAGTTTCGCGCCCATTGCGAGAACTGAGTTTCAGACGTGTCTATGTTCTCAAAGGGGAAGCTATTTTCTGCCATTCCTGCTCCTATTAGTTGCTGTTTATCCAGAGGCCGGTGCTAGCTTGATACTTCAAGAATTGACCGTCAGTGGGTGAGGTTATTTTTACATTGTGAATCTCGTCCAACTCAAACCCGTTTTGTATCTTCACGAACATTGAACCATTGACCGCGTGAACGCGTTCAACAAATCCAATTAGCACGAGGTGGTTCGGGGCAGACGGTTTAGTTGGAGTCCACCCGCCTGAAAAGTCTGGGCTAAGCCATGCAGCTTGACCTTCAGTGAACAAGGTGGTATCTATGCCGGTTATGCTGCCCTCGGTAAGAATGTAGCCAGATTGGTTGTTAGGAATGTCTGCCTGCACAATACCGAACGTTTTAGAGCTAGTCGGTTCAGCGTCAGCCTTAGCCAACGTCACCGTCACGCGGTTGCCTTGAGCGCCATTTATGTAGACGGCTTGCCCCTTAGTCAACGTGAAGCCCGTCCGGTTATTGACCAGCTGTTTGATAGTCGTAGCTACCAGCGCCGGCTCATTACGTTCGAGGTTGCCGATACGAGTAGAAGCGTCCTGTTGAGCGCTAATAAGCTTAGACTCAAAGTCCACCGCTACCGGTGTGCCAACCGTTGCCCCAATACGAACACCGTCAGCTGAAACACTCAAGCCAACCTCAGTGACAACGGAAGTCGTTTCAACCAAACCAACAACTACTGTCACCTTGTCGCCAAGATACCAGTCATAACCGAACCTCATGGTCTGGTCGTCTGCCGGAGTCACGCTTAGGTTGACAATTGTTTTGCCTTCGTCAACTAGAGCCTCAGCTGCGCTCTGCTCAAGCTCAATAGTGCCTTCGCTGCCACGGCTGTCAATAAACTTTTCAACCCTACGCGCCCAAACGTTCTCAGCCTGCACTGACTCAGGCGTTGACCCTTCGTAGAACACGCGGTTTTCACCTTCGCCTCCACCGCCAACAATCACACGAGTAAGCTTCGGCTGACCATACGAGTATTCAGTGCTAGTCAGCTTGCCGTTATCAACGTCCATACGAACGTTCAATGACCGGTCAAGTGGCTCAAAGACTTGGAATACTAGCGAGCTACCAATTTGCTTGATAGTGAAACCAAGCTTGCCAGTCTGCGCTAGGCCGTAAATAAGCTCTTGCAAGTTAGTGAAACGTGCGTTGCCCGTGACCTGCTCACCGCGAGCCAAATCTATTTCAACGTCTAGGTTGTCAATCGCGCGAATCGTCCCAGCAAAAGCTGAAATGTTGTCATAGACGTAGCCCTTGATAACCGTTTCAGCAACACCCGTGCGAATGTCGTTAGCCGTAGTCTGCAAAGTGACGTTAGCTTCAGAAGGTAGCGGGTAAGCAAGACGCTCAGCCAAAATTACGCTATCGTCCACGCCCTGAATAGACCAGTCGCCCAGCGGGTTATCCTTGCTCTGCTGCAAGACCGCCTGCGTGGTATAGCCAGAGAAAATGACTTCACCCTCAACGGCAACAATAATTCCAGCGCCGGCAGCTCGCAACTCGTCAACAAGACGGTGGTCACTAGGAAGGGTAATGTTCCATGACCCAACATTGTTGTATCGCATAACCACGGTCAAACCAATCAAGTCAGCTGGCAAAAGCTGGCCAACTCGCTGATACGAACCGTTCCTTACTTCAACCGTTAGGTCTTGAACCTTCATTAGTGGACAACCTCATAACGTGGTGAATAGTAGCAAGTAATCTGCGTGTCAGGACTTGCGTTAGTTCCAGTCACAGAAATACCGTTTATTCCCGGAGCAATACCGAACAACTTCGGGGCAGTGCCTAGCAAGTAATAGATGTTCTCGTCATTTTCGTTGAAAACTTCACCCGTGCCAGTGTCAACCGTGTAAGTTCTACCGGCCAGAATCTCAGCTGGGAAGCTAAACGATTGAACCCCATTACTAATGACAAGGTCAGTGACTGGACCATTTATGACCCAGCGAGGGTAAATAACCACGTCACCCTCATTGTCAACCGTGACAACACCTAGGGTCTGGCTTGAGGAAACGCGTAGCTTAGTAAGCTGCGGAAGTAGCCCACGGCCAGAGCTTCCAGCGCCAATGTCAAACGACTCCTCAAGGGTAGTCTGCCAATAAGGCTGAGGGGCTTGCATTTGCAACACCCAGCGACAAAAGAAACCATTAGCGTCAGAACCAAACTGAGTTTCTGCACCGCCAACATAGTGCGCTTCTAAGAACAAGCTGCTAGTCCCAAAATTGGCCACGATTTTAGTCGCGCCATTAGTGGTCTGCAAAAGTCTTGACAACCGGCGTAGCTTAGATTGAACGTCAGCTTCGCTAGTTCCAAGAATAGCAATAGGAAGGTCAAGGTCACGAACACCCTTTTTGGTGTGTCGCCAAACTCCACCGTCACCGGCGCTGTCGTCAATACGAACCGCGGTCGCCGGAATGCCGAAACCGCCAACGCCCGTCAGCAGAACAAAGTCGCCAGAATCTACTAGGTCAATTGTGTCGCCGTTAGAGCCAACTAACGAAATGGTCACGTTTACCATGCTGCTACCACCTTAGCTCGCTTCATTGCTTGGAATAGAGCCTGCTCAGCGTTCAATGACTGATTAGGCGCTGCGTAATAGTTGATAGTTGAGCCATTACCGTCACGGCCAGTCAATTGAGCAAACTCATCTAGAGGCATAACTAGCTCTGGACCACGCTCACCGATTAGGGCTTCAGTTGGACGGGTCACAAGACCGCCGGCTGCAAGCTCAATCTTGCTGTTTTTTGAACTTCCAAAGCTTCTATTTACAACCACGTTCTCAATACGAGTAATCACAATCGGCTTCATGGCCTCAGTGCGAGCGTCAGCGATGTCGCTCTTGATACTTGCAATCTCTTTAGCGTGACCCTTTAGCTGACCCTTGAACTCTTTCAAGCTAGTGTTTAGCTCGTCCTCAATAGCCTTCAACGATTCGTTTAGAGCCTTAGTTGCAGCTGCAAGCGCGTCATTGAGTTCCTGCTCAGCCACGGCCATAGCCTCATCGCGGGCAACCTTCGCGGCTGCCATGCCCTCGTCAAAGGTCTTTTGAATCTCAGTCTGTCGGAAGGCGTAAGCCTCAGCCTCAGAAGCCAGAGCGTCAGTCAAATCCTTTTGAGCCTGCGAGTATAGAGTTCGCAAAGCTTCGTTAGCTAGGCCAGACTTTTCATACATTTGGTCAGCTAGAGCGTCCATGCCGTGACCGGCAACCTTCTCAGTGTCACTGAAAAGGTTTTGAATCTCAGCCTGCGCGTCAGGGCTAGACTCCAAAATAGCCTTAGCCATAGCGTTGCCAGCGTCAGGACCCTGTGAAACAACCTGCTCAATGAACGTCTGCGAGAAACCTGCACTAGCCAACTTGCCAGCGTTAGCGACAAGCTCACGAGCGCGAAGTAGCTTCTCGCGCAAGCTAGAGATTAGACCGTCAGCGTTCTTGGTGGCCAAGTCAGCAAAAGTCTTGCCAACGTCAACCGCCGTCACAGACTCAAAAGCTGAGCGTAGTCGGTCTTTGCTCTGCTGAACAATGTCAGCCATTTTGTTAGCGAAATCTTTTTGGATAGCCAACACGTTAGCGTTGTGGTCTTTTAGAGCGCTAGCTAGGTCGTTGTCGCGGGTGAGAGTTAGCTGTCCAACGGTGTCGTTGTATTGCTTGTCAATCTTGGCCGTTGCTTTAGCGTAATCAGCCTGAGCAGAAGCGACTTCCTCGTTGTATTTAGCATACGCCTTCTTGACCGCTTTACCAGCTTTAGTCAAGGCTGCCTTGATAGCTTTATTGTTAGCAGCGATAGTCTTAGCGTCAGTGCCACCTGCACCGCCGGTCTTCAAGCCTCCACCGGTAGAAACTCCAGTGAACTTAGACAAGTCAATACCCTTGCCTGTCTTGAGTCCCGGAAGGGCGCTAGTGCCAGTCGTCTTGATACCGACACTCAACTTGACCGGCTTCAAACCCATAAGCGACATAAAGCCCTCAATGAGAGGCTTCACGGCGTTCCATACCGGCTCAAGAATCTTCATAAGACCCTTGAAAACGCGGGTAGCAATGTCAACCGCAACGGCCAACACTCCACCAAGAACGTCAGCAAGCTTCGTCCAGTAAGGAATGAAGTAAGTCACAAGAATGTCAGCAAGCCACAAAATGATAGGGATAAGCACGTCATTGAGCAGCTTGACAAGCGGTGGCAAAATGGCGCGAACAATAACCGCAAACAACTCACCCAGACCGCTAATCAAAGGCATAAGCCCAATGAAAAGGTCAATGAGTGGAGGTAGCACGGCTTGAATAATCTCAATGCCCACGGCAATAAGCAACCCAAACACGTCAACCAAAGGCTGCATGACCGGCATAAGCTGGTCAAGAACGCCAATTAGCATGTCAAAGATAGGGCTAAGCTCGGTGAAAAGCGACACCATAATAGGGGCAAGCTTGTCAACGATAGGCACTAAGGCGGTAGCGAACTTTTCAAACGCGGGGGCAAGCGCCGTTCCAACGCTCTCCTTCAGCTCGTCAAACGCAATCTGCATTTTCTGAGAGCCGGTAGCCGTAGCAGCTGCCGTTCCGCCAACCTGAGTTTCAATAGCCTCAAGGATAAGGTTTTGAGCCTCACCCATTTTGTTGCTCTCAACGAGAGTGGCAATACGAGCTTTCTCGGTTTCAGTGAACGTCACACCAGAACGGCTCAACGCCGTCATGCCCTTGATAGGGTCATTCAGCGCCTTACCCAATTGGATAGCGTTAGTTTCAGCTGAACCAAACCCAGCAGAAGCTAGGTCATAAGCTGCCATAGTTGCACGGTCAAAAGCACCGCCCACGTCACCGGCGGTTAGAGCCAGTTCCTTGAAGGTAAGCAACTTCGCTTGAGTCATTTTGATTGACTCATCGTCTACACCCAAAATGCGTGACTGGGTCGTAGCGTATTCCTGAAGCTTGCCAACAACCGCGCCGGTTTCAGACCCAAAAATGTTCATTGAGTTAGCGATTTGGTTTAGGCGCTTGTCGGCAACAATTGCAGCCTCGGCAGCCTTTAGAGCTGAGCTAACAAAAGCTCCCGCCCCAATAACGGCAGCGGTTGCAAAAGCTGGCCCGATAAGCCCCTTCAGCTTACCGCCGAAACCCTTAGCAAACCCAGCAGAAGCATTACCTCCGGCAGCCGTAGCGCTAGCGCCAAGACCACCCTTGAGGTATTGCTCCATGGCCTTAGTTCCGGGAACAATGTTCACAAAGGCGGTTGCTAAAGCTCTCTCAGCCATGCTAATCCTCTTTCGGGTTCATTCGTGCAAGTAGTTTGCGAACAATGTCGCTATTTTGCCTCTTACCCGAACCAATGGTTTTCTTGTCTGGGTCAGGCCACGGGGCAGGATACGGCTTAGGCTTCTTTTTACTATTGACCGCGTAAATAAGGTCGTAAGTGTGAGCTGCAACAATCCACTCACGACTAACCGGATACTTCCAGTCATTTATGCGAGCGTAAAGCCATGAGTCTTGGTCACGGGCAACTATGTTCATAATTAGCACCGCTTCAAGCCATGTTATAGAAACGCCAACGTCAAACATGCTGAGGTTGAACCTCGCACGAAACTCGTAAGCGACTTCTGCGGGATACTCCTCGATTAGTTCTCGGAGTTTACAGATTCCCCCACTGGAGCACCCTGAGTCCAACCCTCTAGCCAAGCGTTGAATTCTTCGGCTGGCATTGAATCTACGGCTGCAAGTTCTGGTGAATCCTCCGGCATAACGGCCTCAAGGATAGTAAACGCTTGGTCTGCCTCGTCCTTAGCCTTGCGGGCTTTACGGATAGCGCCCATAGGTAGAGCGTTGAAGGCGGGAATGGTGTAGCTCTCGCCCTTGTGTTCAAAAGTGTAGGTCTTAGACTTCTTGTCGTCAGATGTTGCGGTCATGTCATTCCTTTTTGTTAGCGGTTTTTGGGTTAGCGGTCTTTTGAAGTGAGCTAGGGGGCAGTGACCGCTCAACTACCCCCTAGCAGTCTTGGGGGTTTTAGACCTCAAACTCCGAGTGGAAGATGTCTGCAACGCGACCAGAAGTTGCGTAGGCAGTCAAGGTCACACCGTAAGCGATAGCCTCGCCGTTGACGATAGTCTGAGCTTCAACCGAAAGAACTTCACC
>JACCDU010288629.1_pt1 | contig 34674 bp, 32 predicted proteins | sample 7446081 | NCBI WGS metagenome assembly JACCDU01 (sample SAMN15323447, study PRJNA562643) | freshwater metagenome | isolation source: river surface water | place: USA:Blue River Watershed | collected 2017-08-17
CGCCAAAGACTACGTGCGCATGCAATGGATGATGCTGCAGCAAGATAAAGCTGACGACTTTGTCATTGCTACAGGCGTGCAATACAGCGTGCGCCAGTTCATCCAATGGAGCGCTGAAGAATTGGGCGTTACCCTCAAGTTTGAAGGCAAAGGCGTGGATGAAACCGCCACTGTGGCAGCCATCAAAGGCGACAAAGCCCCCGGCGTCAAGGTGGGCGATGTGGTGGTCAAGATTGACCCCCGCTACTTCCGCCCCACAGAGGTAGAAACCTTGTTGGGCGACCCCTCCAAAGCCAAAGCCAAACTGGGCTGGACACCAGAAATTACCGTGCAGCAAATGTGCGCTGAAATGGTTGCCACTGACTTGGAGGAGGCTAAAAAGCATGCACTTTTAAGGACGCATGGCTACAACCTCAATGTGAGTGTCGAATAGGCGCTCGCCTTAACTGTCTAAGGCAAAACTTAAGGGGCGAAAAGCATTAGATTTGTCATTTCCATTGGATAATGCAAAGCTTTGCTTCTGAGTGAAAGGCGGTAGCGTGGCTGCAGCACTTGGCGCAATATTAAGCTTTAACTTTGCAAACATCACGCACTCTGCCCCAACACATTGCCATCATCATGGATGGCAATGGCCGCTGGGCCCAGCAGCGCCACATGCCGCGCACCATGGGCCATGCCAAAGGTGCGGCGGGGGTCAAGGCGCTGGTCGAGCACTGCGCCAAGCTGGGAGTGCAGTGCCTCACCCTCTTTGCCTTCAGCACCGAAAACTGGCAGCGCCCAGCAGACGAAGTCAGCGCCCTTATGGGGCTGTTTGTCCAGTACCTAGAAAAAGAGATGAAAGCCTTGGTTCAAGCTGGCGTGCGCCTCAAAGTAGTAGGGCACGTGGCCGGCTTTGCGCCGGAGCTGCAGCAGCGCATACACGCTGCGGAGGCTGCAACCGCCCACAACACTGCCATCACCTTGTGCGTGGCTGCTAACTACGGCGGCCGTTGGGATGTGCTGCAAGCTGTGCAAAGCTGGCAAGCAGCCCACCCAAATGAGCCCGTGGCAGATATGACCGAGCAAGCCTTGGCCCAACACCTCAGCACCGCAGGCCTGCCGGAGGTAGACCTGCTGGTGCGCACCGGCGGCGAGCAACGCATCAGCAACTTTTTGCTGTGGCAAGCTGCCTACGCCGAGCTTTACTTTGCCGACACCCTTTGGCCTGATTTTGATATCAAATCTCTTAACGACGCGCTTGCTTGCTATGGTGAACGCAACAGGCGATTTGGTATGGTGAATAAAAAGTGATTGTGACTCTTGGTTTTGCAGTCATTGCAATGTGACAAATTTAATTTGAGCCATTTAATAATTTTTTACGCATGTAGTTGCCAGTATTTACGTTATGCAAAAAACTAAAATATTAGTAATATTTGGTACTAGGCCGGAAGCGATAAAAATGGCTCCAGTGGTGCACGCGTTGCAACATGATTCGCGATTTGTTACTGAGGTATGTGTTACAGGGCAGCATCGTGAAATGCTCGACTCGGTGTTGAGTCTGTTTGAAATTCATCCAAAGTTTGACCTAAAGGTAATGAGGCCAGGTCAGAGTTTGACGGATATCACCGTTGCCATTTTGGATGGGATGAAAAACGTTTTTAATCAGTTTCAACCCGATATGGTGTTGGTCCATGGTGATACGACGACGACACTTGCGTCTGCATTGGCTGCTTACTATCATAAGATTCCTGTAGGTCACATCGAGGCAGGCTTGCGGACAGGACGGTTATATTCTCCTTGGCCTGAAGAGGCAAATCGCAAGCTCACAGGGGCCCTTGCAACGCTGCATTTTTCCCCGACTGAGACATCACGAATGAATCTCTTGCGTGAGGGGGTGCCGCAGGCGCATATTTATGTAACTGGTAATACAGTGATTGATGCGCTGCTTCAAATTGTCGGGCGACTGTCGGAGGATTCGGAATTCAGCCAAATAGGTCAAAAGCAATTTCCATTTTTGCAATCAGATCGGCGTTTGATCCTAGTCACGGGGCATCGTAGGGAGAGTTTTGGCGGAGGATTTGATCGTATATGCCAGGCGTTAGTCGATACAGCGCGTGCGTTCACGGATGTGGATATCGTTTACCCTGTTCACTTCAATCCAAATGTGCGCGAGCCCGTTAATCGTCTGTTGGGGCAAATGCCTAATATTCATCTTATTGATCCGCTCGAGTATCTCCCATTTGTTTACTTGATGAGTCGAGCGCATCTTGTTCTTACAGATTCGGGTGGGATTCAAGAAGAAGCCCCTTCGCTGGGCAAGCCGGTGCTTGTCATGCGAGATACGACTGAGCGTCCTGAGGCGGTAGACGCAGGAACCGTTAAGTTGGTGGGTACAAACACAGACACAATCTCAAGCGCAATAGCTCATTTACTTAATGATCCAGTTGAGTGGCAACGGATGAGTCGCGCCCACAATCCCTACGGGGATGGGCAAGCGGCTCAGCGAATTGTTGATGTCCTCGCGCACTTTCGTTCTCAACCGTGCGCAGACTTATACGCACAAATTTAGATTAACTTCTCATGACATTCAACACAATTTCTATTATCGGGTTGGGATATATTGGACTGCCAACGGCAGCGGTATTTGCGAGTAGAAAGAAACAAGTTATTGGTGTCGATGTAAATAAAGCCGCAGTGGACACAATTAATCGCGGTGAAATTCACATCGTAGAGCCCGAGTTGGACATCATTGTTCGAGCCGCTGTTGGGGGTGGATTCTTACGTGCTACGACCAAGCCTGAGCCGGCCGACGCATTTTTGATTGCCGTTCCAACCCCTTTCAAGGAGAGAAATGAGCCAGACTTGGGGTACATTGAATCTGCGAGTCTCTCAATTGCCTCTGTATTGAAAAAGGGTGACTTGGTCATACTCGAGTCGACATCTCCAGTTGGCGCAACGGAGCAGATGGCGGAGTGGCTTGCAGCCGCTCGACCTGACCTCACCTTTCCGCAAACACATGGGGAAACTTCGGATATTCGCATTGCGCATTGTCCGGAGCGTGTTCTTCCTGGTCATGTTTTGCGTGAGTTAGTGCAGAATGACCGCGTTATTGGTGGCATGACTCAGAAGTGTTCAGAAGCTGCAGCAAGCCTCTACAAAATATTTGTTGATGGGAAATGTGTCACTACAAACGCTCGCACGGCTGAAATGTGCAAGCTAACTGAAAATAGTTTTCGCGATGTCAATATAGCTTTCGCGAACGAGCTGTCAATCATCTGCGGTAAGCTCAATATAGATGTTTGGGAGTTGATTAGACTCGCCAACAGGCATCCGCGGGTAAATATTCTTCAGCCTGGTCCGGGAGTGGGCGGGCATTGCATTGCCGTTGATCCATGGTTCATTGTCAGCAAAACACCTGCCGAGGCACGTCTTATTAGGACGGCTCGTGAGGTCAATGATAGCAAGCCTCATTTCATAGTTGAGGAGGTGAAACATGCGGCCGCAAAGGTTCCAAATCCAAGAATTGCTTGTCTGGGACTGTCGTTTAAGGCGGACATTGATGACTTGCGAGAAAGTCCGGCTGTTGAGATTGTTATAGCTATTGAGGCTATGAATCTCGGGCCTGTTTACGCAGTTGAGCCGCACATTACGGAATTGCCAGAAGAGTTGAAATCAACTTCTGTGATTCTTGTAAACGTCGAAGATGCTCTCAAGCAAGCAGACATCGTTCTATTGTTAGTGAATCACCAGGCCTTTGAGTGTATTGACCGGCAAGCTCTCGAAAATAAGACGATCATCGATACGCGTGGCCTCTGGAGTCGGATATGAGGTCCTTTTCAATATTTCCAACCGCAAAAGCATTGAGATAGTTGTTAAGTTATGAAAATTCTAGTTACTGGTGCCGATGGTTTTATTGGTTCTCACCTCGTTGAGGCACTTATACGTGCTGGATACGATGTGCGGGCGCTCGTGCTGTATAACTCGTTCAACAGTTGGGGTTGGCTTGATCGCTGCGACGGTGATGTTAAGGGCGCTTTTGAGGTGTTTGCAGGTGATGTGAGGGATCCGAATGGTGTTCGTGCAGCTATGAAAGGCTGCGATGCTGTGCTGCATTTGGCAGCCTTGATTGCCATTCCTTATTCCTATCACTCACCTGACACTTATGTGGATACCAATATCAAGGGTACGTTGAATGTGCTGCAGGCGGCGCGTGATTTAGGTGTTGCTAAAGTGATCCACACCTCCACCAGTGAGGTGTACGGTACTGCGCGTTTCGTTCCGATTACCGAGGATCATCCGCTGCAGGGACAGTCTCCCTATTCGGCTAGCAAGATTGGAGCTGACCAAATAGCCTTATCTTTCTACGCGTCCTTCAATACCCCAGTGACTGTTATCCGCCCCTTCAATACCTACGGCCCACGTCAATCAGCCCGAGCAGTGATCCCAACCATCATTAGCCAGATTGCCAGCGGTAAGCGCCAACTTAAACTGGGCGCACTCACTCCGACCCGTGACTTTAACTATGTACAGGATACGGTAAGCGGGTTTATCGCTGCGTTGCGATCGCCTGCTGGAGCTGGTGAAGTGATTAACCTAGGTAGCAATTTCGAGATATCTATCGGCGACACTGCACGCACAATCGCGGAGGTAATGGGTGTCGAGATCGAGGTCAGTAATGACGAGCAGCGTATGCGACCTGAGAAGAGTGAGGTTGAAAGGCTGTGGGCTTCTAACACCAAGGCTCTAGAGCTGCTAGGTTGGCAGCCCGACTTTGCAGGGTTGGGCGGTTTTCGGCGTGGATTAACGCAGACGGTGAGCTGGTTCAAGGAACCTGCCAATTTGGCTATGTATAAGTCGGACGCTTACAACATTTGAGCGCGGATATGATCGCTGGAAAATTTGATCGGCAAATCGTCGATGCCATCCGAAGCGTGACGGGGCCGGGGCCCATCGCGCTGCATGAGCCTCGTTTTCAAGGCAATGAGTGGGTGTATCTAAAAGAGTGTCTCGACTCAACTTTCGTGTCTTCGGTGGGTATGTTTGTCGATCGTTTCGAGGCTGACTTGGCTGCTTACACAGGTGCGCGACATGTCATTGCTGTTGTGAATGGAACTGCCGCCTTGCATGTAGCCCTCAAGCTGGCTGGTGTCTGCGCAGGCGATGAGGTGTTGTTGCCGACGCTAACCTTTGTGGCTACGGCCAACGCCGTTGCTTATTGTGACGCAACGCCGCATTTCGTCGACAGCTCAGAAGACACCTTGGGGGTCGATCCGCAGGCGCTGCGCGCCTACCTGTTAAGAACGACCGAGCTTCGAGACGGTCAATGTGTCAATCTTGCCACTGGGCGCGTTATTCGCGCTTTGGTGCCCATGCATGCATTCGGTCACCCAGTCGACATAGATGGAATCATGGCATTGGCGCATGATTTTCGTTTAGCTTTGGTCGAAGACGCTGCCGAATCGTTGGGTAGTATGGTTGGTGGGCAACATACAGGTACTTTCGGTTTGCTGGGGACCTTGAGTTTCAACGGCAACAAGACCATTACCACTGGCGGCGGCGGCGCTATTCTCACCAACGATATTGAGATTGCTCGGCATGCCAAGCACCTGACGACGACAGCTAAAGTGCCGCACCGCTGGGCGTATCTGCATGACGAGATTGGGTACAACTATCGTCTCCCTAACCTTAATGCCGCGCTAGGTTGCGCGCAACTTGAGCAACTCCCAGAGCTTATTTCGGCAAAGCGAAGGCTTTATGAAAAATACAAATCTGCACTGAGCGGGGTGTCTTGCGTTAGGTTGGTCGCCGAGCCGCGTGGTTGCACCAGTAACTATTGGTTGCAGACGCTACTGCTTGACGAGGCAGTCGCCGCCGAGCGTGATGCTGTTCTCGTTGCCACCAACGACACAGGACTAATGACGCGTCCAGCGTGGACACTGATGCACAAACTGCCGGTTTACCGAGCTTGTCCCCGTATGAACTTATCGGTCGCCGAATCTCTGGAACGTCGTTTACTCAATCTGCCTAGCAGCGCTATTTTGGGGCTGGATTTAGATCAATGACTCGCGAGTCTATTCTTTTACTAGGGGCGGGTGGGCATGCTCGATCCTGTATTGATGTCATCGAGCAAGAGGGGCGCTATAACGTGGGCGGCTTGGTTGGACTGCCTGGGGAGGTTGGTTCAGACGTGCTGGGTTACCCAGTGCTAGGTGCGGATGGCGATCTGTCGGAACTCCTGCCTCGCTTTGAGCTAGTTCTGGTTGCTTTGGGGCAAATTAAGTCCCCTGAGACCCGGATGAGGTTACATGCTCTGCTAGTGGAGGGAGGTTGTCGACTGCCGGTTGTCGTCTCGCCACGAGCCCATGTGTCCTCTCACGCGCGAATTGGCGCGGGGACTATCATCATGCACGGGGCGATCGTCAATGCCGGTGCCCGTATCGGGCGCAACTGTATTATCAATAACCAAGCGCTAGTCGAACACGATGTCGTGATCGGCGACCACTGCCATATCGCCACGGCCGCTGTAATTAACGGCGACGTGTCCATCGGCGCCGGTACATTCATCGGCAGTAATGCTTGCGTGCGTCAGGGCATCCGTGTGGCGGAACGGTGTGTGGTGGGCATGGGGCAGCTAGTCCTAGCTGACTGTGCGGCGGGAACCCGTCAGCCTTCTGCAAAGGGTAAATTGTGAAGACACTCATCATCGCCGAGGCTGGTGTGAACCATAACGGCGACCTAGAGATGGCTCGCCGACTGGTAGAGGTTGCGGCACAGGCAGGTGCAGATTTCGTGAAATTCCAGACTTTCAAGGCCGACCGGCTGGTGACGCGACAGGCCGTCAAGGCCGAATACCAACGCCAGTTGACGGCCGATGATGAGTCGCAGTACGACATGATTCGTCGGCTTGAGCTGACGCCCGAAATGCATATTGCATTGATCGAACATTGTGCAAGCCAAGGCATTCGTTTTCTTTCTACTGGTTTTGACATCGAAAGCCTAAATATGCTGGCAGAGTTTGGCATACCGATATTTAAGGTCCCATCCGGAGAAATTACTAATCTGCCATATCTGCAACATGTGGGGCGTATAGGAAAGCAGGTCATACTTTCAACAGGCATGGCGGATATGGCCGAAATCGGCGCTGCCCTAGATGCGTTGGAGCAAGCGGGTGCTCAGCGCCAAGAGATTACAGTTTTACATTGCAACACGGAGTACCCGACGCCCATGTGTGACGTGAACCTGCGCGCCATGCTGAGCATTCGCGACACCTTCGGCGTGCAGGTTGGCTACTCGGACCACACGGCAGGCATTGAGGTATCTCTAGCCGCTGTCGCACTGGGCGCGGCAGTCATCGAAAAGCACTTCACCCTCGACCGGCAACTCCCCGGGCCCGACCACCAAGCCAGCTTGGAGCCAGACGAGTTAAGTGCCTTGGTAGCGGGCATACGGAACATCGAACTGGCGTTGGGTGACGGCGTGAAGCGCCCTAGCACCAGCGAGGCGAAGAATATTCCTATTGCACGCAAGTCATTGGTTGCCGCGAGTCCGATACATGTTGGCGAAACGTTTACCCTTACCAACCTCACCGTCAAGCGGCCTGGCACAGGCGTTTCGCCCATGCGGCTTAACGAAGTGCTGGGTCGAGTCGCGAAACGTGATTTCCAGCCAGATGAACTAATCGACCTATGAACCGCAAGATTTGTGTTGTCACCGGTACGCGTGCCGAATATGGGCTTTTGCGCTGGGTGATGCAGGGCATCTACGATGCCCCAGGTCTGAGCCTGCAGATTGTTGCCACGGGAATGCATCTGTCGCCGGAATTCGGTCTCACTTATCGTGAAATCGAAAACGATGGTTTTCGTATCGATCGTAAGGTCGAGATGCTGACAAGTTCCGACACACCAGTGGGAATCGCCAAATCCATGGGCCTGGGCCTGATCGGATTTGCGGACGCGCTCCAGGAACTGCAGCCTGATCTGCTGGTCGTGCTGGGCGATCGTTTTGAAATTTTGTCGGCGGTGGCCGCTGCCCTAGTTGCGCGCATACCTGTCGCGCATCTACACGGCGGTGAGACGACCGAGGGGGCCTTTGATGAGTCGATCCGGCATGCAATCACCAAGATGTCGCACTTGCATTTCGTTGCTGCAGATGACTATAGACGACGTGTGATTCAACTGGGTGAGCGTCCGGACCATGTGTATACGGTAGGTGGATTGGGCGTGGACGCGATCTGCCGGCAAGAGTTAATCGAAAAGTCTGCGCTTGAGTCGAGTCTGGGATTCCGCTTCGGTCAACGGAACCTACTGATCACATTCCATCCCGTGACACTTGAAAATCGCACGGCCTCGCAACAAATGCAAGAGCTTCTAAGCGCTTTGTCCGAATTGCGGGATACGGAACTGATCTTCACTTTGCCGAACGCAGACACCGATAGCCGTGAATTGATACAAGCTGTGCAGCAATTTGCTGCGCAGTATTCCAACGCACATGTCTTCACATCGTTGGGTCAGAGGCGCTATTTTTCATGCATGGCTTACGTTGACGGAGTTGTCGGAAACTCATCGAGCGGTCTGCTAGAAGCGCCCACGTTCAGGGTGGGAACGATCAATATTGGCGATCGTCAGCGTGGCCGCATTCAAGCGGAGAGCGTTATCAACTGCGTGCCGACCAAGAACGACATCGCTCAAGCATTGCGCCGCCTGTACAGCCCTGAATTTAGATCCAGTTTGGCGGCGGTAAAAAATCCGTACGGGGATGGTGGTGCGAGTGTGAGGATCGTCGAAAACATCAGATCTGCAGCCCTCGAAACGCTTCTGAAAAAGCCGTTTCACGATCTTTCCAAAGTAGTTTAGGGCATCTGAGATCAAAATATGCAAACCTACATTGAAAATCAACCTCTTTGGTGCCGCGCCCTGATGACTGGCGACGGCAAGGTTGAACAGGCAATTCGTAAACTGGATGAGATCGGAATTCGTATTCTCCTCGTAGTTGATGGGCAAGGTGAATTGCTGGGTACCATTTCCGATGGAGACATACGCCGGGGTCTGCTCAAAGGCCTCACACTTGAAAGCCCGATTGCCAGTGTTCTTCATCGAAATCCGTTGTTGGTTCCACCTGAAATCGGTCGCGAACTGGTTATGCAACTTATGGTTGCGAACAAGGTGCAACAGATTCCAGTTGTAGATGACCGACGTCGGGTGGTGGGCATGCACCTCTGGGATGAGATCAACACCAAGCTTAGCCTGCCCAATTCCATGGTCATCATGGCGGGTGGTATGGGAACGCGATTGCGACCACACACAGAGGCTTGTCCTAAACCGATGCTGCTCGTGGCGGGCAAACCGATGCTGGAGCACATCATCGAAAAGGCCAAACTGGATGGATTCGAGCATTTTATTTTGGCGATTCACTATCTCGGCCACATGATAGAGGAGTATTTCGGCGATGGTTCTCGTTGGAATGTCAAGATCGACTATTTGCGGGAGCAGTACCCTTTGGGGACAGCGGGTGCCATCGGCCTTCTCTGGCCCAGACCAGAGATGCCGTTTGTCGTCACCAATGGCGATGTTTTGACAGATATCCGCTACAGCGAACTGTTAGATTTTCATACGCGTCATGACGCAATGGCCACAATGGCTGTGCGGGTACACGAGTGGCAGCACCCCTTCGGTGTAGTGCAGACGCGGGGCGTGGACATCGTAGGATTCGAGGAGAAGCCTATTGCTCGTACCCACATTAATGCAGGCGTGTATGTGCTTTCTCCAGATTCGCTCGATATGTTGAATCCTGACGAGCATTGCGACATGCCTATGTTATTTGAGCGGGCGCAAGCCAGAGCCCAGCGTACTGTGGCGTATCCAATGCATGAACTCTGGATGGATGTCGGCAAGCCTGAAGACTTGGAGCGAGCACAAGGCTGGACTCATGATTGATCGAGTCCTGATTGTGGGTCTTGGCAGTATTGGGCAACGGCATCTGAACCTTGCCCGTGACCAATTTCCTGATGCAGACATCCGAATTCTTAGGCATGAGGTGCACGAAGATGTGCCCCCTCATGCGAATGGTTGCTTCTCAAAGATTGAAGAGGCGCTTACATTCTTACCCCAATTGGCTGTGATTGCGAGCCCTGCGCCCTTTCATGCCGCGGTAGCTGAGGCGCTGGCTAACGTCGGCTGCAATCTACTTATCGAGAAGCCGCTCGCTGACACTTGGCGTGCTGCCATTTCACTAGCCAAGCAAGCAGAAACATGCAAGCAAGTTTTTCTAATAGGCTATAACTTACGTTATCTGCCATCTTTGCAGCGATTCCGGCAAGCCTATAACGATGGTCTCATTGGTCGTGCGCTGTCCGTACGTTGTGAGATAGGCCAATATCTGCCAAGTTGGCGGCCTAGCATTGACTATCGGAGAAGTGTCTCTGCGCGGCGTGAATTGGGCGGAGGTGTGTTGCTTGAGTTGAGTCATGAACTTGACTATTTGTACTGGCTTTTCGGCCAGGTGCAATGGGTCAGAGCAACCCTCGCGAGGCAGAGTGAACTGGACATCGACGTTGAAGATACCGCCCATCTGATATTGGGCTTTGCCGAGCTGGGACGTCCTTTGATTGCGGCGCTCACTCTTGATTTCATTCGCCACGATACGACTCGGCAATGCACTATTGTTGGCGAAATGGGCAGTCTGCGCTGGAACGCGATTAGCGGTAACGTCGAGCATTACCCTGTGGGGGCGAGTGCTTGGCAGTCACTCTTTTTGCAGGTTCCAGAACGAAATCAAAGTTATCTTGCCGAGTGGCAGCACATGGTTGCGTGTATCGAGGGGCAGGCACAGCCGTTGGTAACCGTGCATGACGGATTGCACATCCTTAAGATAATCGAGGCCGCACATCGTTCATCTAATGCGGCGGGTGTTCAAGTGTTGGTAAGTGATATTTAGGAATGACTAAAGCATGAGCATGGTTGGCTTTATCTTTGCACGCGGCGGCTCTAAAGGGGTGCCTGGTAAGAACACTCGCCTTCTGGGCGGTAAGCCACTGATTGCGTGGTCTATCGAGCAGGCACTTGCAGTTCGCAGGATACAGCGTGTCGTGGTTTCTACGGATTCTCCTGAGATTGCAGATGTCGCTCGCGCATTTGGTGCGGAGGTTCCTTTTATGCGGCCTCCCGATCTTGCTCAAGATAACAGCCCTGAGTGGTTGGCATGGCGCCACGCGCTTGAGTACTTACGCGATCAAGAGGGGGTGCTGCCCGATGCGATGATTTCGATTCCGACGACTGCTCCATTACGTTTGCCAAGCGACCTTGAAAATTGCCTAGATGAATACGAGAAAGGTGTTTCGGATGTCGTTGTAACCGTCACTGATGCTCATCGCAGTCCGTACTTCAATATGGTTGCTCGGCAACCCGATGACAGCGTAAGTCTTGTAATACCTCCTGTAGAGGGTATTAGCCGCCGTCAAGATGCGCCGCTTGTGTACGACATGACAACAGTGGCTTATGTGTTAAGTACTCATTTCGTCTTGCAAAATGCCAGTTTGTTTGATGGACGAGTGCGTGCTGTGCATGTGCCTTTAGAGCGCGCTCTTGATATTGATACGCTCCTTGATTTCAGGATGGCTGAGATGATGGTCGAAGAGCGAGTGAATACAGTAAGGTGCGCCTGATACGGAGAAATAGCATGAGTAAACAAGGTACGCTAGCTGCGTTTGATCTTTCAGGTAAAGTTGCTGTCATAACTGGTGGTGCAGGAATACTTGGCGAGCATTTTTGTCGAGGCGTTGCGAGCGCAGGTGCCCACCTTGCAGTTGTTGACGTTGATGTGGAAAAGGCGCGTACGCTTGCCAATGATATTCAGCACAACTTTGGAGTTCGTGCTATTGGTGTGCATTGTGATGTAGCAAGTCCTAGTTCGGTTAATGAGATGGTTGATGCTGTTTGCCAAGAATTCGGTCAAATCAACCTTTTACATAACAACGCAGCAAGTAAGTCTGACAACTTGGATGCGTTCTTCGCACCCTTCGAGAATTACAGTTTAGATGAGTGGCGTAAAGTCATGGCCGTCAACATTGACGGCATGTTCTTGGTTGCTCAGGCAATAGGGCGAAAAATGATTGAGCAGGGAGTTGGCGGGAGTATTGTGCAGACTGCGTCGATATATGGCGTCATGGCACCTGATCAGCGGATTTACGAGGGATCCTTTTATCTTAACAGGCAAATTAACACACCAGCTGTATACAGTGCGTCCAAGGCCGCAGTGATAGGGTTGAGTCAATATTTGGCAACCTACTGGGCCAGTCAGGGCATTCGTGTGAACACGCTATCCCCTGGCGGCACCGAGAGCGGGCAGAACAAGGAGTTTAAAAGTCTTTACGCTGCACGTATTCCGATGGGGCGGATGGCGGTACCGTCTGAAATGGTAGGAGCGTTGTTATATTTGCTTTCTGATGCCTCAAGCTATGTTACAGGTCAAAATGTTCTTGTTGATGGTGGTTTGAGCGTTTGGTAGCGTTAAGGATCGAAAAATATCTAATCTAGTTAATGGGTGTCAGTGCAGCAAACAAATATTGGATGAAAAATAACCTTTAAATCATCTATAAAAACAAGGTATTTCAAAGAATCAAAGTAAATGCTGTTACATAATGGCATCTTGTTCTTGTGCAGCAAAAGAGAACTGTTGGAGTTTAAATGACTATTAAACAAAAAAATTCATCAAAATCAATTCAAGGTTTAGTAGATCAGAGCAATGGGGGTAAGGGTAATTACCTTGAGACAAATTATTCGCATAAGAAATTTGCCAACCCGTACGATTTTTTGCTAATCAAACATATATTAAGCCTAGCTGCGGTGAATTCCGGCGGAAATGTTTTGGATTTGGCGTGCGGAACGGGAAGCTTTAAAAGTGTTTTTGAAAGCTTCAATTTTATATATGCCGGTGTTGATATAGATAACGAAAGTGAATTAAATAATATTAAAAAATGCGATATTGCAAATCATATGTTGCCATTCAATGACGACAGCTTTGATTTGATTTTTTTTAAAATGGGAATTGAGCACTTAACAATAAAAGAAATTTCTAACACCTTATCAGAAGCTTTAAGAGTCTTGAGGCCAGGGGGGAGTTTAGTTGTCTTAACTCCGGATTGGAAATGGTCTTATAAGTCATTTTACGATGAGTATACTCATCAAACCCCTTTTACAAGTTCTAGTTTAAATTCGGCGCTTAAAATGGCTCGATATGATGTTAAGTTGTGTCGCAGTTTTATTCAATTGCCAATTATATGGAAGTATCCCTTTTTGAGAGTTTTGGCTGATGTGGCAGCTTTGTTGTATCCAATAGTACAGAAAATAAAATTTATAAAATACTCTAAAGAAAGAGTTGTACTTGCGATAGCTAGTAAATTTTAGGCGCTATCCTGGTTGTGTGTTTGGCTTAATATCTTAGCAATTTAGTTTATAAACGTGGGGGGTAGTGTGAATAACAATAAAACACTATATGTGGTTCATTGTGTAGATACAGAGGGGCCGCTCGATGAGTCGATAGATGCCACATTTGAAAGATTGCAAGATATTTTTGATATCAAACTAGAACCAACTCAAGAAAATCTTCGGCGTATACAAAATCGTCAAATTGACCTGGGAGGGCAAGAGGACGCAGTTGCCAAATGTTTTTCGCCAGAACTGCTGAGGTACAACCGCAGTTGGACTGATATTGATGGCATGCTAACCGAACTTTTGTCAGAAAAATTTCGCCACCAGCAGCCGGATGACTTTGGTGGCGGTTGGGTATATTCATGGCACTGTATGGATCACGTAGGACTGTCAGATAACCCGCGTCGAAAGGATTTGGGTTACGGAAATATTTTCAACTATTACCGGGAAAAGCTACACGAATTTGGGTGCGCTGATGATGAGATTAATTGGCACTTCCACCCGCTCTCGTTGTTGCGCAACCCCCTGCATGCCGCAACTAGCTACATTAACAGCCTCGATGTCCTGACTCAGATTCTTTGTCGCCGCATACTTGATAATCATTGGTTTCCTGTTGTAAATCGCCCGGGCTTTCATGCGGAGCGTCCCGACTCCCATGCGTTTCTTGAGCAGTGGTTACCATTTGACTATGCCAATCAGTCGGGAGCGGGCATCGTTAACCAACCCGACCTTTCGTTTGGTCGTTTTGGCGACTGGGAGCGCGCATCCACGAGTTGGCGCGGTTACCAACCTCATCATGATGACTACCAGCAGGAGGGCTTGTGTCGACGCCGTATTTTCCGCTGTTTGAATGTCGGAACCCGATTCCGCGCTCTGACAGAACGGCATGTGCGTGAGGCATTTGCTGAGGCGGATGTACAAGGTGCTGCGATATTGGCATTTGCCGATCATGACTACAGGGATATGCGTCCGGATGTAGAAAAGGTGAGGGCCCTCTTAAGGGTAGTTCGTCCCGATTTCCCGGATATTCAAATTAAATATGCTGGTGCAGAGGCTGCCGCAGTTGCCTTGCTCGGCCTTGAGAAGGAGCCGAAACTCGAGCTGTCCATTAGCATAGAGTCTAATCGCCTTCTTGCCGAGGTTTTAGTTGGCGAAATATTTGGGCCGCAGCCATTTTTAGCTATTAAAACGACAGAAGGTAGATATTTTCACGATAACCTTGATGTAATTGAGCCAAATCGAAAATGGGCATATGTGCTCGATGTGCAAACAATTCCAGTTGAATGCATCTCACTGTTAGGGGTTGGTTCGGCAGGGCGATACGGCGGCTATTCTGTATCAACACTCGCCATGCGCTAAGTTCTACTAAACTGCAAGAATAAGTTTGTTTAGATTGCTACATCACATGAATAAAATTAGCGCGCAGGACTTTTGGGTTAATTTGAAAAGCGGTTTAATAGTATTAATTCATGAATAAAATAATTTTTAAAGCTATCTGTCATCTTTATGGACATATATCAAATACTCGGAAGATGCAATTGGTTGCACTCGTTTTGCTAATGCTCTGCACTTCACTTTTTGAGGTAATGAGCATTGGTGCGGTCTTGCCTTTTCTAGGGATTTTATTGAAGCCGGAAGCGGTAATTAACAAGATAAAAGAATATGAAATATTATCTCTAGGCGGTTTAGATTTAAATAATTGGATATTATATGTAACATTATTCTTTGTGGCTGCTGTATTTTTGGCGGGTATCTCGAGGCTTTTGTTGCTTTATTTGCAAACAAAGGTGGGATTTGCTGTCGGGACAGATATTAGTTACGAAGTCTACCGTAAGACGCTGTGTCAGCCGTACTCAGTGCATTTATCTCAGAATACTAGTCATATTATAGCTGGAGTTACGTCGAAAACCAACGTAGTAATATTTGGAACATTGCTGCCTGCGCTTACTGTGCTAAGTTCATTTTTAATACTTTCCGCAATCTTGGTTCTTATTGCACTGGTCGATACCGAAGTTGCTATAGCGGTTTTTATGGGTTTTGGCTTATTGTATGGGGTGGTAATATATTTTACGAGAAATCTGCTATTGCGGCGAGGGCATAAAGTTAATGAGAACTCTGATAGAGTAATAAAGATACTGCAAGAAGGACTCGGTGGAATCCGTGATGTCATTCTTGATGGAACTCAAGCTACCTATCTGCAACTATATAGTGACGCAGATACACCGCTGCGGCAGTCGCAAGCCTCAATCCAATTTATCGGAGCCGCACCGCGATTTGTCATTGAATCGATCGGGATGGCCGCTATTGCTTGCTTGGCTTATTATCTCGCCGAGCGAGACGAAGGTATTGTAGCTGCAATGCCAATATTAGGATTGTTGGCAGTTAGTGCTCAGCGTCTGTTACCTGTTCTACAACAGTTATATTCGGCTATTTCTTCTATACAGGGAAGTCATTCTTCCTTAATGGATCTGCTTAATCTGCTTGATCTCAAGATAACTATACCTCCAGTAGATTTGGATGATCATTTTGAATTTGCTAAAAGATTAAGATTTGAAAATGTAAGCTTTCGTTATTCGGAATCATCGCCGTGGGTGATAAAAAATGCAAATTTTGAAATATTAAAAGGTGAAAGTATTGGCATAATTGGTACCACGGGAAGTGGAAAGAGCACATTGTTAGATTTAATTATGGGGCTAATAAATCCAACGGTGGGATCAATTTATGTCGATGATGTACGCATCACTCCATCAAATTGTCGATCATGGCAACGGAGCCTTGCGCATGTTCCGCAACAAATTTTTTTGGCCGATACAACTATTGCCGAAAATATCGCCTTTGGAATTCCCAGCTCAAAAATTAATATGGTTCGGGTGGTTCAATGTGCGGAAATGGCGAGAATTGCGGATGTAATTATGAAAATGCCGGAAGGCTACGAAACCATGGTCGGCGAAAGAGGCGTGCGTTTGTCTGGCGGTCAGAGGCAAAGGTTGGGAATAGCAAGAGCCTTGTATAAGCATCCGCATGTACTTATTTTCGACGAAGGTACGAGTGCCTTAGATGGCGGTACAGAGCGAGAGGTAATGCGTGCTATTAATAGCTTAGACGAAACGATGACGAAGATCTTGGTTGCCCATAGAACCTCAACTTTGGAGAAATGTGATCGCATCATTGTTTTAGAAAATGGATGCATCGCCGGAATAGTAAGTTATGATGAAATTCAGTGCAGTTGAATTTCTCAGAATTGGCAAATGGTTCAAAACCTAAAATTTGTGAGTTAATATGAATGTTCTGATTTTTTCACATGTTCAGTTATGGCCTTTGCATCATGCTGAAACCATAGAAATCGCATTAAATCACTTAAATATGGGTGATGTTGTATATATATTGTCTTGTACAGGTGGTTTGTCCACTTGTCCGGCAAACCCTGCTCACAACCAAAAGAAGTGTGAGTCATGCCGGAGGCAGACTGAATATTCTCGGCGAGAATTTTTGAAAGACTGTCATCATATTGAGTTTGTAGCATCAAACACATTTAAGGTCGACATTTCCAATGTAATGACCGTAGAAAAATTGCGGCAGTTCAAGCTCGATGATATTCCTGTCGGCGCGCTTGCGCTTTCTCAGTTAGTTTCAAGAGAAAAAGACAGCTATGTAAGGCTGGAGGATTTTAAAGGCGAACTGGAGCGGTGGATCATAAATGGATTTGAATTGGCGAAATTCACGGAAAATATTTTATTAGAAAAAAATATAAATAAAGTGTACTCTTGGAACGGTAGAAGAATCAGCGATGGTGCAGTGTGTTTTGCCGCCAAGAAAGTCGGAGTTCCTTATGAAGTGTATATATCGGGGGTTGTTCTTGGGACTTATATGACTTTAGATGCACTAAATGTTCAAGGCATTGAGGCGCACAAAGTAAGAATTGCCGCGCTAAAGCATAGAATTCAATCTGGGGAAATCGAGAGCTGGAAAGATGAAGCAGAAAAATTCTATCAAAATCAGAAATTAGGCAATGATCAATTTCCAGGTTTTGTGCATTTCGCAAGTAATTATAGAAAGAAAAAAATTAATTTTCAAAAGAAGTGTCTTGTAATTTACACTAGCTCATTCCATGAATACTTTTCTATTGAGGAGTTTGTGGGTGGGATTTATCAAGATCATTACGATGGATTGCGAAAACTGCTTTCTGAAAAAAGTTTGAGAAATATTTATGATGTTTTCGTTCGTTGGCATCCAAACTTGAGAAATGCTGGCGCAGAAGAAAAAGATGTCGTTAGTAAAATAATCGGCGAATTCTCCTTTGATGGAATTACGCACTTCGCGCCTGATGATGAGGTAGACAGTTACAATCTTTGTGATGCGGCAGATGTTGTTTTATCGTTTGGATCAACAATGGGGATCGAGGCTGCGTATTATGGTAAGGCATCTGTAATTGTTGGTCGAGCGTGGTACGAGGATCTTGGTTGTATGTATAAGCCGAGTACACACAGCGCGCTTATTGAATTGCTGTTGGCTACTCCTGAGCCGCTTCCAAATTATGATGCATTAGTATTTGGTTGTTATATGCGACATTTTGGAAATCATCAATTTAAGAACGTCAATTGGAGTAAATGGTACGTCCCTACTATTAATGGAAAAAAAATTAAAGTGCCTGCTCAAGGTGGAGCGCGCGCAGTCGAGTTAATTGCAGGACTGATTGCTCCTCATGTTCGACGAAAATTGCGCATCTGGATTGGCTTTATTTTAAATAAATGAAGATGGTTTGGCAGAGATTGTCTTTTTAAGAACGATGATTTTCAGCTTGGGTATTACCGCCCCAGTTATGTTTCCTTACATTAATTAATTAACGAAAAAATTTTTCATAAGCGTTGGGCAGGTGCGCTTAAGAAGCGTGAATCCGGTCGACGAGTAGATCTTTATGAGGGCTAACCGGACCGCGAGTTGATTGACATGAGTTGAATGTCGGGCATCAGATGTGAATTGACCATAATGCAGCCTTGCTGAGATTGCTTAGATAACAGCCAGTCTGCAGGTGAAAAAAAGAGTATGCTATCAGGATAGTAATGCCCTTTGACTTGATGAATGTGTGCTGTAGGAGCAGGCAAAGATTACGTCGCTACTTGTTCGCTTGTTGTCTTGCAAAGTATGCAGGTGGTGTCGAAATATATTATTGGCTAAAGATGTGAGTCACCGCTCAACAGGTAAATGCTCCTGCAGCATTCAAAGAGTTGTAAATTGAACTGGAAAAAATTATAATTAAGTGATAAGACAATTCGTATTTGAATAGCTATATTTTGTCTTTATCTCGCTCTTTTTCTCATGGGAAGTGATCATGTAGGTATTGTCAGGCACTTAGTGTTTGGGTTCTAAAGACAATCATTAAATTTTAAAATGTAATAATGCAAGGATCAGACATGAAATTAAAAAACATCAAGAAGCTATACGCAATTTTTAAATTTATTGTTTCTTCGCCCCTTACTCGCAGTCGGCGCTTCGAGTCATTTGTTGGTTTTCTTCGTTGGCAAATTGGAGTAAGGGCATTGGGGCATTCGGTCATTGTTCCATGGGTAGATAACTCGAGATTCATTGCGGGTCTAAGTGAGACAAGTTTGACGGGTAATATTTATGGTGGACTCATGGAATATGAGGATATGCTTTTTATGCTCCATTCGCTAAGCGTGAATTCGATATTTTTGGATGTTGGAGCAAATGTTGGTGCTTACACCATACTCGCATCGAAGGTTATAGGGGCCAAGTCGATTGCCTTTGAGCCGATATCGAGCACGGTTGATCGGTTGGTAGATCAATTGCATCTAAATAGAATTGAGTCATTGGTGAAAGTAGTAAATGCAGGTGTTGGTGATAAGCAGGAGACATTATTATTTACAAATAATAAAAACACCATAAATAAAGTTGTGGTTGAGAGTGGCAGTGCGGATAGTGTGATCGCCATTCCCGTTACGACTTTGGATACAGAGATTCCACTTGAGAATACGTATTTCTTGAAAATCGACGTGGAGGGGTTTGAGTTAAAAGTGCTGAAAGGCGCGGCTAAATTGCTGGCTAGTGGGCAAGTGTTAGCGTTAATTGTTGAAATAAAAGGGAATGCAACAGATTATGGTATTTGCGATCAAGATGTGCATCAATACATACTCGATTTAGGTTATATCGCTGTAGATTATGATCCGATGACTCGTATTTTAAGTCCGATTGACGGATTCAATCAAAATGCTGGAAAAAATACGATCTACGTCAAAAATCTAACTGATTTTCAGATGCGTTGCAAAAACTCCAGTAAAAAGATAATTCATACAGCTGGGGGTGTCGAGATTTGAATATTGATTATTAGCTTGATTGTAAAAAGGTGTGTTTTATGACTGATATTGGTAAGTCTGAGTTAATGGCTTTGACCTTCGATTACGAGCTATTTCTGGGGCGACAAAGTGGGTCGGTCGAAAAATGCATCATTGTTCCCACTCGGGAAATTCTGAAACGGGTTCGGGCGCATGACGCAACAGCGCTGTTTTTTGTCGATGCCACCTATTTGGCCCGTATTGAAGCAAGCGATGCGCAGGCCTATGCGATGGTTGCCTGCCAAATCGAAGAGATGCTTGAGTCCGGATGCGAGGTGGGCTTTCACCTACACCCTCATTGGCTTGATGCCGAGCAGGCCAATGCTGGCGGATGGTCACTTGAAAATACGCGCAAGTATCGGCTTCATGCGCTGGAGGAAGGTGAATTGCGCAATCTCTTCCGTGACTCGTTTGCAAGTCTAGAGCGGGTCGTTAGAAGGGTATCCAGTGCACACAGGATCAATACGTTTCGTGCAGGTGGCTGGTGCCTGCAGCCCTTTACGACGCTGCGAAGCTCCTTCGAGGAGTTGGGTATTGAATACGATTTCAGCGTGACGCCAGGTTTTTATAAGAACAATCTGCCGGCGCATTTTTATGATTACCGCCAGGCCCCGAAAGACAGCGTAGTCTGGAGATTTACCGACGATCCGTGTGTTCCACAGAGTGAGGGCAAATTCGTTGAGGTCCCTGTTACGGCATTCAGAGCCACGCTGCCGAGCTTGGTGCTCAACAAGCTCAGACTCCGTGGGCAAAGTATCTACGGCGACGGTCAAGGCGTCGGGGGGACTAGTTTGTTCGACCTCGCGAGCAAAATGTTTGCCGTGGAGGGGGTGCGTCAGCTGACCTTAGACATGTGCTCACGTGAATTGCTAGAGATATCCTTGCGTAAAACCGAGGGACGTAACCTGCGTGTCTTTGCGTCTCACCCCAAAATCATGAGTGCTAGTGCAATCGACAATCTGGAACTACTATTGCAACGTTTCCAGACAGTGCGGACTGATGAACTCACGGTTGGCACTCACATCTAACAATTTGCACGAATCGGATAGAGCCTTGAAAACCATCCTTTTCTTTCTTTCGCACCAGCCCAACCCGCGTTTCATCAAGCAGATCAACTATCTGGCAGAGTCAAATCAAGTCAGCGTGATCTACTTCAGTCGCGCGATGTTGCCGAATCTAAATTCGAACATCGCCAGTAACGTGAGGTGTTTTCCGGTTGGGCAGCTTGAATCGAGTGGTCGGTATTTTTCTCGACTTGTATCGTATGCGAAGGCAATGGGGACGCTGTGGCGCTGCAGAAGGCAGGTTCGTGCCAAGGTCGTCATCGTCAACAATATCGACGTCATGCTGCTTGAAGCGCTGCTGCAGGTGCTGACGTTACGCTCGGCCAAGGTCGTTTTAGAGGTGTCGGATCTGCTTCAGTACATGTTTTCCCGTGGATGTGTGGCGAAACTGTTTAGGGCGATTGACCAGACCTTGGTGCGCCTATTCGTTGATAAACTCATTGTGACGTCAATAAAATACTACGATGTCTATTATTCAAAATTCTTCCGCGGCCCTCTGCAGGAGCTAGAGAATAAACCGCTTAGAAAAAATGTACCCCCCAGAATTCAAAAAGTGGCCAATCGTGATCGAACGGTTATTGGCGTAGTCGGGTTGATTTATCAGGCTGCCCCCATTCAGGCTCTGTTCGATGCGGTAGAGGGCGATGACAGCGTAGAGGTGCAGATCTATGGGCGGTTGTATGACGCCCAGAACAGCAAGGCGTTGATCGAAAATTATTGTGCAATGCAGGGGAACATCGTGTTCAAGGGTGAGTACGATTTTTTCAAGGATGCAGCGCGCATCTATGGTGGTTTGGATCTGCTATACGTTTCGTACGATACGGCTGAATCCATGTTGAACAACCGGGTCGCGCTCCCAAACAAGTTGTATGAGGCGATGTATTTTCGGGTCCCAATTATTGCGAGCAAGGGAACCTATTTGGCCGAGCGCGTGATGACGGCGAGCGTTGGTTACGAAATAGATTGCGGTAGTGCTGAGCAGATAAGAGATATTCTCAGATCGCATCGGGTGTATTCGGTTGATTTTGAAAATGCATTTAAGGCCCTGCCGGAGGATGCATATTTTGCTGACAACGACTATGAAGTCTTTGCCCGTTTTGTTGTTGGTTAATAATTAATATATTTGCAAGGCTTTCATGAGTAAACAATTCTCTTTGACATGGCAGCAGCTTATATTGGCCACCTGTGTAATGCTTATTTGTGCACTGCTATTTTGGAATCCGAAATCTCAGTCATCTTCATGGATATTTCCCTACTTTTCTGGAGCTGCGAATTTAGGATTGGATTTGGTTTGGAGAGTTGATCAGATTGAATTCTCTAGATTTTCGAATCTCTCTTATGTACAGCAGATGGATTACAGGTTTACAGGCTCAGATCCGGCAGCTTTGTCAACGTATTCCGTTTTAGATAAGGGATATGTTTTTGTGATTTGGGTGGCTCAGACTATTTTTTTATGGTTACCACAAATTAAGGCAGTTATTTGGCTGCAGATATTTTTTCATATTGTCAGTTCGCTTTGGGTGCTTGGAAAGCTTGGTAGTCGGCTGCAGCAGATCATTTTTTTAATGGCCTATGCAGTCAATCCAGTTGTCTTGCACTTTGTGACATTCGCTTATCACTATTACTGGCAAGTCATCCCCTCGCTGGCATGGTTCTGGTATATGACCCGAGAAGAGCCGAGAGCCTTGCGAGACATCTATCTATTGGTATTGGTGCTGTCGGCTGCTTTTCTGATAAGGCAGTCAACGGTCATTATCTCGATTATTATCCTGAGTTATGGGGCTTGGCGCTGTAAGAAGGCTATGGGTTGGGCGACAGTTGTTTGCTTTCTTGCTTTTGTGGTGATTGCTAAGAACCCTTCGCAACCTTGGCATACCGCCTATGTTGGAATTGGCGCATATCCGAATAATGCCCAAATTGAATTGGATGACGAATCTGGGTACAGGATGTTCAAGAACGCTTCTGGCATTCAGATCAACACGACCCCGCCTGATGGTAATTATTACGACGAAACCATTCGAAGTCAGTACTATGGCGTATTAAAGGAACAAGTCATTAATTACTGGTATGACAATCCGGTCCAGCTTATTCGCAATGCTGCACTAAATACATTACAGGGTTTTTCTGTTGGATATCCGGTAGGTCACCTAAGCTTGGCATATGCTAGTGCTTGTATTGGATTGATTTCTTTAGCGATATTGATCGCACACCGAATGTTCGTAATGGCTACGTTAATTTTTGCCGGTGTAGCGGGTTTTTCTGCTTATTACCCCCCAATACCCGCGTATATGTTTGGCAACTATTTTTTGCTTGTTATTGCGTTTATTAGCATAATCGAGCAGGCCGGCAGCTCAAGTGTAGCCGTTGCTTTGGTTCGGAATTTAAAGGAAAGGTTTTTTCGTCTCCCATGAAACAACAGCACGTGTCTATCGTAATTCCTGTGTACCAAGGGGAAAACTCGATAAAAGCCCTGGTAAATGAAATATCAGTTTATTTTCAGCCGTCGAGAACAGAGGCTGGGCACGAAATTGTCGTGTCTGAGGTTTTGCTTGTTCATGACTGCGGACCAGATAGGTCTGATACTGTTATTAGCCAATTAGTTCAGTCTTATCCACAAATTAAGGCTGTCTGGTTGACCAAAAATTTCGGCCAACATGCCGCTACGCTGGCGGGCATGAGCTCAGCTACGGGTGAGTGGATCATCACGATGGATGAAGATGGTCAGCACGATCCGGCCGACATTGGCCGTTTGTTGGATTGCGCGCTGGGCCAAGATTTACAAGTTGTGTACGCCCAGCCAGTGAACACTCCGCCGCACGGATTCTTGCGTAATCTAACGAGTCGGCTGTCCAAGCGAATAGGCCGATTAATGATGGGGCACGATGCAGTCGAGTATTTCCACAGCTACCGCATCGTGCATGGAGAGATCGCGCGAAGCCTAGCTGCTTATTGCGGCCACGGTGTTTATCTCGACGTGGGGCTGCTCTGGATAGCCGGTCGAGTTGGTCAATGCCCCGTCCATGTGCGTGCGGAAGGTGGGCGCGCTTCTGGCTATACCTACAGCAGGCTTTTGGCTCATTTCTGGACCATGTTGCTGACGGCGGGGACGAGGCCTTTGCGGCTGATCACTTTGTTGGGCTTTTTCTCGATGGCCGTCGCTCTGTTTATTGGGACCTTCGTCTTGTATGAAAAAATGACTGGCAATGTCCACGTTCAGGGCTGGGCGTCTCTGGTGATCGTCGTATCGTTCTTCTCGGGCTGTATTTTGGTTTCCCTGGGCATGATCGCCGAGTATCTGGCTGTTTCAATGGGAATTGCCATGGGCAAGCCTTTGTATGTCATAGGGACACGCAGCAGCAGGTCGCGGTAAATGAGGCGTGTCTGGGTTCTCGGGGCGGGAGGGATGCTGGGCCGGGCTGTGACCCGAGAGTTATGCCGTAACGTCGTCGATACCTACCGTTACCGCGAACCTTTCGATTGGAGGAATCAGCCTCACGTGCTAGCGCAGTTCGAGGAGGCGATCAGTGAATTCATGGCCGGTCTCGTCGTGGGTGACACTTGGGAGATTTACTGGGCTGCTGGTGTGGGGTCCATGGGTAGTAGCAACGCAGATCTTGACACCGAGACCGCTGCGTTGGAGGGTTTCTTGGGGTCGCTGGCGCATCACTTATCGGCGTGCAACGTGCCTGGTTTGTTCGGCTTTGCGAGTTCGGCGGGGGCCCTTTATGCGGGCAGCAAGGATTTTGAGATCACGGAGCAGACGCCAGTCACGACAGCCAATGACTACGCCAAAGCCAAGTTGGTACAGGAGCGGCTGCTCATGGATTTCGTTTCTCAGCAGGACATGGCCTCTGTGCTAATCGCACGCTTCTCTACCTTGTACGGACCGGGGCAGGCGCAGGGTAAGCGGCAGGGCCTGCTTTCGCATATCGCGCGCTGCGCCCTAAGGCATAAACCTGTCGAAATTTTTGTGCCACTGGATACGTCGAGGGATTATCTATTTATCGACGATGCAGCCAGTGATTTTATCGGTTCGTTGCATGCCATAAGAGCCGAGCATGAACGTTTCCAAATCAGAATCATCGCTGCTGAGCGCAGTGTGACCATTTCCGAAATTGTTGCAACGTTCAATCGACTTAACAAAAGACGGCTACGTGTCGTCTGCAACCGCAACAATTTGTCTGCGCTCTACGCGTCCAGAGTTGCTTATCGATCCGTGTCGCCTCTAGCTGCTGGCAGATGTATCCGCCGACATACGTTGCTTGAGGGGGCAGCGGCGCTCCTTTGTGCTGAGCGCATTGCCTATATTACAAGTCTAAACGGAGGGTGAATCTATGGCGCAGCAGGAATTTGACTCCCACGCTCGCAGTTATAAAGAGGTGCTGGACCAGAGCATTGGCTTCTCGGGCGAGGACTCCGCCTACTTCGCGGAATACAAGATCCGCGATCTGCGTCAAGAGCTGACACAAGCTGGGGCAGACGACGGTTCCCCGCTGAAGCTGATGGATTTTGGCTGCGGCGTCGGGAGTTCCATGCCGCATGCTCGTCGACACTTCGCGAGGGCCGAGTTGCTGGGCGTAGATGTCTCGTGCGAGAGCTTAGAGCAGGCACGTTCACTTTATGGCGGGTTGGCTAGTTTTCTGCCTATTGAGAGCAACAAATGGCCGGTGCAGGCCTCATCTCTGGATGCAGCCTACGCCATGTGCGTCTTCCACCATGTGGTGGAGGAGTTGCATGTATCTATCCTATCTGACATACGCGGTCGGCTTAAGCCGGGCGGGATGATGATGGTGTACGAGCACAACCCCTACAACCCCCTGACTGTGCGCGTGGTAAACAATTGCCCGTTTGATGAGAACGCGAAGCTGATCCGCGCGTCTGTCATGGCGCAGCGATTCAGAGATGCGGGCTACAAAAACGTGAAGGTGCGTTATCGAGTGTTCTTTCCGGGCTTCCTAAGGATTTTCCGTTTTGCCGAAGGCCTTCTTTCGCGGTTACCTCTAGGAGGCCAATATTATGTTTGCGGCTTCGCATAGGGGCGTGTCGGCGGAGTTGGTCAAGTTCGCAAGTGTGGGAGTAATTAACACCATACTTGGCCTTGTCATTATCTACACGCTTAAATGGAGTTTGAATTGGGGTGATGCGAGTGCGAACCTCGCCGGTTATATGGTTTGCATCATTCTTGGGTTCGTACTGAACGGGCGCTGGACATTCGGCAAGTCGGCCTTAAAGCCTCGTCATTTACTGGGCTATCTGCTGGTGGTCGTTGTTGCATATCTAATGAATCTCTGCACCGTGCTTTTGTCTATCAAGGTGCTGTATGTGCCGGGTGACTATGCGCAGCTGGTGGGTGTGCCCGTGTTCACGCTAACATCCTTTATGCTCAATAAGATGTTTGTATTTTCCAATGATCGGTGAGTTGCAAGAGGCCTAAAAACATGAATGAAAAAGCGACGATGAAGGGCGGGGTCTTGTTAATCACTGGCGGGACTGGCTCTTTTGGTAATGCGGTGTTGCGCCGTTTTCTTGTATCCGATTTGCGTGAAATTCGCATCTTTAGTCGCGATGAAAAAAAACAAGACGACATGCGCAAGCGCTACAACAGCCCCAAGCTGAAGTTCTACATTGGCGATGTGCGCGACCCGCAATCGGTGATGAACGCCGTGCGCGGTGTGGATTACATCTACCACGCCGCGGCCCTCAAGCAAGTGCCTTCGTGTGAATTCCATCCACTCGAGGCGGTAAAGACCAATGTCTTAGGCACCGAAAACGTGTTGGAAGCCGCCATTCAGTGTGGTGTCAAGCGCGTGGTGGTGCTTAGCACCGATAAGGCGGTGTACCCCATCAACGCCATGGGTATCAGCAAAGCCATGATGGAGAAGGTAGCAGTGGCCAAGTCACGCAGTAGTGCTCATACGGTGATCAACGTCACTCGCTATGGCAACGTGATGGCCTCTCGCGGCTCTGTGATCCCTTTGTTCATTGAACAAATTCGGGCGGGCAAGCCCATCACTCTTACCGACCCGAACATGACTCGTTTCATGATGACGCTCGACGATGCGGTGGACTTGGTGCTTTATGCCTTTGAACATGGCCAGCCGGGTGAGATCTTTGTACAAAAGGCACCTGCTGCAACCATTGAGGTGTTGGCCAAGTCGCTCACCGCTTTGGTGGGCAAACCCGAGTACGAGGTGCGGGTTATTGGCACACGCCATGGCGAAAAGTTGTATGAAGCACTGCTAAGCCGTGAAGAGATGGTGGCGGCCGAAGACTTGGGCGGCTACTTTCGCGTGCCGCCCGATTTGCGCGACTTGAATTACGGTAAGTTTGTGGAACAGGGCGAGGTCAAAATCTCTGAAGCTACCGACTACAACTCTCACAACACCGAGCGCTTGGACATTGCTGGCATGCAGGCTTTGTTGATGAAGCTGAGCTTTATGCAGGCCATTGCCCATGGTGAACAAGTGGAGCCAGAGGAATAAACCCATGAAAGTGCTGGTCACCGGTGCCAACGGTTTCATTGGCAAAAATTTGGTTCTGCGCTTGCGTGAGCGGACAAACACCGAGGTCTTGACCCTAGTGCGCAGCGACGGCGAAAGCGCTTGGCAAGCCGCGCTGGCCCAAGCAGATGCGGTGGTGCACTTGGCCGGTGAAAACCGGCCCACCGACCCCGCCGCTTTTGATGCGGTCAACATTGGCCTCACCCAACGCCTTTGCCAAACTTTGCAAAGCTTGGGTAAGCGTACGCCGGTGTTGTTCAGTTCATCGGCGCAAGCCGAACAAGACAACCCCTATGGTCGCAGCAAACGGGCAGCTGAAGAAGCCTTGGCTCAATTGGCTCAGCACAATGGCAACCCCGTGGCCATTTACCGCTTGCCTGGCGTGTTTGGCAAATGGTGCCGCCCCAACTACAACTCGGTCGTGGCCACTTTTTGCCACAACAAGGCCCACGATCTGCCGGTACAAATCAACGATGCGCAGGCTCGTGTTCGCTTAGTTTACGTAGACGACGTGGTGAATGCCTTTTTGCAAGCCCTAGAGGAGCCCATCGTTGGCTTGAGCCACCCCTCGATGTCGCCCGAATACACCATCACCTTGGGTGAACTGTCAGACCAGATCGACGCGTTCAAGAACTGCCGCAGCACCTTGGTGTCTGAACGCGTGGGAACGGGCTTGACACGCGCTTTGTACGCTACTTATGTGAGCTATTTGCCGGTAGAGAAGTTTGCCTATAGCGTACCCGCCTACGGTGATGCTCGAGGCGTCTTTGTGGAGATGCTCAAAACGCCCGACGCGGGTCAGTTTAGTTTTTTCACAGCGCACCCAGGGATCACCCGAGGTGGGCACTATCACCACACCAAAACCGAGAAATTTTTGGTTATCAAAGGCCATGCTCGTTTCGGCTTTCGCCACATGCTGACCAACGAAGTTCATCATCTAGAAACGTCCGGCGAATATCCCGAGGTGGTAGAAACAGTGCCAGGTTGGACGCACGACATCACCAACATAGGTTCTGAAGAAATGGTGGTGATGTTATGGGCTAATGAAATATTTGACCGAGCAAACCCAGACACCATCGCTAGCAAGGTTTAAAAATAATGAAAAAACTCAAAATAATGTCGGTTGTAGGTACGCGGCCCGAAATTATCCGTTTGTCGCGTGTGTTGGCTGCGCTCGATGAGTATTGTGAGCATGTGCTGGTGCACACAGGACAAAACTATGACTATGAGCTCAACCAAGTTTTTTTTGATGACCTAGGCGTTCGTAAGCCTGATTTCTTTCTAAGCAGTGCCGTTGGCTCAAATAGTGCTGCACAAACAATTGGTAATTTGATCATCGCAGTAGATGGTGTTTTAGCCCAAGTGCAGCCTGAAGCTATGTTGGTTTTAGGTGATACCAATAGCTGTTTATCAGTTATTCCTGCTAAACGACGAAAAATTCCAATTTTCCACATGGAAGCAGGAAACCGTTGCTTTGACCAGCGCGTACCTGAAGAGACCAACCGTCGTATCGTGGACCATACGGCCGATATCAACCTCACCTACAGCACCATTGCTCGGGACTATTTGCTGCGCGAAGGTTTACCGCCCGATCAGGTCATCAAGACTGGCAGCCCAATGTTTGAGGTGTTACATCACTACCTGCCACAAATTCAAGCATCTAATGCCGTGGAGCGCTTAGGCTTGATGGCGGGACAGTACTTTGTGGTGAGCGCACACCGCGAAGAAAACATCGAGTCCGAACAATCGTTCACCAAGCTCGTGGCCGTGCTCAATAGCGTGGCCGAAGACCACGGCTTGCCGGTTGTGGTTTCGACGCACCCCCGCACCCAGAAGCGGGTCGATGCCACAGGGACGCAATTTCACCCACTGGTGCGGCTGATGAAGCCGCTGGGTTTTCACGACTATGTGAACCTACAGATGAACGCCAAAGCGGTGTTGTCTGACAGCGGTACGATCAATGAAGAGTCGTCTATCCTGAACTTCCCCGCTCTGAACTTGCGCGAAGCACACGAGCGTCCTGAAGGTATGGAAGAGGCTGTGGTGATGATGGTTGGCTTAGAGGTAGATCGAGTCCGCCAAGGTCTAGCCATATTGACTAAGCAAGCCCGAGGCGCTGATCGTGAACTGAGGCTAGTGGCCGACTACAGCATGCCTAATGTCAGCGGCAAAGTGGTGCGTATTGTTCACAGTTATACCGACTACGTGAACCGAGTGGTGTGGAAGAAGTACTGAGGCTCATTTGCGGATTCTTGTCGTCAGTCAGTACTTTTGGCCCGAGAATTTTCGGATCAACGATTTGGTGCGTGAATGGATTGCGCGTGGCCATCAGGTCACAGTGCTCACTGGACGACCCAACTACCCTGGGGGGGCGATCTTTCCAGAATATCTTGATAACCCAGACAGTTTTGCGCAGTTCGACGGGGTACAGGTCTACCGAGTGCCGATACTGGCGAGAGCTAGTGGGTCATTGCGTCTTATGCTCAACTACCTGAGTTTTGCGCTGAGTGCGAGTTTCTTCGGCCCATCGAAGTTGCGTGACTGTAACCCCGATGTTATTTTCGTATTCGAGCCGTCTCCTGTGACGGTAGGTCTTCCGGCCGTACTGTTAGGCCGCCTGAAGGACTGTCCAGTGGTGTTCTGGGCGCTGGATCTGTGGCCCGAAACGCTGTCTGCTGTTGGAGTAATCCGACACCCTAAAGCACTGGATGCAGTGGCACGGGTGGTGAGATTTATTTACAACCGATGTACTTTGGTACTTGGCCAGTCGCGCTCGTTTCTCCCCAGCATCGCACGACATTGCGACGATCCCAGCAAGGTGCGTTACTTTCCGAGCTGGGCTGAGGATGTGTTCCAAAACCAGGTGGACGAAGCTAAGAAAGAAACTCCACCACCGCCGGGAACTCTTAGTATTCTCTTCGCCGGTAATGTGGGGGATGCGCAGGACTTTCCAGCAATTCTCGACGCGGCAGAGCGCCTGAAGCACCGAGATGACATTCGTTGGATGATTGTGGGGGATGGTCGCCGTTCGACTTGGGTGGCTGAGCAAGTCCAAGCAAGGGGGCTGCAGCAAAAGGTGCTGCTTCTTGGCCGCTTTCCGGTGGAGCGGATGCCAGTCTTTTATGCGAAGGCTGATGCACTGCTGGTTAGTTTGAAAAAAGATCCGACATTCAGTATGACGATCCCCGGTAAGGTGCAGTCATACTTGGTTGCGGGTCGTCCCATTATTGGTATGTTGGACGGGGAAGGTGCTGATGTGATTAAGCAAGCAGGCGCCGGCATGGTGTGCCCCGCTGGCGACAGTGCTGCCTTGGCCGAAGCAATTCAACGGTTCGCTGAAACGTCACCAGAAGAGCGACGGCAAATGGGCGAACGGGGACAAGCATATGCAAAAGCTGAATTTGATCGGAATACCTTGGTGTCACGTTTGCTCAATCTTCTTGAAGAGTCGATCCGTCTCTACCGATTGAAAAAAAGTTCTAAGGCTCAATAATGAGATGCCTGATTACGGGAGGGAGTGGATTCGTCGGACGTGCGCTAGTCAGTCATGCGCTGGCAAAGGGTTACAACGTTCGGTGCCCGCTTCGCCAGCCACAAGCCTTAGACGAAATGGATGGTGTTGAGACTGTAAAAATTGGCAGCCTTTCAGTGGATACCGATTGGACAGCAGCACTATGCAACATCGAGAAGGTTGTCCACTTGGCTGCTCGTGTCCATGTCATGAATGAGATGGATGCAGACCCATTGGCTGAGTTCCGTCGTGTCAATGTTGAAGCTACAGCCAATCTTGCACGCCAAGCGGTTGCAGCTGGCGTTCGTCGCTTTGTTTACCTGAGCTCTATCAAGGTCAATGGAGAATATACGGAAACTGGGCGCCGCTTTACCGCCGACGATGTTCCTGCGCCAGAGGACCCATATGGAGTCTCTAAGCACGAGGCAGAACAGTTACTCCGACAGATTGGTTCTGACTCAGGCATGGAGGTGGTGATCATTCGACCGCCTTTGGTTTATGGACCAGGAGTGAAAGCCAACTTCGAATCGATGATGGGGTGGTTGTTTCGAGGCGTGCCACTCCCACTGGGTGGCTTAAGCCACAACCGACGTAGTTTGGTTGCGTTGGACAACTTGGTAGATCTAATCGTGACATGTTTGAATCACCCTGCTGCTGCCAATGAAACATTTTTGGTAAGTGACGGAGAAGATCTCTCAACAGTCGATTTGCTCAGACGTATGGGCGCAGCATTGGGTCAGCCTGCGCATCTGTTTCATATGCCCCCTTCAGTGCTGAGGCTCGGCGCCCAACTAGTTAACAAACCCGGTATTTACCAGCGCCTCTGCGGCTCATTGCAATTGGATATTGCCAAGACTAAGCAGTTGCTGGACTGGACACCGCCGGTGTCTGTCAATGAGGGGCTGCTGAAGGCGGCTCAAGGTTTTCGACGATGAAGCGATTGTTTGACTTGTTGTTGGCGTTGTTGGCTGCCATGTTTTTGCTAATCCCTATCGCCGCAGTTGCGGTGGCTGTTCGACTGACTTCGTCGGGGCCAGCGTTGTATTGGAGTGACCGGGTAGGGCGCCACAATCGTATTTTCAAAATGCCTAAGTTCCGCAGCATGCGCATTGATACCCCCGCAGTGGCGACACACTTGCTTCAAAACCCGGACCAGTGGTTGACCCCGATCGGTTCCTTTTTGCGCAAATCTAGCCTAGATGAATTGCCCCAGTTGTGGAGTATTCTCAAAGGGGACATGAGCTTTGTGGGGCCACGTCCGGCGCTGTTTAATCAGGATGACCTGATCGCCTTGCGCACTGAAAAATGTGTTCATGAGCTGGTGCCAGGCTTGACTGGGTGGGCGCAAGTCAACGGAAGAGATGAGCTGCCGATTCCGCTGAAGGTGCAGTTGGATGAGGAGTACCTGCAACGACGATCGCTATCGTTTGATGTGAAGATACTGTGGATGACCGCATTAAAAGTATTGGCAAGGGATGGGGTATCACATTGAGACTTTCTTTTTTTAAGCTTGCGAAGCCGATGTTGGCGTTGCCACGTGCAGCAAAGCGCTTTGTAGTCCTCAGCGTCGATCTTGCGCTCTGCGTCTTGACCGTGTGGCTAGCTTTTTATCTGCGGCTGGGCGAGTTCGTTGCCCTGTATGACACGGCGTTGTGGGCGGTGGTCGCATCCGCGGGCATAGCTTTGCCAATCTTTGTCGTTTCGGGTCTTTATCGGGCCATCTTCCGTTACAGCGGCTGGCCGGCGCTCTTGGCCGTGGCGCGCGCGGTGGGCATTTACGGCTTGTTGTATGCGTCGGTCTTCACCGCCATTGGCGTGAATGGGGTGCCGCGCACGGTGGGCATCATTCAGCCAATCTTGTTGCTCTTGTTCGTTGGAGCTTCTCGTGCATTGGCCCGTGTCTGGTTGGGTGACCAGTACCTCAGCATTTTGAAGAAAGCGTCTCGTCCGAAAGCGCTGATTTATGGCGCAGGCAACACAGGCCGCCAACTGGCAGCTGCTATGGCCAATAGCCATGAAATGCAGGTGGTAGGTTTCTTGGATGATGACGAGCGCCTGCACGGTCATGTGCTGAACGGGCAGCCTATTTACAGCCCAGCCGACTTAGATCGTCTGGTTGAGGTCTTGAGCATACGGGATGTGTTGCTTGCTATGCCCAGTTTGTCTCGGCAGCGGCGTAACCTGATCTTGAGCCAAGTGCGAAGTGTGCGGGTGGCGGTACGAACGTTGCCCAGTATGAATGATTTGGCTCAAGGCAAGGTCAGTCTGAGCGATATTCGAGAGTTGGATATTGATGACCTATTGGGTCGCGATGCGGTACAGCCCAATGGCTTGCTATTGAATTTAAATACCCACGGTAAAACCGTATTGGTCACGGGCGCGGGCGGCAGCATTGGCAGCGAGCTGTGCCGACAGATTCTGCGCACGAGCCCCAATCAGTTGTTGTTGGTAGAGATGAGCGAATTTGCGCTCTACCAAATCCATCAAGAGTTACAAGCTGACCCATCGAGCGCGCAGGTAGAGCTGGTGCCGCTACTTGCCTCGGTGTGCGATGCGGTGCGTATGCACGAGATCATGTGCACCTGGAAGCCGCATACGGTCTACCATGCGGCCGCCTACAAGCATGTGCCTCTGGTGGAGCACAACCCCGCCGAAGGTGTGCGCAACAACGTATGGGGCACACGGGTGTGTGCCGAAGCCGCGCTGCGCAATGGGGTGCGCAACTTTGTGCTGATCAGCACCGACAAGGCCGTGCGGCCCACGAACATCATGGGTGCTAGCAAGCGTTTGGCCGAGATGGTGTTGCAGGCTTTGGCTGAACAGTGTGTTGCTACTTCGTTTTCGATGGTTCGCTTTGGCAATGTTCTGGGCTCCAGCGGCTCAGTGGTGCCTTTGTTTCGCGAGCAGATCAAGAACGGTGGGCCCATCACGTTGACGCATGCGGACATCACCCGTTATTTCATGACCATTCCAGAGGCTGCACAGCTCGTGATTCAGGCGGGGGCAATGGGGCAAGGTGGAGATGTGTTTGTGCTTGACATGGGACAGCCGGTGAAGATCATTGACTTGGCACGACGCATGGTCGAGCTGTCTGGCTTGATGGTGCGCGATGCCAATAATGTCGATGGTGATATTGAGCTAGCCGAGACAGGCCTTCGTCCAGGTGAGAAGCTATATGAAGAGTTGTTGATTGGCGATAATCCAGAGAAGACACAGCACCCGCGAATCATGAAAGCGCATGAGCACTATTTGCCTTGGGCTGAGCTAGAGGGCAAGCTTCGCGAACTAGAAATGGCTTTGGGTAACAACAACGTATCTGCGATTCGCACATTGCTTCAACAGTTAGTGACTGGCTATCAGGCAGGTGGAGATGTCGTGGATTGGGTGCATATGGAAAGAGCTAAAAGCGCATGACAATTTTGGTGACAGGCTGTGCCGGCTTTATTGGCAGTAATTTCGTCCACACATGGCTATCGTCGACAGACGAGGCTGTGGTGAATTTGGACAAGCTCACCTATGCGGGTAATTTGGCCAATTTGGATGCCCTCAAGGGCGACAAGCGTCATGTCTTTGTGCAGGGTGACATTGGCGACCGTGCTTTGGTTGCTAAGCTGCTGGCGGAGCACAAGCCCCGTGCTGTGCTGAACTTTGCTGCCGAAAGCCATGTAGACCGTTCCATCCACGGCCCCGGCGACTTTATTGAAACTAATGTGGTGGGTACGTTCAACTTGCTAGAAAGCGTTCGCGCTTATTGGCAAGAGCTGCCTGCCGCAGAAAAAGAAGCTTTCCGCTTTTTGCATGTGTCGACCGATGAGGTGTATGGCACGCTGCTGCCCACCGACCCGC
>JACCDU011107676.1_pt1 | contig 34661 bp, 45 predicted proteins | sample 7446081 | NCBI WGS metagenome assembly JACCDU01 (sample SAMN15323447, study PRJNA562643) | freshwater metagenome | isolation source: river surface water | place: USA:Blue River Watershed | collected 2017-08-17
CCGACAACACTGCCTGCGATGGATCCGAGAATTTCTCCGCCCATGGTCATGAACGGCACAAGAGGAGCAGCCAGACCTCCTGTCAAAGCTGTCAGACCAGCCCCGAGAGCTCCTCCAGCAAGTCCTCCCAAGGCCCCTCCCGCAACACCTCCGACTGCAGATCCAGTAGCGCCAAGAGCAGCTTCGCCGATGTTGTCCCCGCTCATGACCCGCATGCCCAAATCAAGTCCAGCTCCGAGCAAGTTGCCTTTTATGAGACCGCCTGCTTTGCTCATCAAGCCTTTTGCCCCAGCCTCGGCAGTCTCCTCAATGGCCTTTTTCTCTATGGCTTTTGCTGCGTCGTCTACGATGCTGGCTGCGCTGCTACTTGCCGCCTTGGCGGCGGTTTTAGCACCATGCGCCACAGTCGAAGCTGCGCTACTTGTATGCTCAAGAGCCTTTGCTGCGTTCTTGGCTACATCGTCGGCAACGTTGCTGACCTCGGAAATTGCATGCTTACTTCCGTTCTTGATTGCATCGTCGATGGAGGAAGCTGCTGAACTCGTGTGTTCAAGTGATTTTGCTGCGTTTTTAGCGACATCGTCAGCCACATGCTCGACTTGCTTCAAGGCCTGCTGACTGCCATTCTTGACTGCGTCGTCAATTGATGAGGCTGCAGATGTCGAGTGCTCAAGTGATTTTGCTGCGTTCTTGGCGACATCGTCGGCCACATGCTCAACCTCTTTGAGGGCTTGCTTGCTTCCGCTCTTGATGGCGTCATCTGCCGACGACATGAGTTTTTCGCCGCTCTTGGCAGAGTTCTTGAATACGTCTACGCTTTCCATGGCCGACTGCATGACCATCTGCGCAGCCGACATCGTTGGCGCCGTTCCTGACTGTATGCTGTCAGCCAGCCCCTCGCAACAAGGGTCGGAAAGACCCTCGCCTCCGGCGGCTCCTAGGGCCATGTCAGCCGCAAGCGTTGCTCCCGTTCCGAACAAGAAGCCGCCAAGACCTTTCATCTTACCGCCAAGCGACTTGCCCTTGTCCTTCATCCAGCTCATGGCGCCGCCGGCTTTGTCCTTTATCTTGTCTTTGATCGAAGGCAGCTTTTGACGGCCTGCCTGAACAGCTCCTGACACCCTGTCCTTGATTCCACGGCCCCTCTCCTTTACTGTCTCCAGAGCCCCAGCCATCTTGTCCTTCAGGCCACGACCCTTATCCTTGACTGTCTCCAAGGCCCCAGCCATCTTGTCCTTCAGGCCACGACCCTTATCCTTGACGGTTTCGAGAGCTCCGCTGAGCTTTTCCCTCATGCCCTTGTCGCCAGCACCCTTGAACTTGTCCTTGATGGCACGACCCTTGTCCTTAAGGCTATCGACAATTGATGTCATCTTGTTCTTGAGCAGACCGCCCTTCTCCTTGGTCCAGTCAAGGGCGGACGCCATCTTTCCCTTGAGGGCAACACCCTTCTCCTTGGTCCAGTCGAGGGCGGTAGCCATCTTGCCTTTGAGGGCAACACCCTTATCCTTGGTCCAGTCGAGGGCGGTAGCCATCTTACTCTTGAGGGACATCCCTTTTTCTTTGGTCCAGTCGGCTGCGCTGGCCATTTTTTTCTTGAGAGAAATTCCCTTCTCTTTTGTCCAATCAACTGCGGTCGCCATTCCTTTCTTGAGCGACTTACCCCTCTCCCTTGTCCAGTCGATGGCGGTTGACATACTCTTTTTGAGAGACTTGCCTTTCTCTTTTGTCCAGTCGATGGCTGTCGACATCTTCTCCTTGAGAGAAGTGCCCTTGTCCTTCGTCCAGTCCAAGGCAGTTGACATCTTCTTCTTAAGAGATACACCTTTTTCTTTGGTCCAATCGATGGCAGTTCCCATCTTCTTCTTCAGAGAAACTCCCTTTTCCTTCGTCCAGTCAAGGGCGGAAACCATCTTCTTCTTAAGTGAAACGCCCTTTTCCTTCGTCCAGTCGACAGCACTTGCCATCTTCTTCTTAAGAGAGACGCCCTTCTCCTTCGTCCAATCAAGGGCGTCCGTCATTGTGCTCTTCAAGGCCGACCCGGTTTCCTTGGCGCAATCAACCATGCCGCCCATCTTGTCCTTGAAGTAGTCTGCCATCTGACCCATCCTGCCCTTGGGCGCAGCGGGCGCTGGAGTCTTGGGAGTCTTGGGTGCTTTTGGAGTCTTTGGGGTTTTGGGTTCCTTAGTCGGCGCAGGCGCAGGCGCAGGCGCAGGCGTTTTTGGCGTTTTCGGTCCTCGTGATTTTGGCTCCTTGGGTACACCAGGACCAGGCGTAGGTCTGCCGGCTGGAGGCTTGCCTCCTTTTGGTTTGTCGGGTCCGCCAGGTCCAGGTCTGCCTCCTGGTTTTGCCGCATCCTTGGACTTGCCTTTCAGGATGTCTCGCATCTTGCCGAAAATTGTCTGCATTTCCTGATAGCCACCCTTCATCGTCTTGTAGACGCCAATCAGGGTGTACAGAATTGTTCCCAGCGCAGTGGCTGAGGCGCCGACTCCAACGGCTATTGCCAGAACTTTGCCTGTCCAACTGCCAAGTATTCCTTGCAGGGCGTTAAGTCCTTGTTCTATTTTTTGTTGAGAAAACTGCCTTAGTGCGTCGTTGGTCTCCATGAGCTCTTGCTGCATCTCGCTGAATGGCCCTTCAGCTTGAGCTTTCTGAGCGGTCGTGAGCCTTCTGTTTCCTTCATCTATCTGAGCAATCAAATCTCTTAATTTGGTTTCATCTTTTAACGCCTCCTCTATCTTGGTCGAATCAATCTGAAGCACATCTTTACCAGCAGCCTTTAGACCCTCGTTTACGCCTGCCAGAGATCCCTTTATCAGTTGCCTAGCTGCGTCAGTTTCGTTCTCCCATGTCATGCCAAGAGCTTTCATATCCTTCTCGAAAGCTTCACGGTTCTTTCCGAATTTTCCTAGGGCTTCACCCATGCTTGAGGAATTCTTGGCTGCCTTGTCAAGCGTGCTGAGCATCTCCATGCTTGAATCTATGGTGAGAACCCTCTTCTTCTCGGCTAAAGCAGCACGTTCCGCTACTGTAAGTTTTTTTTGCTCTTCATCAGTCAAGGCCTTCATTCTTCCTTCGAGAGTCTGCGCCCCCTCCTTGAATGAATCAATAACGCCACGCATAGTCCCAGCTTCCATGCCGTGCGTTTCTTTGAGGAATCTATTTAGATTGTTACGCTGCGTAGCCGTCAAGTCATCTAGGTTGTCAGTAACTCCGCCGCTCATTTTCCTGACGGCGTCGTGAAGAATATCGTCATATGCTTGGCCCATCTTGGCCATGTCTTCGACGCTGTCCTTAATCTGTCCGGTCACAAGTTTGTTTTGCAGGCCAACTCTCTGAGCAGCTATCAGCAAGCTCGCCTGAGTTCTCTCGTCCGTTTCGTCGAAGAATGCGACACCGCTCGACATAGCTTTGAGAAGCGGCTGCATGGCGTCTTCAACGCCGAACTTCTGGGCCGATGCAGTCAGTTGCATCATTGTTTTAGCGGACTGAGTTGTGAGACTGGCGCTGTTGCGAAGGATCTTCATGATCTCTTTGCTTCTCTCCATGGCTGTCTTGAGAGCGTCGCCGGTTAGGCCCGTATTCCTGGCAACAGCCTTCATGCCCCGGCCCATGTCAGCTATTTCTGCGTTCGTCATCCTTCCAGCTAAGGCAAACTCCTGAAAAGTGTCCTGAAGCGAGCCGGCTTCTAAACCAAGCTGTTTTTCGATGTTGAGTTGAGTTTTAGTAATCGTCACAGCCTGCTTTAGATCTCTTACGCCGCTACGGAGAGCTTTGGTGTAAGACTTCTGGAACTCCGTCCTGTCTACGCCAGTCTCACGGACTGTAGCGCCTATATCAGTAAATGCACGTTGGAGTTCGTGACTGTCCTTGGTAAGACCTTGCGTTTCGTAGGCAGTAGCACGCATTTGCTCCGTGAATTTCAACTCGGCCTGGTACAAGTCTCCAAAAAGGCTTTTTTGAACGTCTATTCCGCCAGTTACTTTTTCTATGCCTCCTTGAATAGTGCTTAATGCGTTGTTCACCCGCCAAAGGCTGTTTTCAAAGTCACGAGTAGAAAGTGCTATAGAGTCTTGGGTGTTAGAAAACTGAGACTGCAGGTCATTTCTCTTTGAAAGCGTCTCGATTTCTTTCATGATCTCAGAATTCGCTTTGAGACGGGACATAAGTTCTTCCCGAGTCAAGAATCTCTGCGTGCGGTAAACTTCCGCAGCCATGTTGATTTTTTCTCTTTGCTCGGACGTCCATCTCTTTCCGAGCTTCATCTCGAGCGACTCAATCTCCTTGAGCTGGTCCATCTTGACTTGCTCTGGTGAGACTTTGCTCTTTTTCTCTTTGCCGCTCTCCTTTTTATCGCCCTTTTTATCCTTTTCTTCTTTAGCTTTCTTTTCCTCACGATCCTTTTTGACGCTTTTCATGGCCTCAACAATCTTGTCGAGATGCCCCTTCTGCTCGTCGGCTACAGCCTTGAAATCCCTGACAAACTTCTCCATGACGCCTTGAAGCTCTGAGGCGTCACCTTTCTTGCCGCCAACGGGTTCGGCTGGTCCTGTCCTCGCTGATTGCACGAGCTTCTGAATCTCAGCCAGGCTTGCATTGAGGCCTGGCAAGATTCGACCGAATGCGTCAATAATCTCCGTCGGGTTTGGGTCTGGCATGGATACCTGCGTCAGTTGTCAGTCGAGTTATCTAGGGTTTTTCCTCGGTATTTAGATGGTCGTGCCGGCCGATGCCTGAGCCTGCTCGTTAACCATTCGCCGGATTTGCTCACGGACAGACCTGCGGATGGCCTCTATCTCGTTGGGGTCAAAGGATCTGGACATAGCCATGGCATTCACGATGAATGCACAATCGAGTTTTCTGAGGCGCTCGATGCCCGTCCTCTTGTATTGTCTGAAGGCCGAAGTTATATAGCTATTTCCCTTGATATATTGATAGCTGAACATGGGGCTGTCGCAGACGCTGCGGCCGGGCGCCGGGAACATTAGCTTTTTGATAACTGGGAATGTCAGGTAGTGCAGGTTAATGCCACGAATGTAGTTGGCCCAGATGTCAGTTATCAGAACCATCGGGGCGGGGTCGTGGCCTGGTTTGTGGAACATGTAGTTGAATGTGACTAGGCTGCCACGCATTACGGCCGTTGACGTAACATTCTGTGTCAAAAGGCCTTGCGGTATAACTGCATCGACGAATGGTACGGCCATGACATATGTAGCACGAGATTTTTTAAAAAAAGCCCATCGTCCTGACGACTAAGTGCTGTGGAAGGTACTTTTGGAGGACAGGCCGATGCACCTTATATGCCCAAACTGCGATGATGTTTTCGACACGAAAAACATCACTAGGTTCTCGCTCTTCAACTGTAAGAAGTGCGGATACCACGTGCGTGGAATCCACTGCGAGCCGTCCAGGAAATGGCTTGCTTTCGATTGGGTCAATCCGTTCTCGACGGCGAGCTTTGACAACTGGGACCACACCGCATGCCCTTTCTGCGGTGTCATGTTGCGCATCTACTACAGCCAAGACCATACTGGCTTCGACGGACCATCAGTCTGCAAGGCATGCACACGCAACCTCCCGACTTGGGAATCAGATCACGCCGATGGTGGCCCCTACCATGTGCAGGAGTCTTGGAATAGGGCATCTTGAGTTCACGGGCGCAGAAGCCAAAACTGATTTCAACTGATACAGCTAGTTCGCTGTGACGGTCGTTAGATTGCGTCGTTAACGACTGAATCATAAAGACGCTTTTGGAGAATGAGATGTCATCTTTCCGTCCCAGCTTGGAGTCGCTTGAGGGCAGACTCACGCCAGCCAGTCTTTCCTTCCTCGATTCGCCTTTGGGTTTCCGAGGGCAAATCAACCAAGTCGAGAAGATTGCCGTGCAGTGGAACGCCCCTGTTTCCGAATTCACGATCGACGATGTGTCTTTCACCAAGAACGGCACAGAGATCGGCAGGGGGCTCACGAATGTGATTTCAGCCGGAAACGGCAGGAATTTCACGGTGATAGGTTTGCTCAACATCGCATCAGGGCCTGGCGATTACACAATGACCGTGAACTCATGGGGTGTCAACGAGGTTTTGCCCGATGGGTCGAAAATACCTTCTGGCAACCTGTCTTACACCCTTTCTTGGAAGCAAATGACGGGATCAGTCAGTTCTTTCGGCGCCGACTGGTACAACTTCGGTGTCCTTAATGTGCCGTCTTCGGCCAAGGGTTATGTCACTTCGGTTGTGTCGGGCGCAAATCACGGCGTCGCCCTGAAGGGCGATGGCTCCATCGTCACTTGGGGCATTAAGGAGAGTAATCTTCAAAACCCGCCCGTGACATACGATCCGACCAACCCCTTCGTGCAGGTTGCTGCGTCGTGGGGAGGCAGTGCGGTACTTCGCAAGGACGGTTCGGTGACCATCTGGGGTTCTTTCTGGGGTACTTTCGGGACTACGAATGTCAACAAAACATTCAACACTAACGATGTTGTAAGCATAAGCATGCAGAGCAATCTTCTCATGCTTCGTCGTGACGGAACTGTTGTGAGTGTTGATCTTGACCCGTCTTACAAGGCCACCATGACAGCAGTCGTCACCAATGCAGTTGATGTATCGGCAGGACGGGAGCTGCATTCCGTGTTGAAAGCGGACGGCACTTTGGCGACCTGGGGCTACTCGAAAGTAGACACTAAGATTCTCACCAGTGGCTCTTCTTTCGGATTCATCGTTGACGTGGCTTGCGGAACCAACAACATCATGCTGAAAAACAGCCGTGGTCAGGTTCAGGTTCTTGGCCCAACTAATTATCTTTGCGACAGCATAAACGCAACAGCATCCAAGACGATTAGGCCTTGGAAGCTTGTCGCCAACAGCAACTTCGCAAGTCTGATAACGAACGATGGCAATCTGGCCTCGACTTTCAACGATTGGCGGAGGTACTCGACTGGCAACAATGTCATGGACAGCTCAAATGGCTGGACGCACAGCTTTGTGGTTCTGGGTTCAAACAGGAGACTGCCGATTTCGTGGATGCCAAGGTTGAGCGTCAGGGCCTCTTGATTTGTCCCGACTTAAGGATGACGTACATGGCGTGAAGCACGCCTGGAAGCCATCCGAGCAGGGTCAGGAAGATGTTGATGACAAGCTGCCTGTCTGCGCCCCTCTTGAAGAGGACGCCGAGGGGAGGCAGCACGACTGCAAGTATGATGGCGACGATGTTGAGCTCCTCGAGCTTGGCTTCGTCGCCATTTTTTCCGTCTTCCACCGCAACCCCCTAGAGCCTGTTGAGGACCATGGCGCTGTAGTCCGTGCCGCCGGTCTTGATGATCGTCCCGACCCCGTCCTTCTGGCCAGTCCTGACATCCTGCTCGGCCTCTGCGCTTCTCTTGAAGAACTTCTTGATCTCCTTGACGACGCTCTCCATGACCTTCTTTCCGGCCTCCTCCTCGGTCATGTTCTCGCTCATGAAGTCGTTGAACATGTCCTCCATGTTGAGGGCGTAGGCCCTGCCGTAGGGCTCCGTGTCGCTCAGGTTCTGGACACGGTATGCGATCTGGTCTCCGATGTGGTAGACACGCACGCCCTCGAAGGGGAGCTTCTTGTTGTTCGCCTTCACGAACAGGAAGGGCTCTTCCTTGTCGAGGTGGTCTTTAACCTCCATCTTCCCGTCCTCGAGTATCTTCTTGACGATCTCGAGCTGCTCCCTGCTCTCACGCTGCTTGCGGTCGACGAATTCCATGAAGTTACGCATCTGTCTCCTTAGCACTGTCTCAAGAGGATCTCCGGGGCGTTCGGAACGCACCGCATCAGCGTCCTGAGGTCGCTCGGGTTGCCGTTGTATGGGTTCTCCTTCAGTACGATGCCGCTGAAGGAGCTGGCCGCCTCCTTCAGGATGTTGAACTGTGCCGTCAGGAAGAGCATTCCGTCGATCCGCTCCATGAAGTCGTGCTCCTCCTTGGCGGGTCGCCCCTCGTCGTCCACGCCCCCCTCGGCGTCCTTGAGGTACTTGACCTTGATGTCGACGTACGGCACTATTGCGCCATCGTCGTCGATCATCGCCTCGTTGTTGTCGCTCTGGGATGTCCTGACCACCAGCTTGCCGGACGTGTATGCGTTCCTCAGGCTGCCGGCTATGTCCCACCCCAGGGTCTGGATCGTCCCGTCCGTGCCGACCACGTTGATGACGAACGCCCTCTTCTTGAATGTCTCTGCGATGGACTCCATGACGACACGCCTGCGCAGCACGTCCTTCTCCTCGGGGCTACCGTCCTCGAGCCTCTTCTGCTCGGCCTCGGCGAGGTAGCGCTCGGGGTCGTCCTCCTTCAGGCTCCACCTGCCGATGTCCACACGGCCCCACTTCTCGTTGAAGCGTGTCGAGGCACGGATGCTGTAGTCCTTCTCGTTGAGGATGATGTCCTCGGTGTTGCCGCCGGAGCCAACCTGGACCGCCCCCAGCAGCGATGCTATGAACTTGCGGTGGAGATCGGCTTTCATGCCGAGGAGGCCCTTTAGCTTGATGAAAACGCTGTTCAGCTCGGGGACCTTCTGCAGAACCGTGGTCATGTGGTTCACGACGCTGACCGACGGGTTGTTCTGGTCGAGGTTCTCCTTGATGAGCCTCCTGATCTCCTTGCAGGCCTTGTCGATGTTTGCGTTCTGGCGGAGGAAGAGTATCTGCAGGTTGTCCTCCACGAACTTCCTCGGGTACGGCTCCAGGTCCATGTCACGGACCTGGTTGATCAGGTCGATCATGGCGTTTACGTCGCCTGTCGTTGACGATTTGAAGTATGCGCTCTTCCACTGCTCGAAGTCCTTGTCGTCGACCTTCTCGGGCATGTCCGGCGCTTCGGGGTCGCTGGTCACGTCCGGCATCTCCTTGGCGGCCTCGGCGGGCCGGGCGACTGGCTGGGGAGGGTTAGCTGCGCTGGGGTCTCCGGGGGCTCCCATCTGGGCCATGGCGTCTGGGCCGGCCACCTGCATAGCCGGGTCAACCCCGCCGGCTGCGGGCGGACTGTCAGGAGTCATCATGGGCGCCTGGCCGGCTGGAACGTCTCCGGATGCCTCGGCCAGCCACTCTGCGATTGCGTGTCTCGACATTTTTACACCTTCTTCTTCTTTGCCTGGTTGATTGCCTTGATGAGCTCCTTCCGGTCGAAGGAGGTGTTCTCTGTACCGATGTTGAAGTTGTTCTGCTGCATGGCGTTGAGATGGGGGCCGGAGTATGCGTACGTGTTCTTCAGCTTAAGCCTCGTCATCAGGTCGGCGGCCTTGAGCATCTTGTCCTGCAGGTCGACCTTGCACTTCACTAGGTTGACCAGCGCCTCCTTGCTGGAGGTCGTTGCGTCGCCGTCGTTCATGACGAGGTCGGCGAAGGTTTCAAGCAGGTCGGAAACCTGCTTCCTGTCGTCCTTGATGTTGGTCATGATCTCGTCGAGCACGCCGAGATACCTGTCGTCGGATATCAGGGCGGTCTCGTTTGGCCTCTCTGATGGCGGTAACGCCACGTTCATCGCCGGCAGCAAAGACTCCACGGCCTCCTCTGTGGTCATGTGCTCTGGCACAACCTCCACCAAGAGGGGCTCTTTTTCGGCGGTTTTTTCCATGTTGCTCATGACTAAATATATAGCGTTAGATAAGGAATAATTGGAACTACATGGCACCCAAAGACAGCGACGATGTACTAGAGACTGTGGTCAGGAACGACGAGCGGCTCAAGCTGATCCTTGAGACGCACCGGAGGCTGGAGAAGCGTGACGAGTCCCTGGACAAGAGAATCGACAAGCTTTCCGAGGACATGCAGAGGCTGAAGACCGTCGTCAAGGAGCTTTCGGAGAGGGCCAGCGTCTCGGACAGCAGGTGGGGCAAGGTGTTCGACTCAGCCTGGAAGCTGGGGCTCACCGTGCTTGGCGCAGTCATACTTTACATGCTCAACATCAAATGAAATGCGCACCAGCCATGTAAATACAGCAGGGCTTATTAAGGAAGAGGCACATGGAAAACCCATTTCTTGCGTTTATGAGGCTGCGTGAAGAGAAGTCCGCCGCCCCCGTCGAGGGCGTGACGGCGTCCATCAAGCTGCAGAAGAGGGACGGGAGCAGCGAGTTCTCGCCGTTCGTGGTGGACAGAACGAGCCACCCTGCCCTCGCAAAGATTGTCAAGGCCTTCCTCGACTCCGCCAAGGTGCCGCTCGGGTACACCACAATCGACAAGAACAAGGGCGAGGTCGCCCCGACGATGAAGAAGAAGTCGCTGTGGCTGACCGGTGGAGCCGTGCGGGACCACCTACTCGGGAAGACCATACGCCACTTCGACCTAGTCACAGACGCAACCCCAAGCGAGATCAGGATGATCCTGTCACATGCCGGTTTCATTGGCGGTGACTCAGATATGCCGGCTATTCGCTCGAGGAACAAGACCTACCGTGTCAGCCGCAAGGACGGCAAGGGCAAGGACATGGAGTTTGTCGTTGACGTCGGAGGACAGCAGTTCCACCTCGCAACCCTATCGCTCTCACCGAAGAGCAGGCTCGCCCAAGCCGACGAGCTCAAGGCTGCCTCCACGGTCGAGGAGGACGCAGCGAACAGGGACTTCACCGTAAACGCCATGTACATACCTCTCAAGAACGCAGACGGGGCCAACACCGAGCTGATCGACGTGTTCGGCGGCGCAAACGACCTCAAGTCCGGCGAGCTGAGGCCGATCGGCGGCCACTTCGGGCGGAGGATGCAGGAGGACCCGCTGACCGGTCTGCGTGCCATCAACCACGCAAGCAGGATGAGGGACGGAGACCTCCCTGACGCCATGAAGTCCGAGATCAAGGACGCAGACATGTCGTCCTGCGACAAGGGCAGGATGCGTGACATGTTCGTGCAGGGCCTTGAGCACCCTGACGCAAACCCTAAGAAGCTCGTAACCTGCTACAAGGACTGCGGCGTTTTCGACCACATGTTCCCGGAGCTGGAGATCGACTCTGATGTGCCGAACGACCTCCGTGGCGACCGATGGCTTGCGCTTGCGCACCTGCTCGGTCCGAACAAGCCCGAGCACGTCTGCAGCGGCATGGCCGACATGGGCTGGAGCAAGCCGGAGGCCCGTGATGTCGCCTACTTGATAAAGCTGGGGAACTGGTCGAAGAACAAGTTCGACCCGGATCAGTTCGTGGACATGCACGACTCGCACTGCGGTCTGACCAAGGGAAAGATACGAGACTTCATGCATATGACCAAGAGGCACGCCCCTGAGGTCGATCAGTTCCTAGACTACGAGCACGGCGACCTAATGCCGTACGAGAGGGACAGCATCGGCGGCAGGAGAGTCAACCCCCTATACATTCAGGTCCTCGGCAGGACGCCCCAGGGCCCGGAGTTCGACTCCGTGAGGCGCCATCTCATGCTCAACCGCTGGAAGGACGGGCTCAACAGGCTCAAATGAAATCATTTAGCAATTTCGTGGAGTCCAAGTCCATGCGCCTGGTCGTCTACGACTTCGACGGGACGCTGTTCCACTCGCCGGACAGGGAGAAAGGCTCTCTGTCCTACGAGGAGGCCACCGGCCAGCCGTGGCCGTTCAACGGCTGGTGGGGGAGGCCGGAGTCCCTCGAGCCGCCCGTCGTTCCAAGCGTCCCTACTCCCGAGTGGTACGTCTCCGCCGTGGTCGAAAGCCAGCGGAAGGACATGTCCGAGCCGGAAACGACTGTTGTCCTGATGACCGGACGACCTTACCGGCTCAAGAGCAGAGTGCTCGACATACTGCAGGTCCAAGGCCTGCGTTTCCACGACCACTTCTTCTCAGGCCAGCCGGGGTCGAGCGGCTCCGACACCCTGTCCATCAAGAAGAACCACCTCAAGAGGCTGCTGGGCGACGGCGTCACAACGCTCGAGATGTGGGAGGACAGGGACGATCAGATCGCCGGCTTCCTTGCGTTTGGCGAGGAGATCAAGAGGTCGAGGCCCGACTTCAACATCGTCGTCCACGACGCAAAAAAGAGTTACTAAGGCAATTTTTTAAGGATGGCTCGTGTCGTAGATACGGGCATGACCAATTTCGGCCACTACAGGAGCCTGGTCCGCCACCTCAGGAAGCACGTAGAGCTGGACTACCCGATCAGCATCAGGAGGACAAGGCTGCCGGACGGCCTTGACGGCGACGCAACGCTCGCCAACGGCAGGTTCGTCGTGAGGATCAACCGGGAGCTGACCGAGAACTCGGCGATAGACACGGTCATACACGAGATCAGCCACTGCGTCGTGCTGGAGAGCCACCAGGGACACGGACCGGCTTGGGGTATGGCATACAGCAGGGTGTACCAGGAGTACCTCGTGTGGCTCGATGGCATTTGACCTGAATTGGACTCAACTAAGAACATGGAATACTTCGTCAGCACATATGCAGACCCGGCCCACGAGTGGCAGGTCGAGCTCCTCATCGAAAGCTTCAAGAAGCTCGGGGCGGATGGCGATCTGACTGTCATGCTGTCGAACTGCGGAGACCTTCACTACACGAGGGTCGGTAACATCCGCAGCCACCAGAAGGTCGTCTACCACGACAGCCCCGGCCAGATCAAGGGCCACCGCAGGCTCGACGAGCTCTACACGCTGCTGTGGGCTCTCGAGAACGGGAAGATACGCAACCCTTACTGCTTCCTGAGGCCGCACACCGTCATCAGGGATCGACTCGACAGCTTTGTGCCGGACGTGAGATCCGTCGTCTTCGCCCCCGACCCCTTCTTCACCTTGAGGCTTGCCGAGGAGAGGCTCGGTAATTTCTGGGAGCACTTTGGCAGGGACAAGTCCTTCTACGACAACAGGTGGGCGACCGTCGGCGGGGTCATCATAGTCAACGAAATGGACGCATGGCTCGCCAGCTACCTGTGCGGCATAGCTGAGACTCTGGTTCTCGAGCAAATCAAGGCCGGCAGGGAGCCGTGGGAGGACACCGTCAGGGCGGCATGGTCAGTCTGCCTCGCCGAGGTTGCGAGCAGGTCAGCGGCTTTAATCCGTGGCGACTACGAAATCGCAGCCACCATGAACGACAACAGGCCTTTGCCCATAATCGACTACGAGCACGGCCTGCCGCCTCAATTCAACAGGAGGATGTTCCTCTTCTCCGGGCCTGGGGTTATGAGCTTCGGAGACCCGCTGGAAGTGGTGTCGGGCTGCATAAGCACCAAGAACGCCCACTTCATGTCGGACCTCGCAAAGTCCGTCAGCGGGAGCCGAGCTCCTTAAGCATCATGTCGTCGTTCCTGTCGATCACCGCCCAGTTGCAGTTGTAGACCCCCATCGTGGTGTCGAGGTAGTCCAGAACGCTCTGCTGGTCGAACTCCTTGCACGAGTAAACGTCCATGCGGATGTACGGCGGCTGGGCCTTGTCCCAGACATGCACGCTGATGTGCGAAGTCTCTATGATCACTGCGCCGGTCACGCCCTCGTTCCCAGGCGTGTCGCAGTACTTTGCCGTCGGCTCGATCAAAACCTTCATGTCGATCAGGTCAACGAGGTCGCCGAGCCATTTCTCGCAGGACTCCTTGCTGCTCAAGGGCCTTGACACGGTTGCGTTGACCAGTAAGTGCTTGTGGAATACTGCCATTTTCACCTCAAAAAAAGTGGGATGGATATACATAGTGCAGCACACGGGGGAATGCACATGACGAGGGTCAAAAAAAAGCGTGGAAAAATCTTGATTAAGCTCGACGACGGCCAAGAAATCATAATTGATGGCGTCAAGGAGATATCGGCGACCATTAAGATGCTCGAGGCGAACGAGGAACTTGATTTCCACGAGGCCCGTGGTATCATCGACACCTTGTCGGCCATGCGCCAAGAGATCATCAGCCGCAGGGAAAAGAGATGTATCAGAGACTCATCGTCGACCCGGCTATACGGTCCAAGAGGTCGGAGCTGCTGACCCACCCTATCGTGGTCGAGGTCCAGAAGTTCGACGACGAGGGAGTGTCAAAGTTCAGGAGCGACGTGGATGAGGCGCACGAGACCGGCCAGCCGGTCATCCCAATCCTTATCGACTCATACGGGGGCAGCGTCTACGGTTGCCTAGACATGGTTGCCCACATCAAGAACGCCAAGCTGCCCGTGCACACAGTAATCACCGGCAAGGCCATGTCCGCAGGGGCCATTCTCTTCGGCATGGGCAGGAGAAGGTACATGGCTGAGCACGCCACCATCATGCTGCACGACGCCAGCTCGGTAGTCGGCGGGAAGAACGAGGAGGTCAAGGCCGACGCCAAGGAGCTCGAGAGGCTGAACAAGCTCATATTTAGGCTGCTGTCCGAGAACTGTGGACAGAAGCCAAACTACTTCCTAGAACACCTCCACCACAGGGGCCACGCCGACTGGTACCTGACCGCCAAGGAGGCGAAGAGGCACAAGCTGTGCACGGACATCTCCGTGCCAGAGCTAAGGGTGACTGTCAGCGTAACCTACAGTTTCGGATGAGGTGAATTATGTCTGGTTCCAAGCGCAAGGCCGTCGTCGAGATCAACGCATCAGACATCATATCCGGTCTCGGGGCCAACGTCGTCAAGATCATGGAGAAGGACGGCGGCCAGACCATATGCTTCATCGGCATGATAGGCGATGAGGAGATGATCTGGTTCCCAAAGCCTGCTACCCATGACCAAATCGAAGCCGTGACTTCACTTCTGCAAAAGAAGAAGTTCAGCCGTGCCCTCAGCAAGGGGAAGACGGAGAAGGCTCAGGAGATAGCTGACAAGAAGTGCGGTAAGGTGTGAGCTGCCGACCGGCAGCCTACATCTTGCCTCAGTGCCTCTTCTTCTTCTTGTCCTTGTCCTTCTCACGGCGGGACATCCACTCGGTGAACGACACGAACGACTCGCCGCACATGGCCACGGGGGCCACCGGCGAGTTGAACTTCATCTCCAGGGTCTTGCCCGGGTGCATCGGCGTTTTCTTTTTCTTCTTCATGTCGTACCTCTGGACTTATCTAGAGGCCGTCACATCAAAAGCGATCTCTTGATTCTCTTGGGCGGCAGGAATTTGCTGCCCCTGTAGAAACGCCGCCAGTTCTGGAACCAGTGCTGCGTCATTGTGTGGAATATGCGGGTGTTCCCACGATACTTGGTCGTCTGAACCTCATGGGAGCCAAAGCACTCGTTGATCGCCCCGCTGCGTTCAACCCACATGCAAAAAGCAAGCTCTTCCTTGCATCTCTTCTTGGGCTCCTTGTTTTGCCAGACGAATTCAAGCTTGGATAGCCATCGGCCCATATCGCTGGAATCGCTCATAATTTCTGCTATCAGGCCGTGGAGGGCTGCGCCATATTCCCTTATCAGTCCCTTCCTGTAGAGCACGACGCCGCTGTTGTAGGGCTTTACGCCCTTTTCGGGAGGCTGGCCTATGACGGAGAACCACTCATTCTTGTCGGCGACCACGTCCTCCACTCTTTCAAAGATGGGGTAGATGTCGTCCAGAACGAAGCTGTCTGCGTCCAGGAACAGCACGTCGTCTCCGTCGACCCTCTGGAACAGGCTGCGCTGGGCTGGCGTGAAGCCGGCCTCATCTCCGGGGTCATAGTCTGACACGAATGATACTGAAGCTTTGAACCTAGACACGGCCTCATCGGCAAACTGGTCGATGGTGAACCACGGGACGCCGAGGTTCACCTCGCTCCAGTTCGATATGTCACGGCTGTCACGGCCGCCGTCACGGACAAGGATGAACTCGACAGGCAGGTCGGGGTTGTAGTGGCGCAGCGAGTTCACGCTGAACCACGCAAGCCTAAGATAGAAGCTTGACTCGTTTAGGATATAAAGTGCTTTCATCAGCTAAGCGCAGCCTGCCTCGTTCCGGTCGTGTCCGCCAAAGCGTCCTTAATTAGATCATAGTCTTTGTTGAAGAATTGTGCGTGGAGCACCCAGTTGTCCGGGACAAGCAGAAAGCCGGACTGCGACTCTGCCCCGGGGTCCTTGTTAACCATGCCGTCCCGCACCGGGACGAAGTCGCCCCTCTTCGCCGCCGTCTCGTCCATGACCTTGGCCTCGGCTCCGTCGTACACGAGGTATCTCTTGGAGCCGGGTATCTTCGCAGAGAACTTGGAGTACTGGCTCAGGGAGTTGTAGGGTGCGGGGTAAGCTCCCGGATCCTCGAATCTCATGTCTACTGCGTATATCTCCTGATCCTCGCAGTTCAGGTTGTACATGGTGAAGTTCTTGCAGGATATCACGAAACCGCCGGAGACGGAGAAGGAAGCCATCTCCTGGACCTCACGCTGGTGGTGGTAGTCGGAAAACTTCATTTCGACCTCCGTTCAGAAACCGTAGACCCTCTTGCACCACTCCTCGCCAAGGTACTCCCTTGCGAACTTCCTGAGCTTCTCTGCGTCCTGGCTCTTCCTAAGCTTCTCGACGTATTCCTCGACCATCCCGAGGTCAACTTCCGAGCCGAACTCCTCGACCCTCTGGTGCGGGCATATGTGGCCGTTGGACACAGCAACTATACCACCGGGCGGGAAGCCAAGGTCCACCTTCGTCCTGTCGGACGGCATGCTGATGCGGAAAACCCTGTCCGTGTTCCACATCAGAAACTTCTTGAACTCGACGTCGTCGTAGTCGCTGACGTCACGCCTCATGACCATGGCAAGGCTCAGGCAGTACACGTTGAAGTTGTGCGCCTGCAGGAGCTCGTAGTACCAGCCCTTGATGTTGAGCTCCTTGCCGGCCTCGGCCCCGTTGGTGTAGGCGACCCACTCGTCCATCAGGTACAAAGGCCTGTCGCCCCACACGAGCGCCTGCTCCGTGAGGTAGAGGCGGAAGCTGGGCCCACGGAGTTCGTCTGGGACCTCTTTTGCAACGTCGGAGATGCTGATGTTTGGCTCCTTCAGCACCACGGATCGGTCCTGAAGCACGTAGAAGGCGTTGAAGTTGTCCCTGCTGTTGCTGAATACCTTGTTCCGTATGTTTGCGTTGATTCCATGAGTGGACTCGTGGGCCCAGGTCATCTTGTTCGTGTCGCTGTACTGGTGGTCCCGTGGCAGGTGGGACTCTATGTCCCCGAGAATCACGCCGAACTTCGGGTCGCTGACCTCACGCAGCCTAGGCCACTTGTTCCACCTCGGCTCGGCAGTCCTCTCGCCGACCTTCGTCGCCGGCAGCGGCCTCATCTCCATCGACGGGAAGTCAGCCTCGGTGAGTGCGTCTCCGAGGCTCGTGCTGGAGTTGGGGCCCCAGTAGACGAGTCCGAGCGTCAGGGCCAGAAGGGCTATCGGCAGCAGACGCAGTGATGTGCGCATGGTGTTCTCCATACTCTAATTAGTCGTTGACCCACACAAAACTGTTCGGGTACACCTCGACGCCACGCACGAGGAAGCTCATGAGGCTGCCGCATTCCCTCCCCTCCAGGTCCCCCTTCCACGACCACGCAGCCTCGAATTCCTTGGTGGACAGGCCCCTGACCTCGCCGACCGAAGGGTTTGCGAAGAAGATCATCTTTTCGTCGTAGCCCACGACAAGCACGTAGTGCCACGAGTACTCGTCGCTTCTGACGAGGACGACGCATGGCTTCGACATGGCGACCTTCCTCTTGAGCGAGTCAATGTCGCCGTACGACAGCCTGCCGTCAAGTCCGTAGTGCTCCAGTGCGTCAACGATATACGAGGGCAGGGTCATCCCGATGTCGCCTTCATCCTTCTTGAGCCAGACAGTCCTAGTCCACTCCTTCACATCATCGACGTCGGCATCGATCCCGTAATGCCGAAGCAGCATCGTGACGCAGGCCGGCCCGCAGGTTATGTCGTCCGGCTGCAGCACCACGTCGCTGAAAGGGAGGATGCAGGCCTCGGGGTGATCCGTCGGAGGTCGGAGAAGCAAAAATAATATGAGAAGGAACAAACTTAGACAGGTGTAGCGAATTTCAGATGGAGATATCTTCATGCACTACCTTGTTACCGATCAGGACTGCAAGAATTGGCGTGGGCACCACTGGGGCCCCGAAGTCAAGAATACGGAGGAAAACCCCAACTACTTCTTCACCGCCTACTCCACGCCGGAGAAGGCGCTCCTTATGTACCCGGCCTACGAGGACTTCTCCTCCGCAAGGCTGTGGGTCGTCGAAGGCGAGAACTCCAAGCCCGGCCACATCTGGCAGGAGTGCAAGACCCTCAAATGTCACGGCGAGTACATAATTGACCAGCCAACCCATGAGCAGACGAGGAGCTTCGCAATATGCTGCTGCCTCATCCTCGTTGACGACGGAGACTTCAAGGAATGGTGTCACCGTTGGCTGAGGAACGAGGACAGGACGAGCGAAAGCGCAATGAGAATACAGAAGGCGCTCATCGACAGGGTGGGAGGCGATGCGTACATGAGCTGCGCCCATGCCTGCGTCACCTCCACGCTTGTCGAGTCGCCTTCCCTGTTCGCAGCAAACGCAGCCCACAGGGCCTACTACGACAGCCCTCCGGAAAACAGGCTTGACCTTGACCTGATCTCGTCCCTGGCGATGACGACTGGCCCGTCAAAATTGTCGGACCTCTTCGCTACATAAGTGATCTGGGATTGGAGGTTCGATGAGATTTGCTGAGTATTGCCTCTTGAGGGACGCCCAGAGCGCCCCTGTCATCGACGAGGCCTTTTGGGACAAGCTGACCTCGACATTCGGCCAGAGCTACTCCAAAGCCAAGGGCTCGGCGGAGGAAAGCTACGAGAAGTACGCACCTGCAGTACAGAAGGCTCTCGGCCAGGTGGCGGGCAAGGCGAAGGAGTACTCGGAAAAGCTCGGGGTGCCATTGCCTCTGGCGACCGCCCTACTCGCTGCAGGTCTCACGGGGGGTGCCAGCGCAATACCCTTCGCAACCATCCTGTACTTTGCGAAGAAACCACTGATGACCTATGGAGGTCAGGCCTTTGATAAGGCTTGGGATACTGTCGCAGGAGCAATTGGTGGAGGCGCCAATCAACAGCAGCCTCAGCAGCCTCAGGATCCAGCCCAAGCGCAGCAGCCACAACAGCCACAGGCTCAAGCCCAGCCGCAACAGCCACAGGCTCAAGCCCAGCCGCAACAGCCACAGCAGCCTCAGCAGCAGAAGAAGCAGCCAAGGTTCCAGATGCCCTACCCGACGACGACATATGCGAGCATGCAGCCGCTCGAGCACATGAGCTTCAGCGAGTTCGTGGCCATAATGGAGGCCGAATCATGGGGCGACTGGGCTGGCGAAAAGATCGGAGGCGCAGCCGGATGGCTCGCAGGCAAGGTAGTCGGGTACGGCAAGAAGATCGGCGGAGCAATCGCCGGTCGTGCTCGTGAGATAGCAACATACGCCAAGAACAACCCCAGAGAAGTCGCCAAGATGCTGTTCCTGGTCGGCGCCGGAGCGGCTCTCGGAGCCGGAATCGGCAAGCTGACAGCCGAAATCAAGAGCATGATCGCACATAACGTTCATTCTGCAGTGCCTGACGCCGACATGTCAGCAATAGACCAAAGCATGGGGGCCGGCGGCTCGGAGACTTACCCCGCCGCAGGGGACTATGTGAGCAACAAGGCCGCAGCAGCCGACGCAGCGGTCCAGGCGAAGGTTTCCGCAGTCGATCCAGCACTAAGGGACGCCATGTCGGCGCACAGCGCATTCCAAACGAAGCTGGACGCCATCGACACTTCGGGCATGAGCAAGTTCGACTTCCGGAGGGCAGCCTATGAGGCTTGGATGGACACGCACAAAGGTCTGCCGGAATTGGCCAAGAGTTCCTTGGGGTCATACACCGCCAAGGAGCGCATGTACCAGCTCGCCAAGGATGCGGCCGATCAGGCGATGAAGGAGAGGTTCAGGTAGGATCAGCCTTTTTCGCTGTATCTCCTGATGAACCTCTTCAGACGCTCGTCGTCATCGACCTCGGCACGACGCCGGCGGTCGGCGTGCGTCACGACTGCGCACACGCCGATCACGCCGACAATAACAGCCACGCAGGCCATCCCAACCGCAAACAGTATCTCAGTCATTCTATAACCTGTATCTTAAGATACCAAAGGTTTTGGAATGACTCACCGCCACTTCGGCCCGTCGAACCATGCGGCGAGGCTGTAGCGCACCCCCTTGGTGACCTTGGTCGCCTGGTGGTGGAACATCGAGGGGAAGAAGATGACGCTCCCCTGATCCCTCGCAGCCGGGTCCAGAGGGGTGGCGGCCTCCACGATCTCGAGGTTTCCGCCATCGTAGGTTGAGGGATCGCTCAACTGCACCACGCAGCTCAGCTTGCGGTGGTAAACCGGGTCGCCGTTGAGCCAGAACACGTCGTGGTGAACCTTGTACTCGCCTTGATAACTCGAGTCATACTCGGCAAGCTGAAGGTAGTCGAGCCGGGAGATGTGCACGCCGAAGAAGTCGTCGTTGGCCGAGATCGCCGCCTTCCACAGCCTGTCGAAGAGCCACGTGAATCTGTTGTCCGTCTTGTGTATGAACCGTATCTTGCTCTTCCTGTGCGAGTTGTTGTCCGTCTTGCCGTCCACGCCCAGCGAGCCGTCCTTGACGGGCAGCGTCAGGCCAGTCTTGATGATTTCCTCGCAGAGCTCCTTGCTCAGGTGGGACCTAAAATAGCACCATTCGCCCTTCATCTATTATTCCTCCTAGTTAGCTCACTCCTGTATAATCGAGAACAACCCAAGGAATTTCAGATGAAGAAGTGCAAGGCCAAGTTCGTATTCAACACGATGGTTGCAAACGAGGCGCACTGCGTGACGCAGATGCTCGAGTCGGTCTACAAGTACGTGGACTACTGGGTGATCCAGGACAATGGCAGCACCGACGGCACGCAGGACATCATCCGAAACTTCTTCGCAGAGAAGGGAATTCCTGGATTCCTGTACGAGATTCCCTGGTCCGGGTGCATGGGAACCAACCGTGACCACACGGTCCAGACCTGCCTGAAGGCAGACCACGGCTGCGACTGGGTCCTCCGTGTGGACGCAGACGAGATACTCGTCGTCGATGACGACTTCGACTGGTCCGTCTTCGACGACCTGAGCATCCAGAGCTTCAACGTGACAACGATCCTCGGCATCAACAAGTTCCAGAGGTGCTGGCTGTGGAACGCAAGGCTGCCATGGAAGTTCAAGCACGACAAGAGGCACGAGTGCGTCTACCTAGACCAGGACGACGTCGGTGAGGGCTTCCAGAGGCACAACCTATCGGAGAAGTTCCGCCACCACCTCGTCGCCACCGGCAGGACGTCGATGAACCCGTTCAAGTACTACCTCGACGCCCTTGAGCTAGAGCGTGACCTGCTCAAGAAGAATGAGCTCCACACCGACGAGTACCACATGTACTACCTCGGCAAGAGCTACCACGACAACGTCCCGCAGCCCCAGTTGCCGTGGGGCGACATCCACAACAAGGAGCTCGCACGCCGTGGGCTTTTCTTCTTCGAGAGGTATCTGGACAAGAGGCACGACTACTCGACGACCGGCAGGCCGAGGTACAACGACGAGGCCGGCTACACCGCACTCATCTGGATGAGCAGGCTTTACGAAATTCTAGGAGACCACGAGGCCATGAAGTCCTGCCTGAAGCAGGCAGACGCATTCTGCCCGAGAAGGAGCGAGCACCTCAAGAGGCTTGCGTGGATTTACAAGGCCGAGGGCGACTACAGGCTGATGCTGGAGTGCACCACTAGGATGATCCACCCAGAGAGGACCAACCCCTACCCCCACTACGTCATGTTCATCGAGGGGGACTCCTACGTTGACTCCGGCAACGGCTCCGTGCAGGCGCTGCACGAGGAGGCCCTGAGGCTTAACGGACGGGCCGAGTAGGCCAGGAGGCCTGATGCACCCCAAGCAGTTGGCTCAGCAGTTGCTGGCCATGCGCAGGAGCTTCTTCACGATAGAGTGGCGCCGGTCCGGTCCATACTGCATGGATTTCGTGCCTGGGCCGGAACTCTACGACGAGGTTCTGCTAGAGGTGTCGTGGTCTTACGAGAAGTACACTCCTGACACCCTTGCCCGCATCGTCATCGACACGATGAGGAAGACCGTCAGGTGCACGAAGGTAAACGGGTGGAGGCTCAAGGCCAGCGGCCGGCAGCTAGTCTCGTCAGACTTCGACCAGCCAATCGACTGCCACCCGTTCTCGGGCGCCAAGGAGTTCGTCGCCCTGCGATCCCCTGATCTCGCTATAAGCGCCATGAAGCAGTACCGATCGCAGTTCAGGCTGATCGGCCTCAAGCCGCCGGACGTCGTCGCCTGCGGCTACATCGTTGACGAGGTGCACCAGCACCACAGGCCGGTGAGCTGGCTGCAGAACGAGTCGTTCGAGCGGAACTTCAAGTTCGCCGGTTGATTTACGCAGCCCCAAAACCGTGGTAGATTCTCCCTGTGGACACAGGGGGCATATGCACGCAATTTACTTCATGACGGTTGACGGCGTGGTCGTAACCTACAGATGGTCTGATCCCGAGGATGCGATCGCAGCGTGCCCAGACGCCGTGGTTCGTGGTCACAGGGTCGTCAAGGTTTATCGTGAGGGCCGTGACGGCAAGAACGAGCTGGTTTATGGCGTGCAGCTCGCAGACCTGAACCAGCAGAGTTGAATCAGATGAAATCATTCGCTTGCATCAAAACAAGTCTCTAGGAGCAAGGGCCATGCACGGAGTGACTCTCGACAGAATCAACCTGCTGAGGAAGGCCCACGACCAGATGGAGGCCAACTGCAGGCTGCTCGGCATGAGCGGCCTTGGCGACATCCTCGTCAACGGCTGGTCCGGCCCCGACGCCTTCACCCACGGCCCAGAGGTCGGCGTCCTCTCCGACGCCATCATGGCGGGGGCGAAGCACGAGGGCACGCCCGTCGAGGAGGCATCCACCCAGGTGTGCACGATCCTGAGGACCCTAGCCGAGTTCTCCGGCATCAGGAGGCACGGCCTGCACGAGTTCTCCGTCTCGGCGGAGCAGGCCGTCGGAATGGGGCTCATGCGGTTCAACATGTCCACCTCCGACTTCCAGCCACCCGTTGACTGCATGTACGTCGTGATACCGAGGGACTTCTTCCTCCGTGAGGAGATAACGCCCCTGCTCGACTCCTACTGCGAGGCTCAGGCCGGAGTCAAGGAGGGCCCTCTCGGCAAGGTCGGCCTCAGGGCCGAGAGCACATCCAACGGCGGCTTCCTGAGGGACGACGACGCCGTGCGTAGGTTCAGGGAGAAGCCCTCCGACGTCACCGTCGCCATCGTCAGGAACGGCCCTTGCGTCATGACAAACGTCGTGTCTTGCGGGGTCAACACCCACGTCATATTCAACGCACAGGAGAGCATGGAGGAGACGCTCTCCAAGCCGACGGCGCTCTCCGACCTTGACAGGGTGCTCGTCAGGGTTGCCCTATCCGCAGCCCTGCTGGCGACCATGCGCCCCAAGGACCTGCAGCCGATGCCCCTCGACGCCAAGCAGTTCAGGGAGAGGAGCAGCATACTCGCCAAGATCAAGACGGTCGTGCTGCCCTCGTACCTCATATTCCAGAAGTCGCTCAGAACCTTCAGCAGGCCACCGGCAGACACCTCCTCCGAACCCTGCGAGAGGAGGCAGCCAGACGAGAGGTTCGTGAGGCCACACTTCGTCCACGGCCACTGGAGGCACCAGGCCTACGGCCCCAAGTGGTCGCTCCGCAGGTTCAGGTACATAGCACCACAGATCAGGCACAGGAGCGCATTCCTCGGAAGGCAGGAGGACGTGATCACCGAGACTAGGCTCGCCGAGTGAGCAAAAACACCTCCGCCCCATACATAATCTGAGGCGCAGAGAGGTGTTCAGATGAGATTCAGAGAGTTCCTAGAGGCCCTCGACGTCATGGGGCCTGACGTCAGCGACTACCAGTTCGATCAGAGGGACGAAGGCTCCTACGAGTACAATTTCGCCGTGCGCCTGGAGGACGACAAGGTCGGCCCGGCCTCATCCCGCCGTGTGCCCTTCACCGTCTACATCTTCAAAATGACAGAGGTCAACATCGGGCGTGGCTCGAGGAACGAGTTCGTCAGGATACCCGACACCTACAGCGTCGAGTTCAAGGACAAGGAAGGCTACAGGGTTTCAGGCAAACTCGGCACCAAGGCGTTCCAAGTCTACAGGGAGGTCATGCTGGCGATCAGGGCCTTCATGGAGCAGCACAAGGTCAACGCCCTGCACTTCACGGAGTTCGACGAGAGGACTAAGCCGATCTACCACATGTTCTACAAGAGCTACCTCCAGCCCGACCCGCCCAGCGGCGCAGGCTTCCTCAAGATAGCATCGAACCTCTACGTCTCCAAGGACTACATCGTCGACAACCCCGGGAGCTTCCCGAGGGACGTAATCGACATGGCCAAGGAGACCGAGGAGCAGGAGCTGAGGGCCATGGCCGCAATCAAATCAAGGGACGCCAAGAGGAAGAGGGCCATGGCGCAGTTCAAGTCAAGGATGGGCAAGCCGGTGAGGCTCGCAGGCAGGCAGCCCGAGGCAGGCATCGCCGTGCTGTCGGACAAGGGCAGCTTCGGAGTCCTCGCATGGTACACCAAGCTGGTCAAGGCCCTATCAGGCGACTACCGACTGGTCATGGCCTACATACCCGAAGACAACGCCGAGAATTTCCTGCCGGTGTTCGACCTCGAATCGACCCCGACCGATGCCGAGGTGGAGGAGTTCGTCAGGAGGGCCGCCTCCAGCCCCGACATAGGACCCAACGATCCATCGTCGTCGCACGCCCTCAGCAAGCTTCCCGACGAAATCAAGGCGAGAGTGATCGACGCAGCACGCCAGAAGGCCTAGACCTTCGCCCAGCCCGTCCCCTCGCAGACCTCGCAGCCGTGGCCGAATGCGTCCTGCCCGTCACCCTTGCACGCTGCGCAGGAGACGGCGGGCTGCCTGACCCTCACGCTGCCGACACCGCCGCACCCTGGGCACAGCTTCCCGAAGGCGTCACGGCCGTCGCCCCTGCACCGGCCGCACTTCTCCACCCCCGTCGATGACTCGCCGTGTATCTCGTGTCCGCAGTTCGGGCAGAACATGTCGCCTCCTTAGTTTCCTTGCGCCATGCCGGCCGGCGTGGCATCCTTTATGTAGGCGACGATTGTGTCGTCTGAGAAAAGCGAGGTGATTTATGAGATTTCTTTCAGCTTTGGCGATTGCTTTCTGCTTGGCCTCGGCCTCATCCGCACAGGACCCGGCCCCGAAGGAGAGGCGCCCATTGCTGCCGAGGGACGGCAAGGCGCCCCCCGCTCCCCCTTCGTTCAAGGAGATGCTCGAGAAGAGCGACAAGGACAAGGACGGGGCCATCTCCAAGTCGGAGGTGGACGAGAAGGCCTGGGCGAGGATCGGCAGGGCCGACGCAGACAAGAACGGCAAGGTGACGGAGAAGGAGTACGCAGCCCACAGAAAGTCCATCCTCGACAGGGCGGCTGGCAAGAGGCCGTCGAGGGGCGAGAAGAAGGGCGAGGAGCCCGCAAAGGACCCTAAATCGCCTCCCGCCTGACGAATATCAGTCTATCGACGGGGACGAACTCCCTCTCCGGGGCATGCCAGCAGAGGACCTTGGAGAAGTCCACGGCACGGCAGACCTCGACGCCGCCGACCGGCACGAGGTCAGTCCTGTTGTCGCACTCGCACCTGCCGAACTTGCCCCTCTGGCCCAGCGGTGCGAGAAGGGTTACGTAGTGGCCGCATCCAAGGCACTTGATCGTCACGCCTCACCTCCATGAGGCGCACAGCATAGGGCAAGGAAGCCCGACTTGTCTACCTCACATCCTGTCGAGGTGGTTCACCACCCACACGGAGGACATCTCTGGGCAGGGCTCGTGGTACTTGTCCATCACCTGCATCGGCCAGAAGCTCTCCGGCATCTGCGACATGACCCACCTGTCCTTGTACTCCAGGCCGTATATCGTGAAGTCGTAGTGGGGGAGTGCGACCCTGCCCCTGTTCGCCACGAACAGGCCCCAGCCACGGCAAAGTATCTGGAACATCCCGTAGGCCACGTGCGGGAACGTCCACCAGTTCAGCCTCTCGGCGCCAGCCTGCAGGCTGGGCATACCGATCGCCTCGAGGAACTCGGGCACGTCCTCCAGAACCCACAACTGCAGGTCGGCGTTGTGCGTCCCGACCTTGCACTGCTTGAACAGGTCCCAAAGTGTCTCCAGCCGCTTCGGCCCGAAAAGGCCCTGGCAGCTACCTGTCACGTACTGGCCCTGCCCGTCTATGTCCACGCCCCATACCGTCTCGGCCTCCACCTTCTTGCGAAGGCCCTCCTCCAGGTCCGGGCGAGGCAGGAACCTCACGTCCTCCTCCACCGTCACCGCCAGGTCCCACTCGCCCCTGAAGTGCGCCCAGCGCAGCATGAGGAGCTGCCTCAGGTTCAGGGAGTGCGGGCCGTGGAGCTTGGCCCACGGGGCCACCTCGGAGAGTATGACACGCCGGAACCCCGACAGGGCCGGCACGAGCGACAGGGCGAGCGCCTCGTCGTCACGGGTGTTCAGCCCGAAGACCAGGTCGAAGCCCTCGACCGGCCGGACCAGCCTCGGGAGGCAGTCGGCCATGCGTGACCTCGACATCGGCATGAGTGCGCAAACTGGCATGTTCTAGAGTAGAAAGTGCCGAAATCAATTTAAGCAATTCTTCTTCTATAATTAACTATAACTTAATATATCTTGATGCTTCAGAAAAGTACCATAAGTCATGGTACACGATGCAGTCATCATATCGGATGTGCACCTTGGCTCAGACGTGTGTCAGAGCCACAGGCTGGACTGCTTCCTCAACAAAATCATGGATCACAAAATCAGAACGAAGCGACTTGTAGTGAACGGCGACCTTTTCGACTCGCTCGACTTCAGACGGCTACCAAAAGGCCACTGGAAAATACTCAAGGATCTGAGAAGCCTATCCGGCGATATAGAAACGATCTGGATTTGTGGAAATCACGACGGTCACTACGAGGTTGTGGGAAGCCTCATCGGTCTAGACTTTTCAGACGAGTACGAGTTCGAGACTGGTGGGTTTAAGGCGTTATGCACCCATGGACATAGATATGACACATTTATACAGTCACATCCTATACTTACTAAAGCCGCAGACTCCATCTACTGGCTTATGCAAAAAATCGACAACTCACACACCCTCGCAATTTACGCCAAGCAGAACTCCAAGACGTTTCTCAGGAACTCCAGAAAAATCAGGTCCAAGGCGGTAGAAGACGCTTCGACAAGAGGCTGCAAGATTGTTTGCTGCGGTCATACGCATCAAGCCGAGACGACTCTCTGCGACGGCATATGGTACGGCAACTCAGGATGCTGGACAGATTCCAAATCGTCTTGGCTGTCTGTGTCGGAGGGGGCTCTAAGCCTGCACATCGAATGAAGATACTCATTTCCACCGACGCATGGTATCCGCAGGTCAACGGTGTCGTGAAGACAATTAAGTTCACCAAGGAGTGTCTTGAAAGGTGCGGCCACGAAGTGATCATCGCAAGTCCCACGGGACGCATGTGCTTTCGCATGCCTTTCACCAAAGACGTTCGATCGCCCCTTTGGGTGTCATCCTCATCTTTAAGGGACTCGGTGGAGTGGGCTGATTGTGTTCACGTATCGACAGAAGGACCAGTCGGGTTGGCAACAAGAAGGGCCTGCCGTCGTCTGGGCTTCAGATTTACGACCGCATACCACACAGACATCCCTGGATTCCTTCTCAAAAATCTCGGTTTCGGCGCCAGAGTGGCCATTGCCTACCTGAAGTGGTTCCACTCGAAAAGCTCATGCCTCATGGCGACCACGCAAGGTAATGTCATGGAGCTGAGAAGGAAAGGCTTCTCATCGCCGATCAAGATATGGTCACGGGGCGTTGACACTGATCTTTTCCGACCAAGACCAAGGTCTGGCTCCAGCAGGATCAGGCTCGTGTACTGCGGCAGAATCAGTCCGGAAAAGGGCATAGCTGACTTCCTTGAGCTGGACAATCGCTACGACAAGACCGTCATCGGGGACGGCGTTGAACTCCCGATGATGCGATTGCAGCACCCCAACGTGAGATTCACGGGGTTCCTGCACGGTCGCCAGCTTGCTGACGAGCTTGCATCTCACGACATATTCGTTTTCCCTTCCAAGTTCGACACCTTCGGGCTCGTCGTGATAGAGGCCATGAGCTGCGGCCTGCCGGTTGCGTGCTACGACGTGCGTGGACCAGGTGAAATTGTCCGGGAGGCGCAGCGTGCCGGATGCGCAAACGATGATCTGGCGCAAGCCGTCAAGTCGTGCATAGACCTGATCGGCGGGAACTCGGCAAGGTCACATGTCCTTCAGCACTACACATGGGAATCCGCAACCGCCCAGTTCATGTCGAACTTAGTGCCCAAGAAACCCTAGCCCACGAAGAGCGCCGTGAAGCCACGGGAGAGCTTGGACTCCATCATCCCCGTGCACGACGGGTGCCTGGAGAGGAGCAGTATCTGCCTCCTGTACGCCGCCTGCACCCTCATGTTCTCCTCGCCCCCGGCCAGGCCCTCGTTCGTGTCGTGGAAGACACCCACCTTGCCCAGAAGGCCCTTCTTGAGCAGAATGCCGCACTCAACCGCCCTCGTGGACACGTCGCTGTCGAAGAATGCGACGTCGAAGCGCATGTCGTGCTCGAGCAGGAAGTCCGTCGACGACGCCCAGTGCACGTCCGCCCAGGCCCTCAGGCCGCAGTCCTCCAGCGTCTCCTCGATCCTTGCGCACGAGTTCCCGTCGTGCTCGAGGCAGACCACCCTCCCGTGCCCGTTCAGCTTGCATGCGTGCGCCAGCGCCGCCGTCCCTATCCCACGGAACCCGCCCGTCTCGAGCACGAGCCCAGGCTTGAGGGCCCGCACCGTGGCGTGCAGCCAGTTCAGCACCTCGTACTCCGTCGAGCCGCCGTCCGCCGCCGTGAACCCGCCGGCCATCTCCTCCGGCAGGTGCGGGTGCAGGCCGGACTCCTCAAGGACCGGGGCCCAAGACGGCCTCCACGGGTAGTCAATCATCTCAAAAGCCTCCCGTGCAATTCTATGCCGCCGCCGCCCCCGCAGCGTGCCTTACCGGTCCCCCTATTCGCTTTTCGCACCGCAGGCCCGTGGTATACTCCTAGGGTGAACGGAGGTGAAGCATGGGCAACGACGAAGACATGAGGCCAGAGGACATCGAGAGGCTCGAGAGAAACTCCAGCGAGTTCTTCAGGAGGGCCCAAGGGCCCGACAGGAGGCCCGACGACCCAGACCCCGAGACCGCAAGGAAGCTCGAGAAGGAGCTCGAGGAGTTCTTCGGCGAGCTCAGGGACGTCGCCAAGAGGAAGGAGGTCCTCGAGAGGATGTCGAGGAGGGCCCCCGTGCCCACGGTGGTCGACGCCATCGACTCCATGTCCGAGTCCATCAGGGCCCGCACGGAGCACCTCGGCGAGGAAAGGAGGAGGGCGGCGGAGGTCGCCGTCGACGAGGTCAGGAACAACGTGTCCTCCCTCAGGCTCTCCAGCGACACGGTCAACCTAGTCGCATACGGCGTCATCTTCGCCAAGGCCACCCACCGCCTGTACGCCGACCAGGAGGTCTTCGACGCAATCAACTCGCTCATGGGGGCCGTCGCCAGGAAGTGCTTCCCCAAGGAGTGAGGCCGCCCCGCATAGATAGGTCATGGCAAAATCATTCAGGGAGTGGCTATCGCTCCACGAGAGGTCGCTCGAGGACATAGAGGCACTCAGGCCGCCCAAGAACGGCAAGTGGGAGGACGAGCTCACCTACTCGTTCGACGTCGAGGGCGACGAGTGCGACAACGACATGGGCTACGACGGGTGCTATGTCGTAAACTTCCTACCCCTACCCGACATCAACAACAAGGGCAGCGGGGTCATGGTCTCCTTCACGAGGAGCGGGATGACCTCCGACACGAGGCTCGGGGTCGGGTTCAAGGTGTTCGACGGCGTCAGGAAGGCCATCTCCGAGTACGTCGCCAAAAGCAGGCCGAAGCGGATCGTGTGGTCCCCCGTCGAGAGGTCGGGGAGGCCGGGGCCGGCCAACACGCCGGACGCAAGGTCCAAGGCGTACGACGCATGGGCAGTCAAGGCCCTTTGGCCCGACAAGTACGTCAGCTACAGGCCCAACGAGTGGGTCGAGAGGTCGTGGTACGACCGGAACTACGCAGGCAAGGGACACCCGCCGATACCGGAATACGCAAGGGCCGGCGACAGGGCGTCGCTTGCGAGGTTCAGGGCCGAGTGGAAGAGCATGATCGAGAGGCAGGCCGCCGAGAGGAGGGCCGCATCGGAGAGGGCGCAGGGCACGCAGGATAGGCAGGGAGGGGCGCAGAGGCCCCCGGCGGTGCGGCCGGACAGGCCCAAGGACGACGAAGACCTCCGCCTCCTCGACGTCATACCGATTGACGAGCCGGCGTGAGGAATCTCAGACAAACAAAAAGAAAGGCCAAACATGAGAAGTTTCAGCGATTTCATGAAGCAGAGAATGAACGAGGAGGGCCTTGGCCACGAGGAGAGCCACTACGACGCCTCCGAGAGGCGTGAGAAAGCCTGCGACAGGCTGACGGACGCCTACCTCAGGGCCGAGGACGACAACGACCAGGCGGAAATGCAGAGACTGAAGAAGCAAATACACGACGAGGGCCAAGGGTGCGTCCACTCCCTGGAGTCAAAGATTCGGAGCAAGAGGTTCAAGAAGAAGCACCCGAACAAAAGCCTGTTCAGCAAGGAGGCGGAAAGCGACCCAGTCTTCCAGGACGACTACGACGTGTACAAGAAGGACTAGACTCAACCCCCCCCCGCAATAAGCCTTTTTTCGACCCGAACCCCCATAGATAGACGAGAGGAAGGCTTTGGGACAGGAGATCAGATGAGGACATTCCTAGAGTGGCTACAGAGCGAGATGGCGGCCATGACGGCGACGAGGTTCGGGGCCCCGATAGCAAACCTCGACACGAAGGACGACGCAGGGCTCAAGCACATGGCGAGGCCAGGCTTCAGGGACACCGACAGGGGCCTCATCCAGCGTGACTCGCCCGCCGTCGAGAGGAAGCTCACGGCTGCGACCGAGAAGTACGGCGTCCACTGGGTAATCGGCTACCTGGAGCCCCCAGAGGGGGCCAGGGAGGAGAACGAGCAGGACTGGGAGGAGTACGACAGGCAGGCACGGAAGGACGGCCTCAAGCTCCTCGACCAGTTCGCTGCGGGGTTCGACAAGAAGTCCGGCCTCATGCCGCCCGACAAGGGCAACACGATCGTCTACATCAAGCCAACTTCGAGGGTGCACAGCCTCACGCCGCACGAGCAGGTCCACAACATAGGCCACGCCCTGTGGCTCAGGAACCCCGACCTCATGGCCGAGGCGAAGAGGGTCCTGGCCGAGTCCGTCAGGATACTCCAGCAGTCGGCCTACGAGGCCGACCCCAACTCCCCGCCCCCCACCGAGGACGAGATCACCGTCATACTGGCGAGGCTCATCGACCTGCTGTCCTTCCAGAGGGTGCTCACCCTCCAGCCCGGCGACCTCGACAGCTCTGTCAAGACGGCCCTCACCGCACTCAACGCATACGACGAGGCCCTCATCGACCTGATACCCGCCTTCGTCAACGCAGGAGGCCAGATCAACCTCTACCCGAGGGGCGCAGGCAAGCTCTACAAGCAGGACAGGGCGGCGGCCATACCGCCGAACCCCGAGGTCTCCAAGAAGAGGGGCGTCAGGCCGTGGGTGTGGGAGAAGATGGCGGCCGACAGGGGGGCGTGGGCCGAGGTGTCCAAGAAGCTCACCGACATCGTAGTCCGCTGCCTCAGGGCCTCCACCTGGGAGAGGCAGGGAGGGCCAGTCTACCCGTACAAGAAGCTGACCACCAAGCCCTAGGCCTCATGCGAAGTCTATGAGCCACCTCAGGTAGGATATCAGGACCCACATCAGGAAGAAGACCATGTATATCACCGACAGCAGGGGCATCCTCCTCAGCTCGGACACCGCAAGGGCCAGGTAACCCGCCGCCACGGCCACGCAGAGGGCCATCTTGAGGGGCCTGTAGTCTTTGACGGATGTCATGAACTGCAGCAGGATTGCGAAGACCGCTGCGAGGTGCCACCTCGTCAGGGGCGGGGTGAACCGGCTCAAGAGAGGTCACCCTCCCACACCACCTCCAGGCCCGGGCTGGGGAGGCCGGCAGCAAGGTATGACGCCGTGACGGACAGAATCGCCCTCCTCGCCGAGATCACGCCGTCGAATGACGCCGTCGGCTCCAGACTAGGCATCGCCACTCCGTAGTTCGCCTCGCACGAGCCAGGCAGCTCGTGGGACTCCAGCAGCCTGCCGTTGGGGAACCTCAGAAAAGCCCTCTCCCCTGCCTTGGATGGGCGGAGGTCCGCCACGTACAGGTCCCAGTTCGTCACGCCTTCCGGCCCGAAGGCCCCGCCGAATGCGCCGGCCGCCTCGTCGAGCATCACCAGCCCTCCCCCTCTTCGACAGGAATTATGTCCAGATCTGGCTCCGGCAGCCCGGCCGCCCTGTAGGACTCCAGGAGCCTGCGCCTCGCCTCCGAGCACTCGGTCAGCGTCCCCGTGTAGGGCTGGTCCAAGGCGGGGGCGAGGGAGTGTGGGACAATTTCGTCCTCGTCGCCGTCGTCCCCCACCTCGTGGTAGGTGACGAACCTGCCGTTCGGGAAGCGCATGCGGTGCGATGTGTCAAGCACCCAGCCCGGGTCGGGCTCCGGGTTCCTCGAGTATGCCCAGTCCATGACCTCGTCGTGGAACTCGCCCATGTGTGCGCCCCCGAAACGAATACGCCCCGCCAGCGGATACTAGCGGGGCGATGGCCTCCGAGTCAAACCCGGATCAGGAGACCACGATGGTCAGGTTGCTGAAGTATGACTTGTCCGGCAGCGAGCTGTCGAGGTCTGCGTCGAAGCCGACCCTGTACGGGCCGGGTGGCAGCGTGTCGGTCACCGTCATGGTCAGGCCGTACTGAGCAGTGCTAGGCAGGGGGCCGTACACGGAGGCCGTGGCTCCCGAGGCGGGGTCGTAGGTGAACACCACCCTGTAGGTCTCGCCAACCGTGAGGGCCGGGAACCCGAACCCGCCGGTCATGGTCGTGCCCTCGAGCTCCGGCTCCCCGCAGTCCACCTGGAACGAGATCCTGGACGAGTCCTGCCCCCAGTTCCAGCTAGGCTCCTGCGAGTCCGAGAACACCGCCACCGACTGGTCCGGGCACGCCCCGTCGACGTCCGAATGGAGGAAGTCCACGGTCACCGTCACCGTCTTGTCGGCCGGCACCGGGAACTCCGTCCTGATCGGGTAGGCCGGCGTCCCTGCGTCACCGACGAGCCACATCCCGCCACCGTCGAAGCCGTAGTCCGTGTCGAGCGTGTTCTTGAAGTCCGTCGGGTAGAAGCCAAGCCAGGACGGCTTCGATGTCAGGTCGCTCGTGTAGGTCTCGCCCTCTTCCGACGGCGGGTTCGACCCGTAGTACAGGACCTCGACCACGGCGTTGCCGTCCGAGTTCATGGTGTCCAGAACCTGCCGTGCCTTGATCGCCTGCTGGCCGTACAGCGTTATCTCCTCGCCGTGGCGCACCGCCCTGTCGTAGAAGGGGAGCCATATCTCCCTGCTCTCGAGCTGGCCGATGATGTTCTGGATGTTGGAGTCCGGCTGTAGCTGCGAGACGAACGTCAGCGGGTCGAAGGCGAGGGCCCTGAGCTTCAGCACCGGCAGTATCACCGTCAGCCTGCCGGGTCCGCCCCCCACGCCGACTATCTCCAGGAACTTCTCGGAGACCTCGACGGCCGTCTCGATGCCGAGAGCCGTGTCGTCGCCCTTGGCGGTCAGGAGGTAGAACAGCCTCGGCCTGTCCGATATGCCCGTGAGGTTGTGGTCGTCGTAGCTGGTGCCGGGCGGCACGTTGTGCGTGATGCCCTCGGGGCCGCCGGGCACGATGATCATGTGGTTGATCGTCGGGTCGTTTGCGTCGTACACCGACTTGTAGAACAGCGTGTACTGGCCCCCGAGCAGGGTGGCCACGTCGTACTCCTGCTGGCCGCCGCCGTCGGCGCCTATGTTGCCCCATATCGAGAACTGGTTCACCGATATCATGTCGGCCATCATCACCCAGAGCGCCGGGTACATGTTCGTCACGTACTCGCTGCCCGCCCCGAAGTAGGGCGTGCCGTCGCTCACCACGCCGTCCATAGGCGGGGAGGTGTAGTCGTCGTCGCCCTCGGCGCCCGCCGGGGTGTGGGTGATCGGTATGGAGTCGATGCCGTTGCCGTCGTTGTCCTGAACGTCCGCCCAGTCCTGGGTCAGGTCGGTGTCGATCAGGTTGGCGCCGTCGTACATGTCGTCGCCGCCGTCGTCGATGCCGAAGAACTTGCCGTCTGCGGTGTCCTCCCGCTCGTCCGAGAAGTAGTACTTGTTCGGGACGAGTTCCGTGATCTCCTGGTATCTCTCGTTAAGCGCCTCGAGTGCGTTCTGTAGGTAGCTCATGCTGCGTCTCCTTTCGTGTATCTACCACGCATGCGCACGGATTTAACTCGTGAGCCCCTGCCTGCGTGCGTCAAAAAACCCCGCCGGATTTTTTCGGGGGCGGCTCTTGGGGGACTTTCCAGCCCCACGGGCCTGCGGGAAGGTTTCGTGGGCGACGGTTTTGCAAAAAGCCACGGCGGGGGAGGGGCTCGGGTTTGCGGAGGAGGGGCTTGGGCTTGCGTGGGAG
>JACCDU010305831.1_pt1 | contig 34659 bp, 50 predicted proteins | sample 7446081 | NCBI WGS metagenome assembly JACCDU01 (sample SAMN15323447, study PRJNA562643) | freshwater metagenome | isolation source: river surface water | place: USA:Blue River Watershed | collected 2017-08-17
ATGGACAACTGTCTATGAAAGGAACCATGAACTTAGGTAATAATAAAATTATCAACCTAAGTGATCCTACAGGTCCATTAGATGCCGTCAATTTAAGAAGTTTGACTCTTGCAAACTTGCAAGACTTTGAAGGCAGCGACGTACAAGCCGGAGATATATTTGCATTTACTGGTGTTGGAAGAACTGCTGTAAATGCCACAGTAACTGGAGACATTAGATTCGGTGCTGTGGAAACTGGCATTGACAGCACATTAGGCGTATTGAATGCAAAGATCGCTAATGAAGTTATCTCGAATACTAACATCAGCACAAGTGCTGGAATTGTACAAAGTAAACTATCATTAAATGCCGCAACAACTCGTGCCAATGCTTCAGGTATTACACAAGCAGATAGAGGATTATCAAGTTTTGATTCGTCACAATTCACTGTAACAGACGGGTGGGTAACATTGTCAAGTAACGGTGTACCATTATCAAGACTACCTCAATTGAGTCCAGACACTGTTCTAGGTAATAGCGGAGTTGTTACAGCCAACGTCAGTGCTGTAACATTTACGACTGTTGTTGACGAAGGTCTAGCAATTAAAAAATCTCAATATTCTTCAACTGGTTTCTTGAGAAGAACTAGCGGCAGTAGTAATACATCAGATGGTGATTACACTATAATTGAAGCCGCTGCCGGTTCAGCAGCTAGCCCAGAAGCAAGCAAACTAGTCATAAGAGACAGTAACGGTGACTTTGGTGCTAGAATCGTAGATGTTTCTCAACTTAAAGTTGATAATAATATTACAATCGAAACCAGTACCAGTGCTACTGGAGGTACAACATCGTACTACGGTTTCGGAGCAGTTGGAGGTATTACTGTTTCATCTGGCTCGCTAGCAACAGATAAGATTTCAACTTATCTAAACGACTCGCATAGATTTAGAACACAGAACAACGGTTCGGATGCTCCGATTATCTGTTCTAGTGTACAAACACTAGCGTTGACAACTGGTGGAAATACTACCGCAGGTACTATTACAGGACGTTGGACACTAACAGGCACATCACCGACAGAGTCAAGACTACAGGCAACATATTCCGCAGACCTAGCAGAATACTACGAAGGTGACAAAGAATACGAAGTAGGAACTGTTCTCGTATTTGGCGGTGACAAAGAAGTTACAACAACAAACGCAGAAGGTGACACAAGAGTAGCTGGAGTTGTTTCTAACACCGCAGCATTTGTCATGTATGATGCGTGTCCAGGATTTAAAAATCTAATAGCACTACAAGGTCGTGTACCATGTAGAGTAGTTGGTAAAGTTAAAAAAGGTGACATGTTAGTTACATCAAAAATAGCAGGTGTAGCCATAGCAGCATCAGGAACAATTAAAGTCGGTAGTGTAATCGGTAAAGCACTAACAGATTATGATTCAGATCATATTGGAACAATCGAAGTCGCGGTAGGGAGAACATAATGGCAGACTCAACAGTATACAGCACAGCAATCAGTCCCGGAGCACCGCCACTGCGATGGGATAATATCTACGAAGCGTTTCGTCAGGTCAATGCTAACTTCGAAATTCTAGAAGCTGCACTAGGTGCTGCGGGTATAACTCCTATCAATTTCAGCGACTTAGATAGTAATGTTATTCCAAGCACGAGTGCTAGTTATACTCTAGGAACTATAGCAAAACAGTGGAAAAGTGTACATGCTGCTGAATATGTTGATATTCCTGGAAATGAGTTAAACGGTCTTTGGGCAGGAAATGCACAAATTAAAGGTATAGGATTTACTGTTGATCTTCCTCTCAATTCTACTGTAGATGGAAGTCTAATCATTGATCCAAGCAAAAATTGGTTCCAAACTATTGAAGTAGACAACAATGAAAGCATAGTGGCAACCGAAGTGAACGATTCCTTTGGTATGTTATCTGGCAACGGTATTAGCTTGACTGTTGACAGCGCAGCAGAATCGTTGACAATCACTAACACAGGTATATTAGATGTGACAGCAGGTGCAGGTATATCCAGGACTATAGTTTCTGGAACTGCTAATATTGTAAACACAGGTGTGTTGAGTTTAACAAATACTGGTTTATTGGGAACAAGAACCAGTGGTGCTGGTATACATGTTTCCAGTTCTACAGGAAATACTGTTATTACAAATACCGGTGTGGTAAGTCTATCAGCAGGTACTGGTATTTCAATCTCCCCAGATGCAGTCACTGGTGATTATCAAATCAACAACACTGCTACTGCACAACCTGCATTCCAACAGGTCGAAGTTGACGGGGATAGCGGTAACAGATTAGTAGCAGACAGTACAGCAGGTGTGTTTAAAGTTGTAAGTGGATACGCAATCAGTCTTAGCAAAAACACTCTTACAGATACAATGACTATTTCTGTAAATCCTGAACACGACCTAGTAGGAAGTGTATTCGGTGATGATTCAACCTTATTAGTCGATGGCGTTGCTAGCAGAGTAGTAGGACCTGTATACACATCAACACTAAGAACTAGCGAATCGAGCATCGCTCTTGGATATCAAGCCAGATCTTCAAGCAATACTAACTATAGTGTAGGTATTGGTTGGCAAGCAGCATTGACTGACCAAGCAGGATATGCAGTAGCTATTGGTCAACGAGCTGGAGAAACTTCACAAGGACAAAGCTCAATATCAATTGGTCCACTAGCAGGACAAACTAGCCAAGGAGCTACTGCGATCGCGATCGGCGAGTACGCTGGAAATACTGGACAAGGAACAGATGCTGTAGCAATAGGAAATTTAGCCGGGTACACAAATCAAGGTGCTAATTCTATCATGATTGGTAGATCTGCTGGTGCATCATCATCGGCAGCAAATTCTATAGCGTTGAATGCTTCTGGATCACTCTTGAATCCATCAGCTGCTGGTTTTTATGTGAATCCAATCCGTTCAACTGCTACCGCTACTGGGCCGATGATGTACAATCCAACAACCAAAGAAGTATTCTACAATACTGTACTTGAATTTGCAGGTAGTACTATTTCAACTAATGATTCTTCAGGTATAACTGTTGATGTACAGACTACATTTAACACTGATGTTAGAGCAGAAAACGATCTTGTGGTAGCACAAACATTGACTGCGAATCAGATCACTACCAATGGAATACGAGGTTATATCAGTACCAGTGGATTAAAAACTTTAGTAGCGGAAAGCTCAAGCTTTGCAGATTTCCAAGCAAGAATAGCTGGATTGAATACTAACATAGCATTGTAATTGGAGCGATAAATGACTAAACAAACTATCAATGTAGGCACAACAGCAAATGATAAAAAAGGCGATAGCCTAAGGTCAGCGTTCCAAAAAGTAAATGCTAACTTTTCAGAGCTTTACACAGCATTAGGTTTAGATAGTGGTGGATTAAATCTAGGAGCATTTGAATTCACTGGGAGTGTAATATCAACAACTGATAGTACCCAAATTACAATCGATCAGTCTGTAACTGTTACTAGTGATTTATATGTTAGCGGTGACATTACCGTTGGAAACATAAAATACGTATCAAGCACAGCAGGTCTTAAACAGGTTTACTTTGATCCAGCAACTGGTCAATTAGTTGCCATAGAATAAGTTAAATATTAAAAAGAGAGCGTATTATGGCCATACAAACAATCAACATAGGTAATGTAGTAAACGATGGTTTAGGAGACGATCTACGCACCGCATTCCAAAAAGTAAATGCTAATTTTACTGAATTAAATTCTTCACTTACTATTACAGCAGCCAATGTAGGAACTACTGGTGTTGGTGTTTTTAAACAAAAAACTGGCACGAACCTAGAATTTAAAAATCTAGTCAGCGGAACTAAAATTGCTCTCAATGACACTGGCAATTCTATTGTAATCAACAGTACCGCAGCGGATGCGTTTACTAGATTCGATACAAACTCAGGTAGTATGTTAGCCAGTGTGCATCAACAGATTACTCTAAGCGGTACACAATCTCCAGGTTCTACAACTAGCCGAAGCGATATCGAAGTCACAACTTCTGGTTCAAATGTTTATTTTAAAACAATCATTCCAGTAACTGACGTATTGACTAGTTTCGATTTTGGTTATATCACTGGAGATTTTGATTATGTTACACAGGCCACTGTAGCTCTATCAAACTACGATTTTGGTACTATAGACCTTCCGAGCACTTTTGATTTAGATCTTGGCGGCATTGTTGTTTAAGGAAGTATCATGATAACCTGGACAACTCCTGCAGGAAGCCTAGGAACACTAACAGAGAGGATACAAATCGATATCCCGTTAGCAGTATCTTCAAACGTCGGTCCTGTTACCCTATCTCTGATCTCGGGATCATTACCCAGAGGTCTAAGACTAAACGGTGACTCTATCAAAGGATCTCCAGTAGAAGTTAAAAGATTTACCACTAGCAGATTTGTTATTAGAGCCAGCGATGGTGTAGACATCGAAGATCGAACTTTTAGTATTTCTATTGACGGCAGCGATGAACCTCAATGGATTACTACTGAAGGATTTTTAAATGTTGGTAGAGGTGATTCTTATTTTGTCTTAGACAATGACCAAGTAGATTTTCAACTAGAAGTTGACGACACTGACCTTACAGCCGGAGATGTTTTAGAATTTAGCCTATTACCTAACGGAGGTTTGTTGCCTCCTGGTCTTAGTTTAAGTAAAGACGGTAGAATAACTGGATTTACAGATCCTATATTTGCTCTAGAATATTCTGCTAATCCCTACGGTGGTTACGATACTGCACCTTTAGATGCTGTCCCTATCGATTTTGTTGAAGCTAGATCTAATGGTTTCGACACATTCTACTATGACGATGTAGATTATGATTACAATGAACCTAGTAGAATCCCTAGAAGATTGAGTAGAATTTATACATTTGCTGTAGCAGTTACAGACGGAGTTTATACTGTTACTAGAATTTTTAAAATTTACGTAGTTACCGAAGAATTTCTACAAGCAGACAACAGTATTATACAAGTCGATACAAATTTATTCCAAGCAGATGCTAGTAGTAATAGAGCACCTATTTGGATTACAGAATCTAATCTCGGACAATTTAGAGCTAACAATTACATCACAATCTTCTTAGATGTATATGATCCTCCTACACTAACTGGTACTATCGTTTATTACAAAGTAGATGGAGAACTTCCACCTGGATTAGAGTTAGACAGTAGTACCGGAGAAATTGCCGGACGTGTTCCTTATCAGGATAGAGTAACTAAAACTTATACTTTCACTATGCAGGCCGTGACCTTCCCGGCAGTGCTGGCTAATGCAGACTATCCATTTAAAGGAACTTGGAATAATAGTATCGATTATAAAATAAACGATTCTGTTAGATATATCAATGACATCTATATCTGTGTAGCCGAGAATCGAGGAAGATTGCCTACTAATACAGATTTTTGGAGAGTTGGCACTGCTTCTTCTTCAAAGACATTTACTGTTGATGTTATCGGTGAGATAGAAACTGCTTTAAGTTGGATAACCGATAGCGATCTTGGATCTATCAAACCTAATCAACCAAGCCTTCTACAGGTAGAAGCGGAAACACTATTATATGGTGGGCGAGTTGGTTACGAATTTGTGTCAGGATCATTGCCTCCTGGATTAGAATTTTTACCTACAGGAATTATACAAGGGAAAGTAAAACAATTTGCTGATGCAGACGGTCCTGGAATTATTAGATTTTACGAAAGAGATTCAAGTACAGAAGATAGTAGTGGTTCTAGAAACTTTGATGTTTTGTTTGATGGTGGTGATACTACCTTTGATAAAAACTTTAATTTTACAATTAAAGCTAAAGACAGCGCAAATCTAGCCGAACTTTTACGAAGTTTTAAACTTACAGTAGATGCTTCAGGAAATAAATCTTTTGCAAATCTTTACATAAAAGCATTCCAACCTAAGCAGAAAAGATTATCATGGTATGATTTTATTACTGACGCTACTATTTTTAAACCTGAACTATTATACAGATACGGCGATACTAACTTCGGTGTGCAGACAGATCTTAGAATGCTAGTGTATGCTGGAATAGAAAGTGTAGAAGCTGTAAAATATGTGCAAGCTATGAGCAGAAATCACTACAATAAGAGAATGCTTTTTGGAAATGTTAAAACAGCAAAGGCCAAAAATCCCGATACACAAGAAACTATCTACGAAATTGTCTACATAGAAATGATAGATGAATACGAAAAGAACGGTAAGAGCATCAGCCAAACTGTGAATCTTCCCGATTACATCAATAGTAGAGTATTAGTCAGTTATGATGCTATAAAAGTAGACAGCGACATTCCATTTGTCAGTGATAGAGATCATCAGAGAGTATTTCCAAATTCTATCAAAAACATGAGAAAGAGAATAAAAAATGTGGGCGATAGAGATAGAGAGCTGTTACCACTTTGGATGCGTAGTATTCAAGATCAAGCCAGCTACGAAACTGGTTATATTCCTGTAATGCCATTATGTTTTACTAAGCCAGGGTCCGGTGACGAAATTGTAGCCAGAATTAAAGCATCTGGATTTGATTTTAAAAATATTGATTTCGTAGCAGATCGATATATAATAGATATTTTAGACGGGGAAATAGAGGATAAATATCTTGCGTTTCCGCAACGTGGAGAAAAATTACCGTGAGTAACATAAATTTTGCAAACATCAATGAAAACTTCCCTGTAGCAGGGCAAGATAACGACACACAAACATTTAGAGACAACTTTGACAGTATCAAAACTGCGCTAAGTGTTGCTAAAACTGAAATTACTGATTTACAGGATAATGCTGTAAGATCCGATAGCGAAACAGATTTCAATAATAACATCATTAAAAATGTTAGATTACAACAGAGTTATGAAGTAGTCCAAAGTCCTGCGGTATTTGAAGATACTAGAACTACAGCTACTATCGATTATGAAGTAGGACCTTATCAAATTTATACAATAACGGCATCTAGCTTTACTTTTGATTTTGCAAATTTTCCTACAGACGCAACCAAAGTCTCACGAGTGTTTGTAGAATTGTACAGTTATGATGGTAATCCGAAAACAATCAATTTCAGCCTTAGCGGTAGCGGAGCAGACGCCATAAAGAAAAACGGTTTTAGCTTACCACTTACTGTAACCAGCCAAACTAATCCTACTATCTTAGAAATTTGGAGACATGGATATGCTAGATCCTCTCCAAACTCTGCTAGTACAGATAACTTCTACATGATCAACCACGGCTCATTCTCATAATGTTCCATCCACTAGCAGGTGATCTATCAGTCTTGAAAGATAACGAGATTGAAGAAAAACTGATAGATTTGAATAAAAAATACCACGCTGCTGCCAGGATGGGCAGCAGAGATCTCTTGACACAGCTCTCATCTTTAATTACAATGTATAGAGAAGAACTCAAATTTAGATATGCTAAAAAGAGTCAACAAGATGACGATGATTTAGGTCAATTGATAAATGTGGACTGAAACTAATACTGAAGAACAACTAATCAAAGGAATAATAAAACACGGTCCAGAAATATTGGAAAGCTGTTTATGTTCTGATGATTTGCTGAAATACAAAAATAAAATACAGAAAGAACATCTTGATTATCCATTACCAAAGTCTAATATAGATATAAAGAAATGGAATATCCCAGACGACTACTATCCTGATCTCACACTAATGCTCTATGATATGTGCGAAACTGACGAACAGAAAGATCGAGTAAGTCAAGAATTAGAGCTATATATCAAACACGGAATGTATGATATACTGCACGTTATGAAATATATAGTAGATACACTAAGAGCTAACAATGTAGTTTGGGGTGTAGGACGTGGTAGTTCAGTAGCGAGTTATGTGCTCTATTTAATAGGGGTACATAAGATAGATAGTATTAAATACAAGCTACCAATAGAGGAATTTTTTAAGGAGATTTAAAATGGGTAGAGTTTATACCAGTGTTAGAGGTAAAGAAATTGATATGGAAAAACTTTCTTTACGTCACGAAAAAACACCAGCAGTTGGAAATGCCAAAGTAAATGCTAGAGGGGACGAATTAGGTCCAGGCGGAAAAATCAAAAGAACCAGAGAAGAAATCATGGCTGATTACTATTCTAAAAATCCTAATGCACTAAGAGAAGAAATCAGCACCAGAGGAAGCAAAAATCAAGGGTAATTATGGCAACTACATTTGAAGCACGACATATTCAAATCCGAGCCATACACAATGACGTTATAGTCAGCGATATGGATTTTGGTGAAATTAGATTATCAAGTGGCATTATTTTACGCAGCGATGACGGAAAAACCCACGGTATTAAACCAAGATGGGGCAAAGTCTACAAAGTTGGTCCAGAACAAAAAGACATAAAAGAAGGACAATGGATTTTAATCGAACACGGTCGTTGGTCTAGAAAAATCAAAATCAACGATGGCGAAAGTGAAAAAGAAATTCAAAAGGTTGATGTAAATTGTATTCTAGCAGTTTCCGACGAAAGACCTAGTGAGAGCGATCAATTCGTAGGTGATAGCATTTAATGGGTTTTCAAAAACGATGGGATGTGGCCGATATCGCTTCGCAGATACGGTCGCTTTCTATGGAATGTGCTAGTCCGTATAATGACGGATTTACTTCCTTTGAGCTCAAAAAAGAACTCTATCTTCTTAGAGACATACTCGACCATGCATTTTCTGTTGCTCCAGATTTTGGTGAAATGGAGCAACAGTGGTTGCAAGAACAGGAAAAAAAGCGCATAATTAAAATCCTAAAGGAGTAATTATGCGCATTGGAATTATAGGCTTTGGCTACGTAGGTCAAGCCATTGGTTGGGCCTATAAAGATCACGACCTTGTAATACAAGATCCTAAACTAGAATTTTCTGCCTCTCTAGACAAATTTGTCAACTGCGAGGCTATATTTGTTTGTGTTCCTAGTCCTTCAACTGAAGATGGTCACTGCGATTCTTCTATACTAGAAGAAACTTTAAAAAATTTATTGCTAGTCACTATTTCAAATCCCGAAATAGTAATCATTAGTAAAACAACCGCTACTCCTCAGATCTACAAAAGACTACAAGAACAGTATCCTAATCTTGTACATGCACCAGAATTTCTTACACAAGAAAACAATACCGCGGATTATCAGAATGCTAGATACTGTGTCTTAGGTGGTGATTATGATTGGTGTGTCAAGGCACGTAAAGTTATACACGAAGGGCGCCGACTCACACACGACAAACACATTATAACCAATATAGAAACTGCATCACTTTACAAATACATGATGAACAGTTATCTTGCTACCAAGGTAACGTTTATGAACGATTGGAACAAGATCGCCGAAGCAGAGGGAGTAAGCCTTGACGATCTAAGGCATATCGCAGCACATGACGATAGGATAGGAACATCGCATATGCAGGTACCTGGACCTGATGGGCATTATGGTTGGGGCGGGGCTTGCTTTCCCAAGGACATTGCTGCTATACTGGAAGAAGGATTAGACTTAGGAGTTGATCTAGAACTGCTAGGTAGAGTAGAAGATATCAATAAAAAACATAGGAAACTAAAATGACTAACCCATTTAGAGATCAAGAAAAATTCATGAGGGCTTGTGACCAAACTGTAGAAACTTGGAATCAAGAACAATTCAATTTGTATGTTAAATTGATCGACGAAGAATATAACGAAGAATTAAAAGCCGCTATCAATAACTGCGATTCGGTTGAAATAGTAGATGCCCTAACAGACATCCTTGTTGTTACTATCGGTGCATTGCATAGTATGGGCGCAGATGCCGAAGGTGCATGGAAAGAAGTCATGCGTACTAACTTTGCTAAGATCGACAAAGACACAGGCAAAGTGCGTAAGCGTGAAGATGGTAAAGTTCTTAAACCACTAGGTTGGGAACCACCAAATCTCAAAGAATATGTCAGTAAAGAAAAATCAATACTTAAACAAGGCTACGAACAATGACAATGGATCAGGCATCTTTATTTTTATCAAGCAGCATATTATTATCACTAGGAATAATAATTGTTGTTGTAGCTGTATTGATAGTAAATAATCTCCTATACAAATATTGGAAGCCACTCAATCTATATAAAATCGTAGATCCAGAAGGCAGATTTATAGATACACAGGAAAAGAAAAATGAAAGAACTATGGGTTGAAAAATATCGTCCTAAAAAAATGGACGGTTATGTATGGCGAGATAATTCTCAACGCAGACAGGTTGAAACTTGGATTAAAGAAAAAAGTATTCCACACCTTCTCCTTAGCGGTCCTCCGGGTATCGGTAAAACTACTATGGCAAAAATGCTAGTCAATGAGATTGGCATAGAAGATGCTGATGTCTTAGAAGTCAACGCTAGTAGAGAAACAGGCATCGACTTCATCCGTAATAAAATAGTTCCATTCATTAGCAGCATAGCTTGGGGTCCATTTAAGGTTGTACTACTTGACGAGGCTGATCGACTAAGCCCGCAAGCTCAAGATTCTCTAAAAGGTATCATTGAAGAATACAGCTCATTTGCAAGATTTATTTTAACCTGTAACAATCCTAACATGGTTGTTCCGGCACTACACAGTCGTTGCCAACAATGGCATTTTACTAAACTAGATCAAACAGAATTCACAGCTAGAGCTGCGACTGTTCTCGTTGAGGAAAGTATTGACTTTGATCTAGAAACCCTAGACTTATACGTATCAACCACTTATCCAGATCTTCGTAAATGTCTAAATCTTTTACAGCAAAATTGCAGTGAAGGAAAACTGCACAGTCCTGCCAAAGAAGATGCCGGTTCATTAGAATGGAAGTTTGACATGGTTGAACTTTTCAAGGTAGGTAAAATTTCTGAGGCAAGAAAATTACTATGTGGCAAACTACAGGCAGATGAAATGATCGAAGTATATACTTGGTTATACAAGAATGTAAACATCTTCGGCGGAGAGATTCAACAAGATAAGGCTATCCTAGTGATTAAACAAGCATTGGTAGATCATACTCTAGTTGTTGACCCCGAAATCAATCTAGCAGCCACGCTGATCAAACTGAGCAAAATAAGTGAGTGATCAAAAAAGCAATATCGCTAAAGGTAAAGATAGTTTCGATGCTGAGGTCGGCGATAGCCTTGTAGCATTTTTTAATAAAAATGTAACACCATATCCTACAGAAGTAGGCGGCCCTGCTTTTGATCTTATTCCTGTTGAAAAACAAAAAGATATAATGATCAATGTTGCTCGCATGCACGGTCAACAGGAATATAATCGCATCATGGAACTAGTGGCTGTTCTGCAAAAACAGGCAGCTAGTATCAAACGTAGATTAGAAATTACGGACTGGGTTCATTCTTCTAAATATGATTTTCAAACTTACCATGGTCAGATATATTGGTTAGCATATAATACACGTAAAGGACATAGTATGTTGTGCCACATGGGTCCGGAAGATTGGACTACAGGTAAACCAGATGATTATGATTACATATGTCGAGTCAAATGGCTAGGAGATTATACTTGGATAGAAGTTGACGAAGAAGGTAATCCTAAAGAATGAAAGAAAAATTAAAAAAAGCATACATGAAAACCGCAGAAACATTTGCGGAACTAAGCCATGCTCGCAGATTACATGTTGGTGCTATCGTAGTCAAAGACGATAGGATTATCAGTATTGGCTACAATGGTATGCCAGCAGGTTGGGATAACAACTGTGAGTATAAAGAATACATGGATCCAGGTGCTGGTGGTTGGTTAGGCCCAATAGAAATAGAAACACAATGGCAATATTTAGAAGAGGATGGTACAAGATATACATTAAAAACTAGACCGGAAGTATTGCATGCCGAAACTAATGCAATATCTAAACTGGCAAAAAGTACCGAATCAGGTAATGGTGCTGCTATGTTTATCACTCATAGTCCTTGCCTTGACTGTGCTAAACTCATTTACCAGTCCGGTATCAACAGTGTTTACTATCGTAGTTCTTATCGGAGCGATGATGGAATAGAATTTCTTAAAAAATCTGGAGTGGTCGTGGAGAAAATAGATGAATGAAAGATATATGATTGTAACTTATCTGCAAAAACCCAATGGTAAATGGGACGAAGTTACAGAATTTAAAAGACATTACAGGGTAAAACACATTCAGTCCGCTAAAGTTATCCTCGATCTAGCGGAAAAGAAAGTCATCAAAAATGGTCTCAACCCGCAAGCGAGTTATGATGACATGATAGAATTTTATAAAAGGCTATTAGGGGATCGATTGACCCCCTACCTTCCTCAGGAATCTTTGTAAATCGCTAGTATCTCCTTTACTGCGTCGTGTCTTTCAACATCACCTACAGTGAAGTGACAGACATCAACATAACGATGATTGTTAAAGTCGTTATACAACCCAAGGAATTCGAGCAGGCCATTATTCGACGGTCTGTCTGCCTGCTGTAGATCACCGGTCACTACCATATGCGATCCTTGTCCTAGTCTTGTCAATAGCATCTTCATTTGACTTGGCGTAGCGTTCTGCATTTCGTCAGCAATAATAATACTATCTTTGAATGTACGTCCTCTCATATATGCCAGAGGGCTAATCTCGATCACCCCCTCTTTTATCATGTGTTCAATTTCCCTGGCACTATAATTTTCTGCAAAGACATCCATGATGGGCTTGGTCCACGGTTCCATCTTTTGATTTAAATCTCCTGGTAGGAATCCATGTTGCTCATCCACGCTTACAGCAGGTCGTGTAATAACTATCTTAGTAATGTCACCCCAATTTAACTGTTGAATAGCCCATTGAACAGCCAACATGGTTTTACCCGTTCCTGCAGGACCGATAGCAAAAACTATCATCTTTTTAGGATCGTTGAGTTTAAGTAGGTAATTTTCTTGGCTTAGATTCTTGGGATATATCTGAACTTGTCTACGTTTACGTTGAAGTTTCTGATCGATATTTATTACGTTGCTTTCAAAACGTGGGTCATACTGCTGATTTTGCTGAACTTGCGCTCTTTTACGCTTCATATAAGGTTAGCCCTCCTTTTAAAGTGTTAGGCACGGACCCTAAACCCGCTGTGTCCGTGTCCGAACACAACAGTATTTACTATTCATCCTAAAAAGTTATGTGTTATGATTACTTTTTCGCGATAAATACAAAAGGAGAAGCTATGACTGACATCAAAGACATTATCACTAATATACAGCAGATTTACGGTAGCAATGACAGCCTAAATATGCTAAAGAATTTCGAGCGTGTTCTAGACGAGCTCGATGTTTATGTATACGACAACTGGATCGACGGCGAACTTGTTAGCGGTCCTAAAGAGAGTCGCTATCATATAGAATGTGTATTCATGTGGCCTGAAGACAAGATGCCTGAGCCTAAGGGTGGTGAGGTGTTATTAGACTACGGATGCAAGGTACAGTTTGCAGAAAGCAAATTAGCAAAAGTAAGAAAAATCAAAAAGCCCGATGATATACGACCAGGAACACGCAAAGGCAAAATAGATCACGAAAGTATCTGGATGGTCAGAATCGTAATGCCTAAGAAACTGATGAGTGATATCAATCGTGGCTACACAGAATTAGATAGAAATAAAATAGAAGACATTGTTTCACAATCTGCGGTCAACGCAAAGATAGATCCAGCAGAAATACAAGCACAGGAGATGGCTAATGCAGAAACAGCCGCAGCACCAGCAGCTCAGTGAGGGTTTAAGACCAATGGACCTGTCTGAAATGGTCCTTGACACATTTAGTATAGATACCTTCAAATCAAAAATGGGTGAAGATCGAGATGTTTGCGTCTTGAGCTTTAAGCTTAAAGAACGAGCACCTGCAAAAGATCTTATGGAATTCATAGAAAAGAGTTACGATTTTGTTTTAGATGCCGACGTAAGTTCCGGTGAAGATAACAAAGGACAATATAGTGTTTTCGTAGAACTTTCTAGAACACCACAGCTAGCTGAACAAATTAAAGATATAACATACGGTGTTAGAAAACTAACAGGAATAGATGATTTTAAATTCAAATATCACAAAGATGTAGAAACTGTTCCTGTCACTGAAACAAATCTTAAATCTAAGATTCCTTTAAGTGCTAACGATTACGATTCATTCTTACAACAAATGCAGGTTGAATCTGTTAAAACTTTTTTTAACAAAACACTAATGGATGATCTAACATTACAAGGCGACATTATCACTATTCATAAACCGTTTGATAAAAAGGTTAAACTTAAATGGATACAAGAAGATCAGGCTGTCGTAGAAGGTGCTATTTCTTTAGATACAGAGGCTACAGCAGAAACATTTTGGCTCACTAAAGTTTTAGGTGATTACAGCATCAATAAAGTAGGTGATAGTTTTATTTTTACGAACGGTGACCGTTCTATGACTTTACAAAGGATAGACTAATGAGCTTTACATTTAATTTTACCAAAGATCAACTAAAGGAAATGATTCCTAAAAATCCATATGTCAATCAATGGTATGAAGCGTTAAATGAAATACTTCCAGAATACGAAATCAATACTCCACAACGTGTAGCAGCATTCCTAGCACAATGCGCTCACGAAAGCGGAGGCTTTATTTTCTTAAAAGAAAATTTAAATTACAAAGCAGCAAGTTTACGTCGAGTATTTCCTAAATATTTCCCAGACGATGCTACCGCAGCAGCATATGCCAACAAACCAGAAAAAATCGCTAACAGAGTTTATGCAAATCGTATGGGCAATGGCCCAGAAGAATCAGGTGACGGTTGGCGTTTCTGTGGAAGAGGACTGATCCAATTGACTGGCAAAGACAACTACACTTTTTTTGCAGGATCATTAGACATTCCTCTCGAAGAAGCATCGGAGTATTTAGAAACATTTGAAGGTGCTGTACAATCAGCTTGCTTCTTCTGGGAACAAAATAATCTAAATCAATGGGCAGACAAGGGTGATATCCTCACACTAACCAAGCGTATCAACGGTGGTACTATTGGATTGGAAGATCGTATCAAACATTATAATCACGCTCTGCACATCTTTGGAGCACACTAATCATGTGGCAGTTCCAGTGGATGCTAAGTTTAATTCCTGATAGTATTTTTATCTGGATCACGTATGCGTTGATGGCTGTGGGTCTCGGCTTGTACGTGGCTAGTAAATTAGTAACTTGGATTCCACTAATGAAGCAGTATAAACTACCAGCAGAATTAGTTGGTATACTAGGTTTAATTATCGGAGCTTTCTTGTTCGGTGGACACGGTGTTGAAATGTCCTGGCGTGCCAAAGTAAAAGATTTAGAAGATAAACTTAAAATCGCTGAAGCCAAGAGCCAAGAAGTAAAAATACAGATACAAGAAAAAATTATCTATAAAACTAAAGTAGTTAAAGAGCGAGAAACAGTTTACGTCGATAAAATTAAAGAAATCGCTAAAGAAGTTGATGCTAAATGCGAAGTCGACCCAAGGATCGTAGAGCAGTTGAACAATGCTGCCGAAAACCCCTTCAAGGAAGATAAGAAATGAAATACAGCGCACTGATTTTAGCATTGTTTATCACAGGTTGTAGCACCGTTCCAGTGACTGTTAAATTTCCAGAGGTTCCTGAAGCATTGATGCAAAACTGTGAAAATTTAGAAAAGATACCAGCAGATACAAAACAACTCAGCGTTACTGCTGAAGCAGTAGTCAAAAACTACAGCAAGTATCATCAATGTAGAATCAAAGTAGAAGAATGGCAAGAATGGTACAGGGCCAACAAGAAACTCTACGAAAACGTTAAATAATAGTATATTTTGAAAGGAGCGACAATGAGTGCAGTAGATACCGTGCTTAGATTTTTTACAAAAGAAGCAAAGGATCCCGATGCGCCTAAGCCAGCACCAGGCTCACGTTCTGAGCGTGAAGCAAAAATTAAAGACAAGGCTGGTCTAGTAATCAACGTTTTTGCATTATTATTAGCAGTAAATACCTGGTATGGTGGTAAACTGTCTAGTACAGTGTTAAACAACACCATAGCAGCAAATGACACATATGCTTTCTACCAAGCAAAAAGTATGAAGCAAACTATGGCAGAATATGCTCGAGACGAGGCTGTTCGTAGAGGCGATAAAAAGACTGAAGCAGCATTATCTGCTAAAATCGATCGTTATGAAAACGAACCCGGGGAAGGTAAAAAAGATCTTTTAGTCAAGGCTAAAAAATTAGAACATGAAAGAGATGAAGCTAAAAAGCGTAGCCCATGGATTGGATATGCTAACACTGCTTATCAACTTTCCATTGTTTTATTATCAGCAAGTATTCTTGCAGTAAGTATGCCTCTATTCTGGGGTAGTTTTGTAGTAGCAGCAGGCGGAATGTTATTGAGTAGCCAAGGCATATTGCTTTGGTTATAAATTGAAAGGAGCGATAAATGAGCGATCAAAAGGCATATCATGAAATGAGTGATAGCGAAAAGAAAAAAGAAGATTGGATGAATAGCAAATGGCGTCCTATGATGGGATGGCTATACATGGGTGTTTGTGCCTTTGACTTTGTTTTATTTCCGATCATGTGGAGTCTACTACAGACAGTAGCCCACCAACCAATAACACAGTGGCAACCATTGACACTTCAAGGTGCTGGACTATTCCATATTGCTATGGGTGCAGTTCTAGGACTAGCTGCTTGGGGTCGCACACAGGAAAAACTAAATGGTGCTAACAACGGTGGTTTAAGTTCTCCATCACCTGCACCTAGCTTTGGTTCGCCAGCACCAAGTTTCGCTGCTCCGGCAGCAACTCCAAGTTTCGCTGCTCCAAAACCAGCAACACCATCATTTGCTGCACCAGCATCTCCAGTAATGAGTAGCACAGGTAAACCAATGCCGGTCCAACCTGACCAACCAGAACTATAAGGAACAATTATGAAACATTTAATTTTTGCAGCAGGTCTAGCTTTAGCAGTAGCATATCCAACAGCATATGCCGCCGATGACAAAAAACCAGAAACTAAAAAAGTCTGTGTAGATGTCATGAAAGATGGTAAGCCTGTTATGGATCCAAAGACCAAAAAACCAAAGCAGAATTGTAAAGAAGTAAAGGTACATAAGAAGCATGAAGGAACTGCTGTACCTACTAAAAAATAATTCGAGCTCAGTAAATTGTAATTAAATAAAAAGGACTGCTTGACGTAGTCCTTTTTTTATCATATAATTATACTATGGATTATTACGCTACACTAGGATTAAAACGAGGCGCATCAGACGCCGAAATTAAAAAAGCATATCGTAGCATGGCTATGAAGCATCATCCTGATCGAGGCGGTGATGAAAAGAAATTCAAAGAGATTAGTCAGGCCTACGAATTTTTAAGTGACCCAGATAAACGTAGAATCATCGACATGGGCGGTGATCCAAATGCACAACCAGGTATGGGTGGATTCAATCAAGGACCATTTGAGTTCCATTTCGGTACCGGTGATTTGAACGATTTATTTGGCAATTTTGGGTTTGGCAATTTCGGCGCTAGACCAATGCGCAGAAACAAAAGTATCAATATAGCTGTAAACATTACATTAGAAGATGTACTCAAAGGTAAAGAGCTAAGTGCAGAAATAAATTTACCTAGCGGAAAAAATAAGATGATAAACATCTCTATCCCGCCGGGAATAGAGCAAGGTCAACAAATAAGATACGAAGGTATGGGAGATAACTCCATACCTAATATGAGGCCTGGAGACCTTATAGTAAACATTGTTATAGAAAAACATCCTGTCTTTTCAAGAGATGGAAGTTCTATTATATGTGAAAAAGAAATTTCTGTATGGGAGGCTTTACTAGGAACTGGTTTAGAAATACAGACTCTAGACAAGAAAACCCTAAGCATCAATATACCAAAAGGTACACAACCTGAAACGATTTTAAGTTGTCGTGGGGAAGGTTTACCTCACATGCGTACTAGACAAAGAGGTAATCTTCTCATAAAGATAAAGGTCAATATCCCTAGAAATCTAAATACAGAACAAGAAAAACTATTAGAGCAGATTAGAACACATGGAATTTAAATTAGGACCACATCAAACTCTAATTGAAAAAAGCGATCCTTGGAATTTTTCATCCGACAGTGATGCTGAACAATTAGAAAAAAACATGATAGAATTCATGTTAGCTAACAACGGAATTGGATTAGCTGCCAATCAAATAAATCTAGCTAAACGTGTTTTTGTCATGGGCAGTAAAAACATTCCTGGATTTCCAGAACCCTTTGCTCTTTTCAATCCTAGAATTATTGAAGCTAGCCAAGAACAGGTATTAGACAAAGAAGGATGTCTAAGCTATCCTGGATTATTTTTAACAGTTAAAAGACCTAGTTGGATCGTGGCTGAATATCAAAATTCAAAAGGAGATGTTATCGAAGCTCGCTTTGAAGGATATCTAGCTAAATGTTTTCAACACGAGTTGGATCATTTAGATGGTGTATGTTTTGTAGACAAAGTTAGTCAGCTGAAGCTAAACTTAGCAATGAAGAAGATAGGAAAGAAAAAATAATGATAGAACCAAGTCAAAATTTACAAAGCGTGTTTGAGCATTCTATTGCGACTGCTCGCAAGCTACAACACGAATATATTACTGTCGAGCATTTGGTTTACAGTATCATGTGTGATACCGAATCTTTCAATCTCTTACAGAGTTTTGGAGCAGACTCGAATTTTATTAAAACTAACCTTGAGCATTATTTAAAAAATAATTTAAATGATATCAAAGTTAGCGAAACTAGTTATAAACCTAAAAAGACTAACAGTGTAGAACGTGTATTAAATCGTTGCTTTACACAAGTGTTGTTTAGTGGTAGGCAAAAGATGGAAGTTGCTGATGTAATAATTAGCGTTCTGTCTGAAAAGAACAGCTTCGGTTTTTACTTCTTGCAAAAAGGCGGAGTGACCAAAGAGAAGTTTGTTAAATTTTTCCAAGAAAATTATGTAATAGAAGAAGAAGAATCAGAAGAAAATCAAATCGTGACCACAAATCAATTAGACAGAATATTAAATCAATATTGTAATAATCTAAGCCTTAAAGCTAAACAAAGAAAAATCGATCCAGTCATCGGCCGAGATGAAGAGATAGAAAAAATTCAACTCGTGCTGGCACGTAGAAATAAATGTAATGTTCTTATGGTCGGTGATCCCGGTGTTGGTAAAACTGCTATCGCAGAAGGAATCGCACGTAAGATTATCGAGAAGAAAGTTCCTAAGTTCTTGTTGGATCATACTGTGTATAGCTTGGATATCAGTGCATTATTAGCAGGTAGCAAATACCGAGGCGATTTTGAAGAAAGAATCAAAGCTGTTCTTGCTGCACTAGAGCGAAAAGGCAAAATCATCTTGTTCATCGATGAAGCACATATGATGAACGGAGCCGGTGCTGCAAATCAAGGAACGAACGATCTTGCAAATATTCTTAAACCTGTATTGACTAAAGGTGTTATTAAACTAATGGCATCTACTACTTGGGAAGAATATCGCAAGCACTTTGAAAGCGATCGTGCTCTAATGCGTCGATTCCAGCGTGTCACTATTGATGAGCCTACTCCAGAACTGACTGTGAAAATCCTAAAAGGTGTTCGCAAGTATTACGAGAAACATCATAATGTAAAAATTAGTGATGCTGCACTTGATCAGGCTGTCAAACTTTCTGTCAAGTATATGGCAGATAAAAAACTTCCAGACAAGGCTATCGACATTATCGACTGTGCCTGTGCTAGATATAAGCTCAAAGATGATGACGGTATGGAAGGTGTTGAACAAATCGTCGACATCGAACAAGTCACTTACGAACTTAGCAAGATGATCAATATGCCATTAGAAACAGTGGCGCAGAAAGAAAGCAAGAATCTTTCAGATCTAGAAGGTGGAATGAAAGCTGCTGTTTATGGCCAAGACAATGCTGTAGATAACTTACTAGACAAAATCTTTATCGCACAAGCAGGAATGAAATCTCCTAATAAACCTGTCGGTAGTTTCCTATTCTTAGGCCCTACTGGTACAGGTAAAACCGAAACTGCTAGAGTTCTAGCAGATAGAATGGGCATGGAGTTAGTGAGATTTGACATGGGTGAATATCAAGAGAAGCACTCTGTTGCTAGATTGATCGGTGCTCCTCCGGGCTATGTTGGATATGAAGATAATGCAGGTATGCTAATCACTAAACTACAAGAACATCCTAATAGTGTGCTGTTGTTAGATGAAATTGAAAAAGCACATCCAGATGTTACTAATGTATTATTAGCATTTATGGATAACGGATTTGTTACTGGCAGCAATGGAAAAGTCGCCGATGGTCGTAATTGTATTCTTATCATGACATCTAACTTAGGTGCTCGCGACAACGAAAACAATACAATCGGCTTCGGTGAACTTGAAAAAGATGGTGAAGATGACAAAGCAGTTAAAAAGTTTTTTGCTCCTGAATTCCGTAACCGTTTAGACGCTGTTATTAAATTCAGCAAACTTTCTACAGAAGTTGTTATACAAATTGTTAAAAAGTTCGTTGGAGAACTAAACAGCCAACTTAAAGATAAAAATATCGAGATCGTATTATCTAATACTGCGGCAAAATGGTTAGCAGAAAAAGGATATGATAAGAAAATGGGTGCTAGACCTTTAGCAAGATTGATCGATAACAAAATTAAATCACCGCTGAGCCGAAGAGTACTGTTTGGTGATTTGGTAGATGGTGGCAAGATTACCATTGATATTGAAAATAATGATCTAACATTCAATGTCAGTGAGTATATTAAACCTTTATCAAAAGCGGAAAGGCGAGCAATGAAAGCTAAACTACAAGAAGCAGAGGATGAAATTGCAACCAGCGAAGCTAACCAGTAGAAAATTTTATAACAAATGGCTCTATAAGATTACCGTTGCTATGAACGGCGGTAATCTCATGCGTTATAATGATATGGAATCCATAGCACAACTATGTCTAGAGAGTGATCCAGATAACAAAGCTTGGGGATGGAATACTAGAGCCTATACTGATCGAGATTATCTTTATAAGATCTCCTCGTATCTCGCTACTAAAAATAAAGACCAATGGAGCAAGCGTGTAGAAAGAACATACATTGATTTCTATACTAACGATCCTGTATTTTTTGAAGAATTTAGTGATCTGGTTGCTGATCGAATCAAGCATAGGTTCGCACCTGAACAAGAAGCCAAGGATATTTTAGATGACGGCTCAACAAATGTTGCTGTAAAAAAATTACCGCACGACAAATACAAGCATAAAGTATATCTCCTTCCTCATAAAATGAAAAATGATAAAGAAGGTAAGCAAAAGTACTTAGATTGGTTAAAAAAGCAAATGCCTAAAGTAACCTGTACTCCTGCAATTGAAAGATGGTTTATACAAACTGATTGGAATTGGGACCGCAGATATATACTTGTCGAAGACGAATCTATGCTGCTGATGCTAAAACTTAGAAATTCCGAAGTTGTGGGCAGAGTCTACAATTATGTTTTGTACGATAAATAAGAGATGTCCATAGAAACTACAGTTTTATTATCTAAAACCGATTCAGTTGGTGCTTTCAAAAGCTCTAAAGAAAAAGGTGCTGGATATCACAAATATAACAACGGTGTCCATACCTTTAATATATCATTTAAAAACTGGAGCGGTGAACTAACAATCCAAGGAACTTTAGAACTGCATCCTAGCAGCGATAATACTGATTGGGTTACTCTACAAGACTTAGATGGAAACCCGCTGGTCTTTGGAGATCTTTCTTCCGACTACGACGATAACTATTCTGTTACTTCTGTTGGTAAATTTGTTTGGGTACGTGCTGTTGGCACCAATACCGCAGGCGAAATTACCGAAATCCGTTATAATTGCTAACAAACAAAGTTCGATAAATATAGTATCATCTTACGAGAGATACTATGAGAGACCTATTATCTAAATTAGACGCTATTGTTAGCGAAACCGCATTAAATCCTAACGATCCCAAAGGCGATTACGAAGCCAAAAGCAAGGCTTTAGACGACCTAGAATCAGATCCTGTTGCTAGTAAAGATCCTGAAATCGCAGCAGCTATCGATCAGCGCAGATCAGATCTTGAAAAAGAAGCTGAAACTGCCGGGGTGTTCGAAATGGGAGATGCATTTGGCATCAGTTTCAACGAAGACTTTGAGATTGCTACAGAAATTGTAGGATTTGTCGAGGACGGAATTGTTATCGATCTTGACGACCAAGCATTAGAACTACTAGCTAACGAGGGTGTTGCATTCCTAGAAGGAGAATTATCAGAAGGACTTAGAGATCCTAAAGATAATCCTTGCTGGAAGGGATATCATCCTGTAGGCACCAAGAAGAAAAACGGTAAAACTGTTCCTAATTGTGTACCTAAAGAAAGCGTTGAAGAAGATTCCGATGTTGACGAGGCAGAATATCGAGGTAAGAATGTTCCTCTAGGTAAAAAATTACCCGGAGATGTAAAGAAATCAAAAGTATATGTACGCAAACCAAATGGTAACATTGTCAAAGTAAATTTCGGTGACAAGAAAATGCGTATTAAAAAATCTAATCCAGCACGTAGAAGAAGTTTCCGTGCTAGACATAATTGTAAAAACCCAGGTCCAAGATGGAAAGCACGTTACTGGTCTTGTAGGAGTTGGTAATATGTTATTACGAGAGATGTGGAGTGCTATCGGTGCACCTAAACAAGACCAAGAAGAAATAGATTGGATGGATGATCTTCATTATTACATCGATAATAACGATCAATTGTTAAATCGCTATTTCTTTCCTGCTGTAGAAAAACACAAACAGTATAAAGATCATCCACAGGTTTTTAAACTGTATGTTAGACCTGTGGAAAAATGTTTAGAGTGTTACTGCGAAGAATTTCAAATAGAAGATAAAGAAGAAAAATTTCCTAAAGACAAACTTATAGAATTAGCAAAAAGATTTGCTACCGAACAAGGTCAGTTTATACAACGAGGGGATTATGAGGCTTAGGCAATTATTTGAAGCGCCAGAGAAACATGTGTCATTCTGTTTCGGCAGAATGAATCCTCCCACTATCGGACATGCAGAAGTTTTTAAAACACTTTCAGGAATTGGTGGTGATTATTTCATTTTTGTTACACAGACTCAAGATAGAAAAGAAAATCCACTAAGCTATGATCAAAAAATAAATTTTATCAAAGCTATCCATCCGCAATATGCAGGTCATGTAGTAGAAAATTCTGAATTAAACACTGTAGTAAAAGTCGCTAGCTATCTTTACGAGCAAGGTTATAAACATGCAACGTTTGTTGCTGGTAGCGATAGAATAGATCAATTTAAAAAATTACTTACACAATATAATGGTGTTGAAGGTAAAGCGCATGGGTTCTATGATTTTGAACTTTTAGATTTTAAAAGCTCAGGAGATAGAGATCCCGATAGCCCAGGAGTCAGTGGAGTTAGTGCCAGCAAAGCTAGAGCAGCAGCAGCAAACAATGATTTTGAAGGATTCCAAGAGGCCACAGGTGCCGGTGAAGTTGCTAAACAAATGTTCGATGCTGTAAGACAAGGCATAGGAATAACTGAAAGCATAAATGAAAATACCTGTGATTGGCATATTAGTCCGAGCGGTAGAAAGACTAACATGTGTCCAGATGATGACGACTACGAAATCAACTATGGAAAAAATGCTCCAAAGTTGAAAGAAGCTCCAATTGAAATGGATCCAACTGATCCGATGGATCCTATGATCTATGGACACGATAAGGCCAATCCTGCAAAATTAAAGTACAGAATGTTGCGAGCAGCAGGACAAATCAAAGATCTTGCTAGTCGTGTAGATAAAGCAAGTCCTAGCGAATGGCAAACTATGACTCGTCAGTTCGAAGAACTGAAGATGAACATGGAACAGATCCGTCATGCCCTAGAAGAATTAGGAAAACTAAGAAAGAAAGGCGGAATACGTAGTCGTGGTATAGATCCTATGCTTGATCATATCGAAGAAGGTTACGGAAGATATTGGTGTTCAACTGATAAAAAATGGAAAACTCGTAAAGGTCCTAAGCAAAAAAGATCATCATGAAAGCAAAAGAATTTATTCCCCAGAACAAACCAAGAAATTTCGTAGCTAAAAATGCTATGAAAACTACTAGCGGTGCTGGCGCACATCGAGATAAAAAGAAAGAACAAAAACAAGGTTACGAAAAACACAAAGGTAAAGGTGTAGCAGAAGGTATGTCATATGGAACTATGAGTCCAGACCTAGCAAGAAAACTATTATCTGTTTATCAAGAATACAGCGATGGTGTAGAACAACATCGAGACGAAGATGGTGCTAACGAGCTATATCAAAAATTAGTTTCAGTAGCCAAAGAATATAACGGTGCTGAATATTTAAAAAGTTTATTCAACAGTGCCAACAACCGTGCTCATATGGATTTTGATACAAATCCTGGACATTTTAAAAACTGGTTTCCTTATGTTGGAGATGGTTTAGAAAGATTAGTTGATCTTATGAGACAGAGCGGAAAGATCGACGATGAACCAGATACTTATATAGATAAAGAAAGTTTTACCATGGATGAGCGTATCAGAGATCCAGAAGATTGGGATGAAGGTAATACAGAGCCACCAAATAATTTTGCTGTGTATATCAACGGTAAGAAGTGGAAAGTATTTAAAGGTCGTGGTCAATTTGCTGATGACTACAAAGAACGAGATCATTATCGTCAATTACAAAACTGGGCTCAGGCAAAATCTGCCGCCACTGGCAAGAAGTGGGAAGTATACGTTACAGGCGAAGCGCCTACAGCATAATGGAACTTTCAGATTTAAAACGTCTTGCAGGCATCACAGAATTCAAAGGCTACCAGCCATATGGCGGTAGTAACATAAGTATCACTGGTAATGAAAAAGGTGAGCTTATGAAGAAACACAATATCAAACCAGGAACACCTGAATGGTTTCAACTATGGTTTAGCTTACCTTATCTAACTGGTGAGCAGCCAATCGGAGGAAAAAAGAATGGTTGAGATAACAGAATCAGCAAAAGCCAAAGTCATAGATCTTCTGTCAGAAGAAAACAATCCTAGTCTAATGTTACGTACATTTGTACAGGGTGGAGGGTGCAGTGGATTCCAATACGGCTTTACTTTTGACGAAGAACAAAACGAGGACGATTTTGAAATTCCTTTAAATGATAAATGGAAGATGGTCGTTGATGCTATGAGAATGCAGTATCTAACGGGTGCAGAAATAGATTACAAAGATGATATCACCGGCAGTCAATTTGTAATTAAAAATCCTAATGCACAAACTACCTGTGGTTGCGGTTCAAGTTTTTCTGTATAATGCCATGGATAAAACTTTAAAAGATTACATCGAAAGAGCTCAAAAGCAAATCGACGAAGATCGAAAAAAACCTATCACTCCCAATCCTAATCAGTATCCTGTCTTTCCTGAAAGAAAAGGCGAGGAAGATAATCCACAAAATCCTTACGGACAACACTAATGAGAGCATACGAATTTATTACCGAAGGTAAAAAGAAAAAAAAGAAATTTAGATACGGTGCCTACGGTCCAGGACCTTACGGCGGGTATGGATTTCTAACAGGTTACAGCGGTGATAGTAGTGGAGGAGATGGCGGTGTTGGCGAAAATTTCGCAGATGGTAAAGTCAAAGGCAAAAGCCGTCCTGGTCGTGTAAAACGTGCAGGTGCTAGCTGTAACGGATCTGTAACTGATTTGCGTAAGCGAGCGAAAAATGCGTCGGGTGAAAAAGCTAAAATGTATCATTGGTGTGCCAATATGAAAAGCGGACGCGATAAATAATAGTATGAAAATACGTGAAATTTTAGAATCAGCTACCGCAGGTGCTACAAGTTCCGCTAATATAGGAACAGTAGTAAATCCGCACATAAGTCCAGGTAAAGCACGAGGTAAAAAAAGCTACACAGGAACACCAGGTCGTAGCGGTACTAAAGCACCTCCTCAGCCGAAAGTAGCAGATAATACAGGTAAAAACGCACTAGATATGAAGGGTAACATCTTCGGTAGTGGCGCACCAATCAAAAGATAAATATACTATGCACCAAGATTTTCAACATGACGATAGCGAAATGCAGATGGCAAAAGCCGAACTGTACAAACTTCACCAGTATAGTGCCAAACTATACAAGTTGATTGCTGACGATCAAGAGTTAGAAGGGTGGGTACAATCTAAGATAACCAAAGCTGCTGATTATATCAGTTCAGTTTATCATTACTTAGAATACGAACAAATGGCTGGCGAATCGATCGATCGCGGGCCTAGAAGTTTTGAAGAAAATGTACAGGAAAGTGTACGCAGAGAATTAGCAGAGAAATGGAGTCAAAAATATAAAAGCTCTATCAACTGTGCTGCTCCAAAAGGTTTTAGCCAGAAAGCACATTGCGCTGGTAGGAAAAAATAAGAGGAAAATAACATGGATTTCAAATCACTAGTTTCTAAAATCAGCTCAATGGATGATCCAATCGAGTTACCAAAAGCTCCCGAGCTTCCAAAGCCAATCCAGCTAAATGAAGATGCACAATTACGTGTCTTAGCTGGAACTTCTACTATTTTAGAAGAAGCTAAAAAGATGAAGGACGAAAAGAAAGAAGAAAAAGTCAAAGAAGGTCAGGAAGATCTTAAAAAGGTCGGCGATACTGCTAAGACACAACATGGCACAATGACCAAAACTAAAACTGGTCTAAAACATGAGCGTTCTTATGGTAAAGACGAAGATGATGAGCCAAAGGCCAAGAAAGCTAAGAAAGAAAGCATCGATCCAGAAGCTTTTAAAGAAAAGTTCACTAAGATGGTCGAAGCTAAAAAAGCTAAAAAAGATCACGACGGCGATGGCAAAGTAGAAAGCGGTAAAGATGAATACATGGGTGCCAAAGACAAAGCCATCAAGAAAGCAATGGGAAAGAAAGTTGACGAAGCTTCTAAACCAGATTTCTTAGATTTAGACAAAGATGGCAACAAGAAAGAGCCAATGAAAAAAGCTGCTGCTGACAAAGGCGGTGACAAGAAAGATGGTAAGAAAGGTATGTCAGCCAAGCAAGAAAAATATTTTGGTAAGAAGAACGAATCAGTAAAGGCTTCTAAAAAAGTTGTTGCTGAGTCAGTAGAACCAACCCTAACTTTCAGAGACATGGTTAAACTTGTACAGGAAAGCGGTGGTCAACAACAGATTGATCCTATAGACAAAGCATTATTTACATGGGCTCAGCGTGTTGCAAAATCTAAACTAGGCGAAGGAATGAAGGCGGAACTTTATGCTGGTCTAATTTATGAGCGCAACGGTGGCGTATTTGAAATGTACGATGTACTAGCCGAAGATCAAAAATAATTTATTTTTGGTAAACTAGAGCCAGTCATTAGTTGACTGGCTTTTTTTATGACTATATAATAGTCCTATAAGGAGAATTATTATATGGCTAAGATTTACGGTCCTGAAGAAAAAGCAAAACTCGAGCGTCTCATCAACGAAGGTTCAAATGTTCTACGTGAAGTAGAAGATCTACAAGAGGGTCTTAAAGAAACTGTCAAGGCTGTTGCAGAAGAACTGCAAATCAAACCAAGTATTATCAATAAAGCAATTAAAATTGCTCACAAAGATAACTGGAAAGATCACGAAGCTGAATGGGAAGAAATCGAAGGTATCTTAGGTGTTACTAAAAGATTACCAGAATGATTGATTTATTAAAACCAACCTTTGATTGGATACGAGATGACTGGAACTCTAGTCCTTTCCGTTTTATTATCGAGCTGCTTGCTTGGGCTATTTCGATTGGTTGTTCAATCACGATGGCCCTTACTGTGCCAACTCCGCCCCTACTTGTACTTTATCCTATCTGGATTGCTGGTTGTGCCATGTACGCTTGGGCTGCTTATACTAGGAAATCATTTGGCATGTTGGCTAACTATATCTTGTTGACAACCATAGATACTATTGGTCTAATCAGGATGTTATAAATAAACAGGCAAAGATGGTAGGCGAGGCCACAATCCGCACATTTGGTATTTGCGAGCCACAAATCGCATATGGAGAAAAATGAGCTACGTTGACGCATTCTACGATCGCGACGACGACATGATTCGTGTCGTTGAACGTGATGACAAAGGGCAGAGGCATTATAAAGACCATCCTGCCAAACACATTTTCTATTATAGAGATAACAAGGGAAAGTATAACTCTATTTTCGGTGAGCCTCTTTCTAGAGTAAGCTGTAAAAATATCAAAGAGTTACGCAAAGAACTTGCTATACATTCAAACAAAAAACTCTACGAAAGCGATATCAATCCAATCTATCGCTGTCTAGAAGACCATTATCTCAATATCGATGCACCCAAGCTAAATGTTGCGTTTTTTGATATTGAAGTAGACTTTGATCCTGAGCGCGGTTATGCAAGTCCTGACGATGCATTTATGCCTATCACTGCGATTGCTGTGCATCTACAATGGATGGATACATTGGTCTGTCTTGCTATCCCACCAAAGACACTTAGCATGGAAGAAGCTAAGAAAGCAGTGGAAGAATTTCCTAACACAATGCTGTTTAAGAACGAAGCAGATATGTTAGATACATTCTTAGATCTCATCGAAGATGCTGATGTGTTGACTGGTTGGAACAGTGAAGGCTTTGATATTCCCTATACAGTCAATCGTGTTACTAAAGTTTTAAGCAAAGACGATACTAAACGTTTCTGTCTTTGGAATTGCTATCCTAAGAAAAGAGAATATGAAAAGTTTGGTAAAACCGCTGTAACATATGATCTAATCGGCAGAGTACATGTAGACTACCTTGAACTTTACAGAAAGTATACCTATGAAGAAAGACACTCCTATCGACTGGATGCCATCGGAGAAATGGAACTCGGAGAAACTAAAACAGTCTACGAAGGTACATTGGATCAACTCTACAACAATGACTTCAAAAAGTTCATCGAATACAACAGACAGGACTGTGCTTTGGTCGATAAGCTCGACAAAAAATTACAGTTCTTGGATCTAGCCAATAAAATTGCACATGAAAACACAGTATTGCTACAGACTACAATGGGTGCCGTGGCTGTTACTGAACAGGCTATTATCAATGAAGCTCACCGTCGTGGCATGATTGTTCCTAATCGTCCTAAAATGGACGATCGAGGTGATACACAGGCAGCAGGCGCTTATGTTGCTTATCCTAAGAAAGGTATCCACGAATGGATTGGATCTTTAGATATCAACTCTCTATATCCTTCGGCGATTCGTGCATTGAACATGGGTCCAGAGACTATCGTTGGACAATTGAGACCAGAAGGTACTAAAGCACATATTGAAGCAGAAATGGCCAAAGGTAAATCATTTGCTGCTGCTTGGGAAGGTATTTTCGGATCGCTAGAATACACTGCTGTAATGAATCGAGAAGTGGGCAGAGAAATCACTATCGACTGGGAAGGCGGCGGTAGTGATACTTTGAGTGCTGCACAGATATATGATCTTATCTTTGACAGCAATCAACCGTGGATGATCAGTGCTAACGGCACTATCTTCACATATGAAAAAGAAGGTATTATACCAGGACTGCTTGCACGTTGGTATAAAGAACGTAAAGAGATGCAGGCCAAACTAAAAGAATGCATACAGGCGGGAAATAAAATTGAAGAAGAATACTGGGACAAAAGACAGTTGGTTAAAAAGATCAATCTCAACAGCTTGTATGGTGCTATTCTCAATCCTGGTTGTCGTTTCTTCGACAATCGTATTGGTCAATCTACCACTCTTACAGGACGTCAGATTGCCAAGCACATGGCTAGTAAGGTAAATGAAATAATTACAGGTGAATACAATCACGTAGGAAAAGCAGTTATCTATGGAGATACTGATTCATGTTATTTTTCAGCGTATTCAACACTTAAAAACGAAATAGAAAAAGGCACGTTGCCTTGGACTAAAGAATCTGTTATTGAACTTTATGATACCATAGGAGAAGAAGTAAATGGCACATTCGTCAAATTCATGTCTGACGCCTTCCACGTTCCAAAAACCAGAGGAGAAGTCATCAAAGCAGGTCGCGAGATTGTTGCTTCCAAAGGACTTTTCATCACGAAAAAACGTTACGCAGTCCTCTACTACGACAAAGAAGGAAAAAGAGCGGACACAAGTGGCAGCTCTGGTAAAATCAAGGCGATGGGATTAGATCTGAAACGCAGTGATACTCCGGTAGTTATTCAAGATTTCCTCAGCGATGTTCTTACTAAAGTTCTAAACGGTGCTCCAAAAGAACAAGTTCTAGAATTTATTACAGACTTTAGAACTGAATTTAAAACTCGACCTGGCTGGGAGAAAGGTTCACCTAAACGTGCTAACAATATCACTGAATATGCTGCCAAAGAAAAGAAACAGGGCAAAGCAAACATGCCAGGGCATGTACGTGCCAGTTTAAATTGGAATACGTTGAAGCGTATGTTCGATGACAAATACTCTATGAACATTGTAGACGGTATGAAAGTCATCGTATGTAAAGTCAAAGACAATCCAATGGGCTATGTATCAGTAGCATATCCTGTCGATGAACTTAGACTTCCGCAGTGGTTCAAAGATTTACCATTCGATGACCTAGAGATGGAAAATACTGTTATCGATGAAAAACTAGAAAACCTTATTGGTGTTTTGGAATGGGACATCAGTTCAACAAGGTCGGACAATACATTCAGCAAATTATTTGATTTTGAATGATTTCAGGGTTGATTTTTATTCACGATCTAAATATAATCTTATTATACATGGAGATTCTCTAAATGAAAGACATTTTACAAGACATTGTAAGCCACACGCAAAATCTAGGATTTTTAACTACAGTTAAAGTCACAGGTACAGAAGACAAAACACAGATCAACTCAATGGCAGATGATCGCAGTGTTATTATGGAAGCAGAAACTTCCAATCCATACCCAGATATGGTTGGTGTATTCGGTATGCCACAACTACAGAAACTAAAATATCTGCTAGACGGTCCTGAATACAAAGAAGATGCAAAGATCAATATTACTTTTGCAGAACGTAACGGTGAAACTATTCCGGTCGGTATCCACTTTGAAAACAAAGACGGTGACTTTAAAAATGACTATCGCTTCATGAATCAAGAAGTGATCAACGAAAAGATGAAAACTGTCAAGTTCCGTGGAGTTAAATGGGATGTTGAAGTCGAACCAAGCGTTGCTTCAGTTCAGCGTTTTAACTTCCAAGCAGGTGCTAACAACGAACACCCAACGTTCCTTGCTAAAACCGAAGGTGGTAACTTGAAGTTTATCTTTGGTGATGCTTCAACACACGGTGGTGAGTTTGTATTTGCACAGAACGTTGCAGGTAAACTTGATCGTGGTTGGACTTGGCCAGTGTTGCCAATCTTGAGCATCTTAAAGATTGCAGATGTAAACAATACTAAAATGAGTCTAAGTAACGAAGGTGCTATCCAGATTACTCTTGACAGCGGTCTCGCTACTTACAAGTATATCATTCCAGCACAGGCGGCCTAATGTTAAATTCATTCAACCAATCATCTAAACATGTGAATGCATATATGGGATCAAACAACGATCCCTATTTTAGCATGAGCGCACCAAGTGCGGGTATGCTTAGATTCAATGGCGACAATCGAAACTTTGAAGTTTACGATGGCATGTCATGGAGGACTTTGAGCGGAACTTCTGCTACTGTATCATTAAATCCTAACGCCGAAGCTGCTATTGACTGGGCCATCAAGAAGATGCAGGAAGAAAAAGAATTGGAAGAGTTGGCAAAAACTAATTCTTCTGTTAAAATAGCATTAGATAATGTAGAACAAGCTAAACAACAACTAAGGATAACAGCGACACTAGCCAGAGATACAGCACATGACTTTGGTGAAGTTGAAGCGATGCAGGCACCATAATGACAAGACAACCAGTAGACCTAACACCATTACAGAAAGACTATGCTGTATACCTACCAGCTATCAGTGCTTTCTTTTCAGATTACATAGCAAAACAACGTAAAGGAGAATTCGTTCCTAATGATCGTATTCCGCAAGGCTTTGATCGCGGAATTGAAGGAATGAACTTTTTAAATCCCGAAGAAGGATATTTCTATTACAAATATGGACTGTTTTCAGCAGGACATGCACAACTTGACCTAAATAAAACCATGGATCAAGATGCTATGATACAACAACGTGATAGAAACCATTCACTAATCTTAGGTGACTCCGGTGGTTATCAGGTTGGTAAAGGTGTTCTTAAATTTGATTGGCAAAACTTTGAAGGTGCAAGTGCTAACAAAACTAGAGATGATATCTTAAACTGGTTAGAACTTACTGCTGATTGGTCGATGTTGCTAGACGTTCCTACTTGGGCATGTGACCATATCCATCAACCTAAGACTGGTCTTAAAGATTTCCAAGACTGTTTAGATAAAACTCGTTTCAACAACGAATATTTCTTAAAAAATCGAATCGGTGCTACTAAGTTCTTAAACGTTCTACAAGGTTCAAACTGGGAGAACGCTGAGAAATGGTACGAGGGTGTCAAAGAGTTTAGTGATCCTAAAGTGTGGGGAGACAAAGCCTGCGAAGGTTGGGCCATGGGTGGCGCCAACATGTGTAAAATGCCAATTACACTCCGCAGGCTTATCACTATGCGTTTTGACGGCATGTTGGAAGGCAAAGATTGGATGCACTTCCTAGGTACCGCACAGCTAGACTGGGCTTGTTATCTAACAAGTATCCAGCGTCAAATTAGAAAACATGTAAATGAAAACTTCACAATTTCCTTTGACTGCGCATCACCTTTCATCGCAACAGCTCACGGATTGGTATATACTAACGCCCAACATACCTCTAAGCGATTCAGTGTTATCATGGATAAAGCCCCGGACAATAAGGGTCTTGCCAAACGGCACGATATACCTTTTCCTTTCGAAAGCGAGATCGGTCGCAGACTTACGATTGCCGATATCTGCCACTATGCACCTGGAATGTTAAACAAGATTGGCAAAGAAGGAAAAACATCATGGGATAGCTTTGGTTATGCACTAATGATGGCACATAATGTCTACTGTCATATTGTAGCTGTCCAACGTGCTAACAATCTAGCAGATATTGAATATGCTAGTTATCAACCTAACTGGAAATCTTGGCGCAAAGTTAAAGATGCTGACAAGAGCGATGAAAGTTCAGAATGGGTTCCAAGGAATATTCTTTACTTTAATCGTTTTGTTGAAGAACTATTTGATTGCAAAACTAAGGATGCAGCATTCGAAATGATTGCTGAAGCAGAACGTCTTGGCTTCTTGCAAAACTTAGAAGGTGCTCGTTTGCGTGGTGGTGTAACTAACATCGCTCATAGTTTGTTCTACGAGGAATCTGAAGATGAAACTTCTTGGGAAGATGATCGAGAAGATGAGGCACTAGATAATCTTAAAGTCGAATAAGGAGTCTGTTATGTATGAAAATCGTATCAAACATCTCACCGAAACACATCGTCTTTTGAATAATCAAATCGACCAAATGGAACGATCTGGTAATTTTAAAGACGAGCAATTAGCCGAAATGAAGAAGAAAAGGTTGCAATTTAAGGACGAAATTGCTAGACTTACTAAATTGCAATGGGAACACGATCACGAAACTATTCACAACGACGACGATAGATAAATGACAAATAAATGCGAAACCTGCGGACAAGAGTACAGTCCTAACTGTGATTGGAGGCAGGGTCGCTGCCCTCATCATCCTTCACTGCTCAATCAAATCTTAGCTGACCCATATAAGTCACGTTACTATAATTTAATCAACTCAATTAAAAATCTGTTTAAAAGGAAATAACATGGCTACATGGACTGTATCGCCTTATTATAAAAAATCCTGCGAAGAACACGAACACTATACCAAAGACGGTATGACTATTATTCGCAAGACTGGATATCGAGGTGCTAGTTTTTACGTCGAAACTGACGACGACAATCCTCCAGAATTTGAATTTGATTTTGTTCCGGGCGGTGATGGCAAAAAAGACAGCATCGACATGTACAACTGCTCTTTTAATAACATCGAAAATGTTGAATTAGAAAGCATGTGGGACGGCTGTTGGGAAGATATCGATTGGCCTGAGGACATGGACGAAGAAGAACGTGAACGTCTAGAAGCACTAATCGAAGAAGAAGGCGATATCTACGATGTGCTGGAAAATCAAGAAGGCTGGATTCAAAGTGAAACTGAAGCTTGGATCTGGGGTCCTATCCTTATCGAAGATAAAGACGGTAATCAAGTACGTATTATTGTAGCCGACGATGATGGTAATGTAGTTGACTACAAGGACGAGTAATGGAAAAGCTGTATCGTATTACTCCGCTAGAAAAGAAAAGTGTTGAATACTTTGTTGACGTATTTGAACGATTGCCCGATGGTAAGATTCGCGGATTTGATGTAACTGAAACTTGGCGTTGGGGCTACGGTTTCCGTCCCGAAGACGAACCTGTTTGGAAATTCGAAACAGATCGTGTACATTGTAATCCGCAAGTAGGTTGGGGTTGTGAACTTGACGATCTTATCTCAGTTCATGTACAATATGGTTGTTGGGATATGGAAGGTAATACCTATGATGATGGGTTTACTGAAGAAGAAAAAGAAGAAATCGA
>JACCDU010275185.1_pt1 | contig 34655 bp, 21 predicted proteins | sample 7446081 | NCBI WGS metagenome assembly JACCDU01 (sample SAMN15323447, study PRJNA562643) | freshwater metagenome | isolation source: river surface water | place: USA:Blue River Watershed | collected 2017-08-17
ATTATATCCTTTTCTATAATTTCATTTTTTCCTGATTTTTCAATAATTTCGTTTGTATTATTTTCCATCATTTCTTTGAATTCTTCTGTTCCTTTTGTTTTATTTTGTTCTTCATAACTAATTTTAATAGTTTTGTTATGAATAATTAAAACTATTGAAGTACTAATTGTCATCCAGATAATTAATTTTATTAATCCATTATTGTCATCATCCGATTGATTTAGATATATTATTAATATATTTATAAATACAATTATAATTGCAGTTATAAATATATTACCAAATATATTATGTATTAATTTACTATTGAATAAAAAGTTTTTAATCTTATTTTTTTGATCATTTACAGAAATTGGCATTTTTTATATAAAAAACTAGCAATGCTATATATATCTTAGTTAATAAAAAAAACAGAATAAAAATTATTAATATTCATAATCTTCAGTTTTATCAAACACAAGATCTCTAACAATGGGCGCGCTATTAAAATAATTATCAAAATCATCTTCAATATTTTCTTTATTATTATTTTCTGATTCACTAGACACTGAACCATTTTCACTTGTGGCTGAATCATTATTAGATGCCGAATCATTATTAGATGCCAAATCATTATTAGATGCTGAATCAATATTAGATACGGAATCATTATTAGTCAACTGTTTTTTAACACAAGTAATTAATGAATTGTTTTGCTTGTGATGGATAATTGGTTTAATCTGAGGTTGCATAAGTTCTTTATTTTTTTTAAGCAATGCTATATTAGTGCTTTGTAATTCTAAAATAATTTTAGAATTTTTTTTATTTAATTGCTCTAACAAAGTAATTTTTTTTTTTAAAGATGTATTTTCATCAATAGTTTTTCTTTTTTCAATGATAATTTCTTGAATTTTATTTTTTAATACAGATAATGTATTACTACTAGGATTAATAAATTTAGAGAAGATTTTATCCTTTTCTAATAAAATAATATTTAAAAAGAGGTCTTGTAAAATAATAATATTTTCATCATTTCCGTGATTATCTATAATAATATGAAGATAGTTTAAAATAATTTTTTCAGTAAATTCTTTAATACAACTAATTAAAGAATCGTGAAACAATTTATTTTTTTGTTGCTCGCGGATTGAGTTCCATAAATTTTCAGGAACAAACTCGGAAACCATAAAATCTACACATTCTTTATGACTCATTGTAGTATACCGAGTAGTTGAAATACAATATGTATGAATTCCTTTAACAATTTGTTTAAAGAAATCTTGATGTTTAGAGAAATCAACATAACTACTTAATAAATTTTTATATGCATCAGTAATATTATTATAAACAGATTGCTGTTTTAAGTTTTTTGCTTTAATATAAAATTCATTATAATACAAATTAACAAAATAAGAACCAATAATATCAAATTTAGATAAAGTAGAATGGGAATATTTATTATTTATCTTAGTGTAATCTTTCATTTTTAAATTAAAAATATTTATATGCTACGTAATTAATACTATTATAAATATTAAATTAAATTTAAAAATAGAATTCAAAAATATTTTAGAAGTCTAATAGATTCATTTTTAAAATAAAATATTATCTATTATATAATTGTATGATTAAACTATAATAAATATGACAGATATTAATATAATATTAGATACTGATTTTACAAACACTTCAAATGAATCACAAACAGATACAGAATTGTTTTATGAATTGTTAAATAATGATTTTGATATATATAAATTAAATTCATATAGCAAATATATAGTAGAATATAACCAAATATTAATCGATTTGTTAGAAAATGATAATTATATAAATTATGAAAATAATTTATCGCAGATTGACGACATTAACATTAAAAAGTTAATTCTTAAAAAGATATTTATATTTTTTAATCCGAAATTAGAAAATATAATTGTGGTAAATAAAAAAAATAATGTAATAAATAGCGAAGCAATTAGTTTAAATTACTCTCTGTTAACAAAATATTCAAATTATAATAAAATAGTTCCGGCAAACACATATTTTTTAATAAATGGATTTTTTAACAAAAAATATTTAAATATAAATCTGCCTTACCAATTTAACCAATATAAATATTATCAAAATATTATAATAGATTTATTAAAAAATAATAATATTATTGATACGTCAATTTCAATTAATGCATCTAAATTAAAATATAATAATGCAACAACTCAATACAAAAAATTTTCAGATTTAAATCAATTAAAAGAGATTTATAAAATATATTTAAATTATGTATTTATGTTTTTTGAAAATGCACAATTACTTAATAATTATTCAAAAATGCAGATTATAAACACTAACCCGCATGCACCAATGAAACCACTTGTTAGTGTTGAATTTAATAAATATATAACTCAATTTAATTCTTTTTTACAATATAAAATTAATAATTATTTTAATAATCATAGTTATTATGCATTTCAATCTTCTGGACTATTAAATTTGTATGAAGAAATATTAATTTATTCATTAGATGATATTAATATAAAAAATAAAATACAGCAGTTAATAATAAAAAATCAATCTATAGAGCAGACATTTAAAAATAAAAAATTAATAGATGAATATAATTTAAAATACATACAAATTGAATTTATTGCAAGAAACAAATTTCCAAATTTGTTTAATAAAAATAGTAAAGAATGTTTATTTACGAATCTTAAAATATTTAAATTAGATGATTTGCCAAAAAAATATAAAGATATTGTGCTTATTGAATATAAAAAATTACAAACTTTAATGCAACAAAAAAATAATAATAATTGTAAACATAAACAATTAATTAATGATCTATCATTTTCTAAATATAAATATAAAACAATAAAAGATATTACAACATTAATAAAAGAAAATACAAATAACTCAAATGAATATTATAAATGTTCATTATGTTCATTTAATTTAATTTGCCCACACGTATTTGAATATTATAATTTACTATTTACAAAAAATAAATATGGTTCAGAATTTAAAATTAATCAATATCTAATAAATAAATATATGACACCTGCTAAAGTTAATATGATTTATTATTGTAAAATATGCGGAGAAGAATTAGGAAAATCAGTTGATGTGGTTCAGAGTCAACAAAAATATGAATCAAATAAACAAGAATATACAGATATGACTATTGAATTAATTAAAAATAATGTAATTCATATTATATATTCATATACTACATTGACATCTGCAAACTTATCAATTACAAAATCATATTTAATAAATTATATTATTTCAACAATAAGTTCAAATATTAATTTAATTGAAAAATCATTAAGAAAATCAAAATTATATAATGAAGAGCAAATCAAAGATTTATTAAATTTTAATAGTATAGTATTTATATATTCAACAATAATTTATATGATGACAAAATATACATTTATATCATTTTCAAATAATAATAAGGTTGGATTAAATTCTAAAAATATTATTATTCCTAAAAAAATTGAAATTAAATCTAATAAAGATTTACTAAATTTAATCAAAATAAGATTTAAAGAAGCATATAATTTAATTATTACAACAAATAATATATTATTATTTAAATTAAAATATAATAAACAGCACGAAAAAATTAAAGAATTATTATTAAAATCATACTCTGTTATATCTAAAACCGATCAATTAGAAATAGCAGATGCAACTAATAAAATATCAAATGCAAACTTAATACAATATAGTTCAGTATATAACTATTTAAAATATATTAAAATTATAGAATCGTCATATACAAATACTGATAAAGTTAATTTTATTTCTTCATTACCTCTGGCAACATTAAATAAATATAAATATAATAAGATTAATTTAATACCAGAAAATGTATTAAATGTTGAAAACATCAACAGCAATAAGTTCAACAATATTTTTATTAAATATACTTCAATTTTATTAAATGATAATGTATTAGAAGATGTATTAAAAACAAATACCATTAAAAATTATAATCATTACAAAATTGTTTCATTAAATTTATTTTATTATCATATTAAACACGAATTATATAATTTACCAATTTACAATTATATTTCATTAGATAAAAATAATGATAATAATTATAGTAAATTAATAAATGATAATGTGTATAATGATAAATTAATAAATTATGATGACAATAATAAATATAATATTTTTATTAAATTAACACATATATTAAAATCATTTGAAATTAAATTAATTCAAAAAAATATTAACTATAGTTTGTATCCAATTAGTTTTATTAAACTTAATAATTCTAGATACTTTTATGATTCATTAAATAAAATTAATTTAAATAAATATTTCTGTCCAAAAGATGGTAAAATGCATAATTTTAATATATATGTATATAATAAATCAGATAACTCTTATATTGAATTTAATAAAAAAAATATTGATACAAATATTTCAGACATCATTAAATTACAATTTAATGATTATAAATGTAATAAATGCGGGCAATTAAAAAATAAAACTGATTCTAATAATTTATCTAAAATTATATCTGATAATAATGATAAAGAAGGATTTTTTAATTTATATATTAATGTATGTCCAATATTAAATAATAATAAATATCAATATCATCAGTTTGATTCAACTAATTTAAAATGTAGTATTTGTAAAATATCATATGATGATTTATTAAATAAGAATATTGAGATTTATTATAAGTTTAATAAAGAATATACAAATTATAAAATTAATAAACAAGAAATAATAAATAAAGAATTAAATGTAATAAATAATAAAATAAAAACATCTTATGAGTTAAATATCATTGATATATTAAATTCTAAGGTATCCAATATTCAATATATTAAATCAAATAATAATAATCCAAATAATAAAATCATTAGTTATATTGATAATATCAATTTAGATACAATTATTGTAAATATTAGTAAATTATTTAAATTTACTAATTCTATTGAATTTTTACAAAAACTTGGATTAACCGAAGGAATTAATTATAATTTAGATGAAATTAGTAATATTACTAATGTATATAATTCATTAAGAATTAATAAACTTATTAATTATTTTAGAACTATTATTATTTATTATAATCAATTAAAATATAATTCAGAATCTAAATTACAATTTTATGATTCTGAATTTACTAATTCAATTTTAAATATAAATTCTAATATTATTAAATTAATTCCAGAAATATCATATAATATTTCTGATCTTGTAAATTTATTAAAATTAACTAATGATGATAAATATATTGTAAATTTTTTAATTAAATTAATATTTCAATTTATTTTAGATTTAGATAAAATTAATATTTCTAAATTAGATAATCAGTTGAATACTTTTATTGAATTTTTATTCTTTAAAATTATTAAATGTGATGAATTATTTACTAATTATAATTATTCTCAATTAAAACAAATGTTTACTGATGATAAAATATCTTATTCTAATGAGGATTATTCGAATGAAGATAATGATGATGAAGAAGAAGAATTATTTGAATACAATGATTTAAGTATACAATTTGAAGATGAAGACCCAATTGATTAAATAAATTAATAGAATAATATTTTTTTTTTAGCATAATATAAGTATTATTATTAATAATTAAATTAAATAAATATGAATGATAAAATTGCAGGTTTATTCTTTGCAGGTGTTATTGCGCTATTAATTCTTCTCAGTTTAATTTTTGTATTCCCAGAATATACTAATATTTTAGTTTCATTAGTAATTGGTATTATTATCACAGTTCTTGCAACCTCATTTTATATATTTAAAAATTTAAATTGTAAATGCGAAAAAACAGGTGGTATTAATGAATTACCAAAGTATGGAATTGAGACTATTCAAAATATAATTAAGTCTATTCCAAATAACTCGAGTGAAGGCAACAAAACATTCGATTTACTAGCAATGTGCGATTCTGATTATGTCCGCGGAGAACAACACGATTCCGCGGATTTTTTAACAAAATTATTAGATCATATATTTACAAAATCTAGAGATAATTTACCTGACCCAAGTACGCCTAATAGTATTACACACATTAATAGTTCAACGCCAGTTGTGTCTATATTTCCTTATCCGATGCCACTGCTTAACGAATCCGACCCAACAGCCGAACCAATTAAATATATGACAGATGATACACATTTTTATTTATTACGCGAATTGCACGATAATCTAAATAAGTTACCAAGTGACTATATGAATAAATATAATGACGACATTTCTGCAAAAACTTCTGAATTTGATTTTAAAGAGACATTATTTAAGTTAGTTGAAAATTCTGCAATTGTAAAAGCAAATTTTAATAATGATTTTACAATTGCAGAATTTAAAAATAATATGCTTCTTTTTGAAACTTTTATATTTTTAAAGCAAATTTATAATAAAGATTCATATTTATTTGTTAATTTAAACCCACAAATTGCACAAAACCGTTCAATTTTTATTTTTAATTTGCTGGAATCATTTATGAAATATTTTAATGAATATGAAATTATTGGCATCAGCGTCAAAAATAATTTAGATGCGCAAGGCGGGCATTATTGGGCGTATGTTACCACACAAACCGGATTATGGCATTGCAATGATGATGAAATAACCATACAAAAAGATAAAAATATTATGGAGGTTATTAAACGTATTTCTAATAATGCTATTAATGTTATTGTGTTTAAACATAAATTGGTTGATTATGTTAATAGCACGCCAATACCTCTTAAAAATAAAGGAAATACTTGTTTTTCTAATTCTATTCTTCAATTATTAATGGCAACTCAATTATTAAATACACCTGCAAATAAAACAAACTCTAAAGAATCCTTTAATATTGATTTAACTACTAATGACAATAAAAAAAAAATTACTAATATTGTTGAAAACATTATAAATTCTTTTGTTAACGAGAAAAATTTTGATATGCAAGATATTAATGATTTATTAAAAAACCAAGTTATTGATTCTAATTTAGATGCAGTTTTAAAATCAATATTTGTACCATTAACAAAAGATTTAGGAACGCTAGTCGATTATAAATTTTTACAATCAAAAAGAAAAGAAATTTCAGAAGCAGATGATAACTTTATACTATCGGCCGGTTTATTAAATGATAATGATAATGATAATGATGGTAAATTAGCATCTGTAATTATACGCAAAAATGGCGAACTTGCAATTTATAATAAATTTATTAAAGATGACAAAGATATGTGGTATGCAATATTTTTAAATAATAACGATAAAACATTTACATTAACAAATTCGCCTTTTAGTTCTGAAGATATGGTTGACGAATTTAAATTTAGTATAGAAAATAAATCAATAGTTTATGCGTTTTATCTTTCCGGAGATACGATTAAAAATAGACCAGATTTATATTCTTTTGAGTTTATTGATAATAATAATAACCGAAGTATTAAACCGGCTATTATCCGTCTAGTTCCGTTTATTATGTTAATTCCTTATTATAATAATAGATTTAAAAAGATATCAAAACCTGTTTCTACAAGCGCGCCAGTTGCAAAACCTGTTGCTACACCAGCGCCAGTTGCAAAACCGATTGCTACAAGCGCAACTGTTACAAAACCGGTTGCGACGATTTCGTCAACTAATAAATTATTATCGGATGATAAATTAAAACTATTAGTTGATGCGGTTGATAATATTGCCGAAAATATACAATCAATTCAGAATACAGATATTGATAATATTAATAATAAAGTATTTGATAATAAATATGATAATTCAATGCATTATATGACACATATTAAAGAAATATTTATGCCATTGACTATAAATCGCGGAAATATAGTTGAACAAAATGAATTTAATTTAAAAATTAACCAAATTAACAATTCAAAAAATTTAACAAATGATATAATTAAAGGAAAATTATTTAATAAGGACAATGCAGAATTATATTTATTTGTATTTGAAGAAGATAGAAGTATTAATGTATGTATCAAAACATTAATAAATAACAAATATGAATGGATTTTATTTACATATAATAATAACGAATTAACGTCAAATGCAATAATATCACAAACGAATGAGGAATTAATAAATGATATGTTAGATGTTATCAAAGCAAATAAACTAAAACTTGTATTTTATTTAACTGAAACTGCGATACAAAAAAATAATAATATTATAACTAGCATTAAAAACAATAAAGCATTTCAAAATTTAACACAGCCATTTAGTATGAAAAATAGCATAAATAGAATTTTATTCGTTGAAGAAGTTCCAGATTTTACAAAGCCATTTATGATTAAAGATGTTAATAAATTAATAATTCCATTAATAATGTTAATACCATTTTATGCTTCTAAATATAAAAAAAATATAATTCAAAAAATAATAAATGAACAATCTACGGTTGCGACACCAGCATCGGCGACCGATACCAAGCATGCATTAACTCCAATTGTTATACCGGAATCAACACCATTTACTACGCCTGCATCATCACCGGTTGATACACCAGCATCGACACCATTTACTACACCGGCGTCGACACCAGCAGTTGCACCAGTTGCTACGCCAGCAGTTGCACCAGTTGCTAAACCTGCGCCAGTTGCTAAACCTGCGCCAGTTGCTAAACCTGCGCCAGTTGCTAAACCAGCAGTTGCACCAGTTGCTACGCCAGCAGTTGCACTAGTTGCTAAACCTGCGCCAGTTGCTAAACCAGCACCAGCAGTTGCACCAGTTGCTACGCCAGCAGTTGCACCAGTTGCTACGCCAGCAGTTGCGCCAGTTGCTAAACCTGCGCCAGTTGCTAAACCAGCACAGGGTTTTAGTATAATGAATGAACTTAATAACATTACAAGTGCTGTATACAATACAGTAAGTTCAGTATGGAATTCTAATAATAATAATAATAATTTAGTTATGGACACTAAATCTATAACTAACAATGATCTTATTGTTGAAACAAAGACAGAATTACCAAAGACAAAGAACAATAAAACTATATTAGTTTCAATAACCAAAGCCATAAAACAGGCCAGTATATTATCAGCAATCGCCAAACCAAAGATTAAAGTAATCCGTATTGATAAAACAAAAAATGCTAACAAAATAACTTATGATAATAATGAAGAACTTAACACTGGCGGAATACCAACAGCAACGCCATTTAGTCAAAAAGAAATTGATTATTATAATACAAAAAAGGCATTAACCAATAGAAAAAAAATTATAACTAACATAACAGATTTTGATAAATATTCTTTAAATTTAAAAACAAGTGTAATTTAAGCATTTTAAATTAAAGTTTTTTTTTTAAATTTAAAATAAATATTTAATATAGTAAATAAAATATAACTAAATAATAGATATAATGAGTAATAAAAATAAAAATGGATTATTTAATAAATTATTGGACATACCAACAGATTCATCTAAATTAAAATGTGAAGATATAATAGATGAAATAAAAAATGAACAAGAGAAAAATATTAATAAAATTAATGAAATTGAAGAATATATGAAACAAAATTATTTATCAAAAGAACATAATAATATAACTGATTGGTATGCTGGTAATTCAGACACGCCATTAGCAAAAAGAAATATATTAAAAGTATTAAATTATAATAAAAAAGCCACTGTTCAGCAAAATAATTTATTAAATCCATTATATAAACATATAACTAGTGTATTGTTAGGGATTGATAAAGTTAAAGGAAAATTAAAAGGCAATGATACAACATTCACAGATAGTAAAGATATATATTTTGATAAAGACAAAATAAAAAAATACAGAGAGCAACTTAAACAGGGCAGGCCAGCCAAAATGTTAGACAATATATTTTTAAATAAAGGTTTACTATCAAATGATATTTCAACAATAAAAGAAAAATTTACACGTCTTGGATTAGTAAATTCTCATTTAGATTTAATAGAAAATGAATTATCAATTATAAATAAAATTACTGATGATAATATTTTGTTTCTTAAAAATGATGGCCTTGAAAATAAAAATTTAAAGCAAAAATTAATTCAAGGTGTAAATATGAATGATTATAATACTTTTACTAAAATTTTAGATAATTATAATAATATAGTAGCAGATATTAATTCAAAAGTAATTGAATATAGAAAATTAAAAAATAGATTAATTGAAATAAATGATGAATTGATTAAATTAGAACCAGATTGTATTAAACAAAGAAATATAATATCATCGGAGATTGAAAAATATAATAATTGTTCTGAATGTTTTGATTTAATTAAAGATAAAGTAGTAAATATATTTACAGATTTAAATAATAAAGTTGAAAAATTATCATTAGAAAATGAAAATTTGTATAATGAAAAAAAGAAATTAGATGAACAATACCAAGAAATTAGACAGGAATATAATATAAATTTAGATAAGAATGCTAAAATTACTAATGATTTAGAAAGAGTTAATAAAGAATTAGCAGTTTTAAAAATTAAATTAACATCATCGGGTGTTATTGCAAATATTAAAAACTCTAATTTACAAACTGTGAATAATAATTTAACTGAAATGACTATTAAAAAAAATAGATTAGAAGATGAAAAACAGAAATTAGAAACTGAGTTAAGAGTTATTAACGAGACATCAAAAAAACAAATATCAATTATAGATTCATTAGATGATCAATTAAGAGACAAAACTGAACAGTTAGCAATATCAGAAAGCGAATTAGCAAAATTGCGGCCATTACATTCTAAATTATTAGATGATTATAAAAAAGCAATGGAATCTCAATCAATTGCACTTGATAAGAAACGAAAAACAGATGAAAATAACCAAGAATTAATGAAAGATCTTGAAAAATTAAGAATGTCGATTAGGCAATTAGAATCTGAAAAAAATGTTTTATTAAAAAAATATGAAAATGATATTAAAAATGAAAAAAATAAAAAACAATTATCAGAAGCCGATTTAAAATTAAAATACAAAGATGAAAAAAGAAAATTACAACTGGAATATAATAAAAAAATAGAAACTCAGGAATTTGAAATTCAAAAATTAACTGAAAAATTAAAACAAAATAAAAATGAGTTAAATAAGTATAAAAATAAAACAAAAGATATATTATGCCCAATATTAGATGAAATTTATAATAATTATAATAAAAATGTTAAATTAGCAACAAATTATGCAAATTGGTTTAAAAATGAAAATTTAGATTTTGAAAATACTGAATTTGACGAATTAGAAATAAGTGTAATCAAAAATAAATATATAAATTTAATTTTAGCATCAACTAGCGAATGGAGATATAGTTTATTATATAAACAAATTTCTGATATAATACGTAATATTGGAGTTGATTGTAATATACAAAATGTAGTATATGTAGAAAATAATACTGAATTAGATAAATTAGTTGATGATTATGTTTCTATATTGCAAAAAAAAGGTGATTATTTACATCAAATTAATGAATTAAAACAGCAATTAATAAATGCGGATAATAGAATTAAACAACAATATGAACAGTATATTAATAAATTTAATGAATCTGAGGTAAATAAATTAAAAGAAGAAAATAAATTTTTACAAAAAAGAATTGATGAAATTAATTTAGATAAAAGTGAAATTAAAAAACAAATTGAAATTGCAAATAAAGAGTATATTTTAGAAATTGAAAAATTAAAAAATAAAAATAAAGATCAATTTTTATCAATTGAATCACTAGAAATTAAAATTAATGAATTAAATGAAGAAATTAGACAAAAGAATTTGACAATTGACAAATTGCAAAATGAAATACAAAATAATATTAAAAAGAATTCAAATATTATTAAAAATTTTATTATTAAAATAAAAAATACATTTAAATTTTTAAATTTAAATATCAATTCTGAATTAGAACCTATTTTACAAGTAAATGATTATTTTAATAAATTAAAAGATTTTATTTTAAATATAAATTCTAAAATAACAGATTTAGAAGACAAATTATCGCAATATAAATTAACAAATGCTAAATTAGTTAAAGAGTTAGATACAAGTAATGATAAAGTAGAATCGCAAGGATATGAAATTGCAAGATTAAATAAATTATTAGAAAAATGTACTAATATGAATGATGACAATCTAAAATTAAAACAATTGAATAATGAATTAAAAAATAAATTAGAACAAGAAATTGAATTAAAAAATAAATTAGCAGATAATACTGAACAGTTGCGTTTAACACAAAATGAATCGATAACAAATACACAACAAGAATTAAAAAATGAAATTGATAAATTAAATAAACAAATATCAGAGTATCAAATTAAATTAACTACATCTGTTGTAGACTGCGAAAATGAAATTAAAATTATTAAATCATCATTATTTAATACTTTTAAAAATTTATTTATTGGTGACGAACAATTATATAATCCAAATCTATCTATTAATGAATATATACAAAAAATTTATGCATTAGTAAATGAGGAAATAAATAAATTAAATACTCAAATTGACAATAAAAATATTAAAATTAATGAACTTGAAGAAAAATTAGTTTCTAATGTAATTAGTAATGATAAAATAGTAAATAAAGAAAAGGAATATAAAAATACTATTGCCGATTTAGAAGAACATATAAAAATGCTACAAGAACAAAATAATATGATATTAGATGAAAAAATTAAAGTATTGGATGAGGAATGTAAAGAAAAATTAACAAATAATATTAATAAAATAAATGAATATGAAATCTTATTAAATAAATTGCGAGTGTCTTTATTTAATAATCAAATAAATTATCAAGATATGATAAATGATGTTATATTAAAATATAATAATTGTAAAGAGTTTAGTAATAAAATAGAAAAGTTAACAACAAATAATTCAGAATTAAAATCTCAACTTAGTGAATTAGCAACTCAATATGAAATTAAATTTAATAATTTAGAATTAGAAAAGTCTATTTTAGTTAAACAATTAGAACAATATAAAAAACAATTAGATTTAATACAAAATGAAAATAATGATTTAAAAACAACATATAGCGCAAATAAATCAACAATAGAAGAATTACAAATTGCATTATTAACAGCAACTCAAAAAGTAACAGCAAATGATACTGTTATTGCAAATAAAATTGCCGAGATTGATAAATTAAATAAAATCATCGATGAATTAACTATATTACATAATAATAATCAATCATCTAAAGAAAATGAAATAAATTTATTAAATAATAAGATTCAACAATTAGAAAATGATTTAAAATTAATTAATGAGCAAATGCAAACTGATAATTCTAATTTGCAAAATAATTTAAATGATATAACAATAAATAATGAAAACAATGTTGATAAATTAAAGAATATTATTAATTCTAAAAATAAAATTATTTTAAAATTAAATATTATTAATAATTCATTAAGTAATAAAATAGAAAAATTAAAAAAAGCAAATGAATTAATAAAAAAGGATTTAATTGAGTATGCCTCAAAATATAAAAATTCAAATCAAGATTATTTAAATTTACAAAAAACATATAATTCAAATTTAAATGAATTAAATAATATTAAAATGTTAGTTAATACTACAAAAGCCGGATTATTATTACAAAAAAATATTAACAAAAGATTGGAAACTAAAATAGCCGAATTGACTAAAAACCAATTAGATTTAATAAATTTAGATTCAAATAGTAAACTCAAAATTGATGAATTAACTAAAATAAATAATGATTTAAAAAATGAAATCATAGGAATTAAAAATAAATTTAACACTCAAACAATAGCAGATAATAATGAATTAGTGACAAAAAATAATGAATTAGTTTCTAAATTACAATATAATGAATCGTTAAAAAAAGAAGAGTTATTAAAATTAGAAACTGATTACATTAATAAAATAAATGAAATTACAAAAGCAAAACAAGAATTAGAATCTAAAAATTTATTACAGAATTCCGAATTAACTGGTAAATTTCAAGAACAAATTAATAATTTATCAAAAGAATTAACTGATGTTAAAGAACAAAATAATAGTTTAAATGCTACAATTACAGCACTTAAACAAGAAATTAATCGATATGAAACTGAAAAAATAGAATTAATGGCGAAAAATAATGATTTAGTTGAAAAACAAAAGGAATTAGAAAAAGTAAATAAAGAGTCTATGCAAAAAAAACATACAGAAGAATTGCAAAATATCAAAAAAGAAAAACAAATTATTGAAGACAAATTAAATAGAACTATGAAAGAATTAGATGAATGTAATAATTTAAAAAATATTATTCAAAAATCGCTTGAAGATAAAAAAAATAAATGTGATGATAATGAAATTGCAAAATTAAATGCATTACTAAATAATTTAACTACTGAGAATGATAAATTACAAAAAAAAATAATTGATGATGCTAATAAATATTCAGTTCTTTCTAAACAATTTTCTGAATTAAATCAAAATTCAGAGTCTGAAATTAATGAATTAAAGAAACAGTTTGCCAAAGAAAAATTAAATTTAGAAAATACTATTAAAGTGTTAGAAACTAGATTTCATCCTGATACAGATAAATTAAAAGAATTACAGTCTAAATATGATAGTGATATTTCCGTACTTAAACAAATGACTTTTAAATTAGCATTTGAAAAAAATAAATTAAATTCTCAAATTAAAAAATTAGAAAACACAATAACAATTATTAATAAAACTAATGATGATAAAAATATATTATTAAAAAAGGAATTATCGGCCGAAATTATGGAATTAAAGAAATTTATACTTGAAAAACAATTTGAAATAAATAAATTAAAAGATACAAACAATTCTGATAAACAATCTATGTTAAATGAATTAGCAAATTGCCGAAAAGAATTTAATAATGTGTTAGATCAAATAAATAAAAATAATATTATTCTTGAAGATTATAAAAATAAAAATCAAATATTAAATATTAAAAATGAACAATTGCAATTAAAAGTTGAAGATAATTTGCAAAAATTTAATTCAGAATATTCTAAATTAAATTTACAAATAGAAACTTTAAAGGCAGAAATAGTAAAGTTAGAACAGTTAAATACTAATTCTAATCAAACAGTTGTAAACGATTATGAAAATAAAATTAAATTATTATTAAAAGAATGTTCAGATGAAAAATTAAAATTGCAAAAAATTATTAGAAATTTAAATAAATATATTGCAACAACTAATAATAAATGTGATACTCAACCACTCATTGAATTAAATAATAAATATATATCTGAAATTGATGAACTTAAACAATTAAAAATTAAATTAGAATTTGAAAATTTAAATTTATCAAATAAAATTAATAAATTAAATAATACTATACAAGTTATTAATAATTCTAATTCAAATATTCAAAATAATCTGAAAACTGAATTAAATAATGAAATAAATCGCTTAAATAAATTTATTTCTGAAAAACAAAATTTAATAGAACAATTAAAACTTAAATCAAACTCTAATGAATTAAATTTATTACAAGCAAATGCAAATTTAACTAATAAGTCTAATGAACTTAATAAATCTAAATACGAACTTAATAAATTAATTGAACAATTAAAAATTAATAATATAGATTTATCAAACTGTAAAAATGATAATGATAAATTAAAATTAGAAGTCTCCCAGTTAGTCGTTAAGATTAAAGATTTAGAAATGCAAATTTCATATTTAAATAATAATAATTCAATATCAAAATCTGAAAAAATTTCAGAAGTTAATAATTTAAATAATACTATTAATAATTTACAATTAGAATTAGATAGTTGTAAAAATAATTTAGAAACTGAAAAATCAAATACTGCATTAATTTCGCAAATTAAAACTTGCGAAGCAAAATTATCAACCTGTGAAAATAATTTAAATGCACATACTAAACAATGCTTAGATGATATTAATAAATTAAATTTAGAAAAACAATCTTTACAAAATAATTTAGATTTATCAAAAAATGTTATTGCTCAATTAGAATTAGATAAAAAAAATTTAGAAGAACAGATAAATACTTTATCTGGTGTTCTTTCTAATAATTCCTCTATATATGATAATAATAAACATAATACCGAAATTGCAAAATTAAAACAAACTAATTTAGATTTATCTAATAAAATAAAAAAATCTGAAAAGATTATTAAACAGTTACAGACTGAAAAACAAAATTTAGAATCAAAATCGTCGTCTAGTAGCGCGCCAATTAGCACATTGCCAAGTGATAATGATAATATACACGTAATATATAAATATGTTAATAAACCTAATATAACTCCACCTGCTAAACAATTAACACCATTTGATTTATATTTATCATCTTCATAAATTAATAGCAGTGCTAATTTTTTTTGTTAATTTAAAATTGAATCTATTATAGAATATAATTATATTAGTGCTACAATGAATGTTATCATAGATGAACTAACTAATATTAATATTGCTGAATATAGTAATTATAAATTTATTGATTTATGTTGTGGCATTGGTGGGTTTCATCAGGCATTATCTCAATTAAACTGTGAATGTGTGTTTGCGTGCGACATAGATAAACATTGTCAAACCAATTATGAATTAAATTATAATATTAAACCAGCAGGCGATTTAACACAAATTGATATAAATAATATACCAAAATTTGATATTTTATGTGCAGGGTTTCCTTGTCAACCTTTTTCACAAGCAGGTAGTCAAAAAGGTTTTGATGATGATAGAGGTAACATATTTTTTAATATTTGTAAGATCATAAATAAACATAAACCAAAATATTTAATTTTAGAAAATGTAAAAAATTTAGCATCTCACAATAATGGAAAAACTTGGAATATTATTAAACATAATATTTTAGAACTTGGTTATAATACATATGACAATCCCTTGGTTATAAACAGTTTATATTTTGACATTCCACAATCAAGAGAACGAATTGTAATTTTATGTAAAAGAAAAGATTTAGGAAAATTGCCCAAGCAACCCACATTTTCAAAAAAAAAATTAAACAATATAAATATGATTTCTTCAATAATTGAAACTAATCCTGATCCAAAATATAATTTAAATGATAAATTAATTAATGTTCATAATATTTGGAATGAATTTTTGAATATTATGATTAATAATAATATTCAAATTCCTAAATTTCCATTATGGACAGATTGGTGGGATAGCAATGGTAACGACACAAATATAACTAAAATTGACAATACAAAATCAAAAGAGGAAAATGACAAAATAATTGCCAATAAACAAAAAGAATTTTATAAAAAATATAAAAATTGGATTGATAAAAATAAAAAATTTTATAGTGATAATTATACTTTATTAAATAATTGGTTAATTAAATCTAGAAAAAATAAAAATTGGACTGGTTCATTACGAAAATTTGAATGGCAGGCCGGCGATGTGCTATGCAATCTTGATAATCTGTTATATTCTACAAGAAGTTCAGGCATTCGAGTTAAACAATTAAACTACACCCCTACACTAGTTGCAATGACTTCAATGATACCAATTTATGGAGTTGAAAAAAGATATTTAACACCAAGAGAATGTGCCAGATTGCAATCATTCCCTGAAAATTATATAATCGATTCAAACGATAAAGTATCATATAAACAATTTGGAAATGCTGTTAATGTTACTGTTATTAAAAAATGTGCAGAATTTTTATTATATGATAAATCATTTTTTAACTAAGTTTTTTATTTCATATTTAACTATTTTATAAAATAATTCAGAACATAAACGATTTTTACATTTTTCTTTATTTATTTGTATATTCACATTAATAATATATTCATAATTATTTTGGTCTAACTTGGTTAAAATTGTTCTTTTTAATTTTAAACTATCTCCTGCATTAATTAAGTATTCATTAAAATTAATTTTATATTTTTTTGTTATTAGATTTGGTATTAATAAATACAATTTGGCAGGTGTTAATAATAATATTATACTACATTTAATATCTGTGTTGATTTGACTATTTGAATTATGTATAGTAATATTTCCTGTGCTACTATATTTAATAGAAATATATAGTTGATTTTCTATAATAATGTCATTTCGTGTTGCATTTGGAGTATGTTCAACTTTTAATTTGCACTTTTTTAAATAATCTACTATAAAGAATTCTATACAATTGCCAACATCAAACCTATTACACGGCATTTTAGTGCCAAATTCGTTTAATATATATTCTATTGAATTTATAAAATTTTTTCCGTATTTATGACTATTAATTATGCATAATTTCCATAAAATATTATAATTAATAGTTGTTTTGATTATAATTTTGCGTGACATAATTGAATTATTGTAATAATAAAAATTCAATTTTTTATTTTTTTGTAAATATTGGGCAATAATTAAATAAAAAAAAAATTGAATTTTTTATATGGTATTAATATATAACAACCATAATCAAATAATAAGTTTCACTTGTTTTCACATCTCATCACATTAATAATCACAATGGCTAACACTCAAATTCTTGCTACCATTTATGAAATTATGAAGTTTAACAACATCTCACTTATTGATGTTATTGAATTTTATGATAAAGAACAAGAATTTAAGACCGTTGATAACAAGCAAAAAAAAATTAAAAAAGAATCTAAGGATGAATCCAAAGATGAATCCAAAGAAGAACCTAAGGACGAATCCAAAGATGAATCTAAGGATGAATCTAAAGACGAAGTCAAACATAGTTTAGATTCGTCTAAATGGGGGGATGATGCTGTTATCAATGATAACAAACCTGAATCTTCTTGGGTTCAAGTAATTAAAAAAGAAACTAAACCAATTATTGCTGTTGAAACGGTTAAGCCAGTGAAAACTGAAAAGAAAGACAACCGAGAAGTTATTTATACAGTCGATGAATTTATCCAGTGTATTAAAAACAAAAAAAAACTTCATATTGATTTCAAGATTGACTCATCTGCTCATTGTGAACATACATTTAATGGAACGGTTTGCCAAGATGTTAAACGTTGTGGAATGATTCATATTCAAAGATGTGTTCATAACATTAACTGCACTCACAAAAACTGCCAATTTCTTCACGCTGATGATATGCCTGATGATGAAGCCTATGAAAACTATATGGATTCTATGGAACTTTATAACAAAATCAAAAAAAACAAAAAAGTGATGAACTAATCATTCAATTTATTGCATTTATTGTATATATTCTATAATGTAACGTAAACATAATTTTCATTTTATATTTTTTTTTATTATAATATTTAATATAACATAGAATAATAAATATATACTTATAAAATATGAATGACAACTTAATATCATTATATATAAATAAAAATAGATATACTGATGATATAGTTCATTTAACAGTTGAAAAACTATTTTTGACTCAAAATAATTTAGATAAATTATACCGAATTATATATCGAGAATTATTTCTTCCAAATAATTCTGTTTTATTTAAAGATACTAAATTAAAAGTGGATGTACTTGCAAATGAATGGGCAAATTCAGGAGGTTTAAGCAAATTCGTTGATGTAAATAGTTTGTATGATGTTAATGAACAATTAGATTATATAAATAATATTTTTATTAGTTACTGTAGATTTAAATTTGCCAATTCTAATTTAATAGAACACGAAATTGAAAATAACCATAAACCAAATAAAATATTTCTATTAGCAAGTGATTATGAAAAAATAGGATTTAATAATTATAAAAGTAATTATACAAATAATATGCAATTTTCAAAAAACTATCATAAAATTCCTTACTACGAAAAATCGTTATATTCAAAAAAATATGATATATTGGACAATGGTTCATTCAGAGAACGAAAATTAGTTAATGACAATTCAAAAAAATATAATAATAATGAATTATTTAATAATGTAAATTATTTAAGATAAATTATTATTGATAGTTAATAAGTCTATTTGACATATTCATATCAATTTTATCAAATATAACATATTTATTTATTTTTGTAATTAAATAATCAATAACTTCAATATTATACGTGTTTGTTAAAATTTTATTTTTTAAATTTATTATACGTTTTATTTGTTTATAATCTTTCATTTTCATAATATCATTATCAGAAACTAAATCTAATAAAACGTATAATATACTTTCTAAATCATCAATGCGAACTCCGCGATAACCTAAATTAATATTTCTAGAACCGTAGATATCATTATTATGTCTATCAACTAATTTATAATTTAAATAAAATTCAGAATTATTATTTACATATTGAATTGTATTATGTAAATCGCATAATACTGGTTCATAATTATCATTAAAACGAATTAAATTCGGAGTTAATTTTAAATATAATAATTTTTTTGAATGTATATATTTAATTGTATTAATTAATTTATATCCGATATTATTAATAAAATCATTTGTTAATAATTCTTTTTTATTTTTAATATCCGCAAATGAATATTTAATTAAGTTATACTCAATTTCTAATATAGAATATTTATTTTTTCTATTGATATAGTTATTGTATTTAATAATATTATTATTACTAGAATTATTAAATTTATTTTTTAATACCATAATTTCATTTTCTAATACATTTTTAGTTTCATATTCTAATATTTTGTACACTTTTTTAGTATCTTTATGTAAATAAAAATTTAATTGATTATCAATACATTCAAGTTGACTATAATCTATTGTTTCATTAAATACGGTAGTTTCATTTTGTTTTATATTAGTCTCATTTTGATGTTCACTAGTTTCATTTTGCATTTTTTTTTTAATTGTATTGTGGTGTCGTTTACAGAACTGCGAATCAGTAATTGCTTTAAATTTACATAATTCATTGTTAGATTTTAAAAATTGACAATTCATTATAAAAGTATTATTAGATGAAATAAAATATTCAATTTTAAAAAAAAATAAAGAAATAAAACTTTTACGCATCTAGATGAATAGCAACATATTCTTTGTTGAAAAGAACGTCTGAGTGTGCATACTCAACTGAAATATCCAAAAGTTCGCTGTATGTGTTGACTGTGATGTCTGCCCCCTTTGCAACAAATCCTAATTTTGCGCGCACAAGTTCAAAGTTAACTGTTTTTCCATTATCCAAGGGCGATGGAAATTCAACAGTTGATTGAGTTGTAAACACAGTTTTTTTAGGCTTGTCGGCATTGAAGAAACAAATGAACTTTTTATCGGCATCTCCGATCATATCAAAGTCTTCGTCAACGGCCTCCTTAGTTGCCTGCAATTCCCCCCCGTCCATAAACTTCATTTGAAACCCAGTTGCTTCACGTTCAGAAAACATAAACTCTTGTCCTGCAAATTCAAATTGAAGATCAGTCAATCGATTAATTTTGACGCGGAGCAATTCCATAATGTCGTCTTGGAACTCATCACACACATTCCAGAGGATTTCGTTCATCTTGTTTGAAATTGCAAAGATTGAAGAGTTGATTTCATCAGCAGATACTGACTTTTTCAAATCCTTTAAATTCACAAAGTTCAGACTGGTATCATTATCACCACCCAAGATAAATGATTGCTCAATAGCACTCTTTTGTTCATCAGTCAGTCGTGCCCACACCTTTGACTTTTTAAACAAATAAGTTCCAAGAGCTGCGCCTCCTTTGAAAATGATTTGAGCACCTGCTAGCATCTTTCGTGAAGTTTCTGACCAAGTTTTGTCATCTGATGTCATCAGAAGACGATGAAGAACAATAGTGGCAACTTTCGTCATCAAATTGTAAACATCACCGTCTTGGTTGACAGACTTAGTGCAAAATCCGTGAATTTGCTTTGCAACAGGCGGGACAAATGCAGTTCCGGTTTCGTAAACAGTAATGCCGTGAATCATTTTCCTTTCGGATTCAGTTTCACTAACTAGTCTACGGAATAACGCAATTTCATCTTCATCAACAGCCTCTAAGTCGTCAATTGGCATATCAAATACCGTTTTGAGTTTTTGGCAGGTTGCTGGTGAAAACTGGTAGCCGGCGTACATCTGGAGAATCATATTGATTCGTGCAAGGCGTTTGGTGCGTTTTTCGGCATTGGTGATGAAGCATTGGCAAATGTCATCAAGTGCGGAATCCAGAGACATAGTGCCCAAGCGAAATTTTGACTTCTTTTCTGTCCATAGAGACTCACCATTGAGTTGGCCAATCGTAAAGACAGTCTGGAAAGCCAGAAGAGCGCGGACAAAGGCAAGTTGTAGCGTCATGTTTGTAGAACTGTGTTAACAGCCCTGCGTCTTAAAGACAATATTAAAAGACCAAAAATTCAATTATTTTTTATTAATATATTTCTAATAATATAATCAAATAAATTATCAAAAATATTTATCATAATGAATTTAATAATTGCAATTATATCATTATTACAACAATCATTATTAAATAATAATTTATCAAAAATTCAATCACATCTCATAAAAGAATATAATATAAATATAAAAAATATATACATTGAAATTTATTTACAAATAGTTAATATTGACATTATATATTATAAGATTACATATGATAATTTTATATACACAGGCAATATTAATTGCAATACAAAAATTACATTACAATTTAATTAATACTAATTTAAAATTGAATTTAAATTAGTATTAATATTATTATTACAATGACTTCAAAAATTTCATATTCCGATTTTAATAATAATGATGAATTTCCATTTTCAATTGAAAATAACTATAAAATTAAATTTCCTAAATTATTAAGTAAAATTAATAATTCTAATAAAATACGATTTTGGAAAATATATGCATTTTTATTAAACTCTAATACAAATGAAAAAATTAATATTAATAAAAGTTTTACTAATATAATAAAATTTAATGAGTTAAAAGCAACATATAATAATATTCAAATTAATATTTATACTGAATATGGACAACAAAATGGTAAAATTACAATTACTGAACCAACTATTATAACAGAAGGAAAAAATATTGGTAAATCCAATGAAACTACTATTTTAACACAGTCATTAATTCATATGCGAAATTTATATTTAAAAAAATTAAAATCTGGATATCAATTAAAATTAAATTCAAATAATGATAAGATATTCCCAATGGCTTTAAATGTTTATGATAAATTTAAAAAATATGTAGAATATCCTTGTTATATACAGCCAAAATTAGATGGTATTAGATTAACTGCTAAATATGATAATAATAATATTATTTTGTTATCTAGACGATTAAATCCATTTTTCGGGTTTGAATTTATTGAAAATGAAATTAAATTATTATTAGAAGATGAACCAAATATTATTTTAGATGGGGAATTATATAATCATAATATGAATCTTCAAGAAATTTCTGGTATTGTGCGATCAGAAGATAAAGATTATAAAGAAAAATTAAATTTACAATTTCATATATTTGATTTTATTGATATAAATAATCATTTATCTTTTGAAGAACGTTATGCAAAATTAAAAAATTTATTTAAACATAAAAGATTTAAATATTTGGTTTTATTAGAAACGACTAAAATATATAATGAAAAGGAATCTGATAATTATTTTAATAATTATATTGAATCCGGTTATGAAGGAATCATTTATAAAAATATAAATGCTAAATATGAATTTTCTAATTGTAAAGAAATTAGAAGTAAACAATTTTTAAAACGCAAAAAAGGTTATAATGAAGAATATAAAATTATTGATTATACTTGTGGAAAGTTAGGCAAAGATAAAGATGCAATTATATTTATTATGGAAACACCCGATGGAAAACAATTTAAATCAGTACCAAATGATACATTAAAAAATAGAAAAAAAATGTATAGTTTAGCAAATGAAAATTTTAATACTATTTATAAAAATAAATTTGCAACTATAAAATTTGACGAATATTCAAATGAAAATGTGCCATTGCGTGCTAAATTTATTACAATTAGAGATTATGAATAATATTATTGAATTGAACTAAATAATATTATGTCAATATTTTTGTATGCGTGCATTATACAATCATTTCTAGAATTAATAATTCTATGATGTATCGATTTAATACTATCTTTTTCTAATATTTCATCGTGTTTAACATTAATTAATCGTATGATAAAACTATACATATTTTTTTTCATATTAAATAAGATCGAAGCGTATTTTATTTGTAACATTTTATTTTTAATAAAAAAATAAAATTATTAATTAACAGTTGTCTAACCACCAACAATCCACGAAAATTTACAAAATTGACAAGAAAGTGATAAATTTGTCCCTTCATCTAACGAACGGCCTTGATACTCTTTAATAGTAACTTCTTTTTTACCGCAATTTTTACAAGAATATAATATACTAGTTTTTTCTTTAATTTCTTGATTATTACGAATATTAATATTTTGTTTAATTGATTTTGATTTTTCAGGATTTAAATCTTCTGATGTCATTGAACCAATTTTATTAATATTAATTTGGTCATTAATAATTAAATTAATTAAATAATCTGAACAAACTTCTGATTCAATATCTAAATTTTTTGTTATTTTATTACAAGTTAAATAATATAAATAAACAAATTTTTCATTTTCCCAACTTTGAAAAATTAATAGTTCATCTGATTTAGTAATTGTCTGATTATAACACGACAATTCAATATTAATAATAATATCTGATTGTATATTATATGGTTTAGTTTTAAATTTTTTATGTTTTTGAAAAATATTTGCAATTAATAAAATTATTGACCGTCTAATTTTGTTATAATTTTTGTTATTATATATAATTGTTGGTATGGTAAATTGTAAATTATTTAAAATTTTTTGATATTTGATTAATAGTTGATTTTTCATAATAGCACGTTTTATATTTTTAAATAATTTAAAAATTCAATTTTAAATTATTATTAATATAATACATATTAATAATTTAAATTATTAAATGAAAATTATTAAATCAAAAATAAAAATCAAAATCTCAAATCAAAAATGGTATTCAAAATTTTGTCACACTTGCTTTCAAAAAAAAAAATATCTGACGATTCTAAATCTTTATTATTAAACAAACAAACACATTTATCACCTGAAATTACAATAAATATTGAAGTATCAAATACAAATAATGAATATGATTATTGCACTATTTGCGATATATTAGTAACATCTCATTGTAAATTAAAACATTGTACATTATGTAATTGTTGCCATATTGGTAATAAAATTAATTGTAGTTATTGCAAACAATGTTACGATTTTAGAATTGACAGTGATATAATTAAACATAGAAAATTATGTAATGTATATAATAAATTAAGTTGTTCAAATTAAAATTGAATTTAAAATAGTATTATTAATATAATAGTAAACAATGGAGATCATTAATAATATAGTATCTAAATATAATGATTCATTACAAAATGAATCAAATAAGATTAATAGTGAATTAGAGATTAGTTTTCATTTAGTAAAAGATAAAGATTTATATAAAAAAATATTTGATTATTTAAAACAAGAAAGTACAACGGTTATAATAAATGAACAAATACAAATTTATTATAATACAAATGATTACACAAATGTTAGAATTACTAAACAATTTAAAGACGGCATTAATTTAAATAAAGATATATATCTAAAAAAGAAGAGCATAACAAAGTCATATAATGGCCATTTAAATTCTTCTAAAATTAAAAAATATAATATTAAATTAAAAACAGAAGAAAAATTAACAGAGCAAGAATTTAAAAAACTCAATCTTAAAGATATTAAATTAGTTAATATTAAATTAAGATTGAGTTTTATATTAAAAGATAAAAAATTTAAAATTGATTTAGATTTAGTAAATAATGTTGATTTAAAACAAAATAATATTAAAGATTTAAAAAATAGATTATTCAAGCAATATAATTTATCTAATATTACTGATGAAATAAATTATGATTTATTTAATGAATTAATTTTAGAAACTGAATTTTTAAATTCTAATAATATTGTTAAAACCGATTTAGATGATACTATATCTTTTATACATAAAATTATTGATGATACAATAAATTATAATTATCAAGATTATATTTATTTAATTGCAAAATTTATAATTACAAATAAATTATATTTAGAAAATTTTAAATATAAATCAGGACTAAAAAAATTATTAAATAACGTAATTGAAATGAACTCAGAATTATATGTAAAAAATATTCAACCTCAAATTACTTCATTTTATGTCACTGATAAAATTGATGGACAACGATGTATTATTATTTATAATGAACATAACGATTTAAAAAATATAAAAATTATTACTAATAAAGTTTATCAATTAAAAGAATTTAATGACGACATTAAAAAAAATAATTATACCATTTTAGATTCCGAATTTATTTTATCTGATAATTTTAAAAATGATGAATCTATTTCATATAATGATATCAAATTATATATTTTTGATATTATTGCATTAAACAATAATTCTACAGCACATATACCATTCGAATCTAGATTTGATTTAATAAAGACTGGGTTTGACAAAATAAAACATTTAAATGCGGAATGCAAAGAATATGTTAAATTAACTAATAATTATAAAAAAGAATTACAAGATTTCTATAATAAAAAGAAAAATGTAAAGGATTATCATATTGATGGTTTAATTTTTACACCATCGTCAACGGCAATAAATTCATCATATAAATATCAAATTAATTCAAATTATAATAATATGATTGGATATAAATGGAAACCTATTGATGAAATCACTATTGACTTCTATGTAAAAAAATTGCCAAAAAATTTATATTCACATTATCCTTATAATACTCTTAATATTAAATCTAATTCGCATATTTATATATTATTTTCAGGAATATCAAAACAAGATTTTGATAAATTAAATTTAACTTATATGGCAAATTATAATAAAATTATTCCAGATGAATTTATTAGTAAAAATTATTTTCCTATTCAATTTTCAACTAGTGATAAACCTATTAATTATATTTTTATTTCTACCGATAATAATTTAGATAATTCTATTTGTGAATTTTCATATATTAATGATAATTGGAATTTAAAAAAAGTTAGAACTGATAGAACTGTTGAATTAAATAGAGGTGAATATTTTGGAAACTATTTTAAAATCGCAGAACTCATTTGGAATAATATTAGAAATCCTTTAACTTTTGAAATGCTATTATCAGATAATAATAATTATTTCTTAATTGATGATAATCAATTATATAAAGCATTACGATCATATAATTCATTTGTAAAATCTTATTTATTAGAAACAATTATTAGTTCAAATTTAACTGACAGAAATAATACTGATTGGATTATTGATTTAGCATCTGGAAAGGGACAAGACTTGGGGCGCATTAATAATTTAGGATTTAAAAATGGTATTTTTCTAGATAATGATAAAAATGCTTTAATGGAATTAATTAATAGAAAATTTAATTTAAAATCAAATAAACATAAAAATATGAAAATATTTACGCAAGAAATAAATTTAAATTCAAATTATAAAGATATTATTAAATCTATTGATAAATTTAATGTTCAAAAAGAATCAATCGATGTTATGATTTGTAACTTTGCAATTCATTATATTATATCTAGTGACTCAAATTTAATTAATTTAATTCAATTATTACAGTATTATTTAAAACCAAATGGTAGATTTATATTTACTTGCTTTAATGGTAAAAAAATATTTAATTTGCTACAAAATTCCGACACTTGGAATCTTTATGAAAATGATTTTATGAAATATTCTATTAAAAAACTATATTCATCTACAAATTTAACAAATACCGGTCAAAAAATTGATGTATTATTACCATTTAGCAATAATACATATTATACTGAATATTTAATTAATTTAGATTATTTAAATAATGTTTTTAATGATAATAACTTCTTAACAGAAGTTTCTGAATCGTTTTCTTGTTTATTTGATAACTTTAAAACTAATAAATATCATAATCTTTTATCAAAACAAGATAAGGAATTTATTGACTTATACCAATTCACAATAATTAAAAAAAATTATAATAATAATATTATTATCAAATCTAACATTAATAAATTCTTTAAATGCAACATTAATAATAGTAATATTACTGGTTCTAATTCTTATTCAGACAATTATTATTCTATTAATCAATTAGATAATATTAATAATTCTAACGCAATATTATTAATTATTAATACCACTAATGATACTATTATTAATTTAATAGTAAATCAATTTGAAAATTTTAATTATAAAAATAAAAATGTTTACAAACGACACCGTAATAAAATTATTAAAGTTATTGCTTCTGATTCTTCTGATTGGTTCAATATTTATAATTCATACTTAACTAATAATAAATTAACATTTGATTCTATTATATTTTATGATTATAATTTTAAATTACAGGATGAAATGACGTATATACTTATTAAACATCCAATCATACCAATTATTTTATCATCTGGCAATTCACATATTATTATATTTAAACCAAATGATCAATTAAATGATATTAAATTTATTAGCAATACCACAATTGATTATTCTATTATTAATTCTATTATATCTTCTGAGTCACATTTATTATCCATTACTAACTCAAAATATTATGATTTAATTAATTAATTTTTATATTAATTAACTATTTTTATTTTTTTATTAATATAATTGATTAATACAAAATATTAAAAATGTATCAATCCCCAATGATGAATCCGATGATGATGAATCCGATGATGATGATGAACCCAATGATGATGCGTAGACCATCCCGTCGCCAATCTGTTAATGTGTTTGGAATTATTACAGTCGCATTCATTTTACTTCTTATTTGGTATCTTGTTTTAAGAAAAGATGGCAATTATACAGAATGGACTGAATGGTCGGATTGTAACATTACTACTTGTACAAAGCCAGGTGAAAAATCATATAAAAAGAGAACTAGAGAATATGAAAAGGCTGAATGGGGTGGTAAAGAAATTGAAAAAAATAAAAGAGAACTTGAAGAAACTGAAGAATGTAAAAATATTAAATCTTGTGATAGTTTATGCTATGGCGAATGGGGTGAATATGGGCAATGCACGCATAACGATGTTAGAGGAACTAGAACAAGAACTAGAACATTTAACTCTTCAAGCGCCGAATGCTCAAAAATAACTGAAAAAGTATTATCTGAAACTGTGTCTTGTAATAATACAACTCCTGCGCCTATAAATGATAGTTGGTCTAATTGGTATGACGATCCAACGGTTACTGGATGTCGAAGCGCGCAAACAGATATTAGTCCCGAAATTAAATGTGGAACTGGGTTTAAAAAACAAACTAGAACTTATACGCCTGCATTACCAGGTGGACAAAATACACTAAATCCAAATGATATATCATCTAAATGGGTTAGTTGTACTCATCCTACCAATTCAATTTGTAATAATACAAAAGGATATTGTACAGATTGGGGTTTATCTGCCACAAGATGCGGACAAGCAGATGCTAATGGTAATAAATTAGTTAAATTTGTTAGAACTTATGTAAATCCTATTGACAACGGGGAAGATGATAATTGTAAAAATACATTAACTTCAAGTGTTATCGATAATATTACTTATTATTGTGAAAATCTTGTTAAGCCAACTGACCCTGTTTGTACATCAGGGGCTGATACAAAAACTATTAAATGGACTTATACATTACCTACTAAATTTGAAGGTAAATTTGGATCATTAAAAGAAGAACACAATTCAATTATTAATAAATTAGATTCAACTACGATTTCAAGTTTATATACACTCCCATTAAACAATACATTAAGCAGAACAATCGACCCTTATGATGATGGTAAATCATATAATGTAACATTTAAAAAAATAACTTCATCTGCACCATTAAAAATAGAAATATCATTTAATGTAGATTGTCCAAAAACATTGCTTGAAGATAGCGTATTGAGTTCATATTGGACAAATACATTATTATGCGATACAGATTTATCTTTTAATTCAGATAACACATTAACAAATTCATATAGTAATACATCTTTTAAATTAAAAGATTTAAAATCAAAAACACAAGGCGATGCACAAACTGCATTAAATATCTTTGGAGTTAAAAATATTTGGGATGGGCATGTCGCAAATGTTAAATCAACTGATTTTTCAAAAATGTTAAATATGGTAGAGGCCTGTAATAAATCATCATCCGTTCCTAGAGTAATTACTAAAACATCTTTAAATACATTCAACAAAATTTCATCACATTCTCATATATTATACCCAGGTTTCTGTTACAATAATGATGTTACACTAACTAATGGAGACTATAAATTACGTTTAGGGTCTGGTAATTGGAATATTGCATTATACAAAAATGGTTATTCTGAACCATATTGGAAAAATGACAATAGTAAATCATCTAATAATAAAATATGTATGCAAAAAGATGGTAATTTAGTTATTTATAATTCAAGCGGAACTGCAATATGGTCAACTGGAACCCATAACAATACTGGGTCATATCTAGAATTATTATCGTGTGGTGTTTATATTATTCGTAATAAAAATGGTTCTATGATTTGGAAAGAAGATTTATACCAAATTACAGACGGACATTTTGAACAAACTGGATTTTATATTAATTTTAAATCTGGAGATGAATTCTTAATTAATGATAAAGACACTATTTATAATAAATTTAGTTATTCTAATAATTTCACTTGGAAGTCTGGTTCGTTTAATCTTATTATTCAAAATGATGGTAATTTAGTAATGTATAAAAATAATGCAACTTCTGGCGCTGATAATGCTGTATGGAGTACTAATACGTCAAATAATGCAGATGCACAATTAGTTATGCAAAAAGATGGTAATTTAGTTTTATATCCATCAGGTACTAATAGTAATGGATTATGGCATACAGGAACTTATGGAAATAATGGCGCATATGGTAAAATTTATTCAAATGACCAATATACTGGACATTTAATTATTTTTAATAGTTCAAATACTCCATTTAAAAGTGCATTCCCATATTCATCAACAACTATTAAAGATTATGCTAAATTGCATACAAGTTATCCTACTTTAAAAGAAGGCGATGAATATTTAATTAATAACCGTAAATATGTTTATCCATATTTAAGATATGCTAATGGCTTTAAATTTATTGATGGGCCACGTGCATTGATAATGCAATCTGATGGTAATTTAGTATTTTATGCAGATAACTCACCTAAATGGGCATCCGGAACTGGTAATAGTTCTGGGCGATATTTAGAGTTGAATGATCGGGGGGCATTTAGAATTTTAGAATCAAATGGAAATAGAGTATGGGGCATAAATTGGGAAAAACCATCATATCCTGATAAAATGCATTATGTAGAATTACTTGATTGGAATGGGAAACAAGGAATTATATTATTTTGCGATGACTGTGGCGGTAAAGATTGGAATTGGATTTGGCAAAGTTTTTAAAAAAAAATAATATTTTATTAAATCCAAATCCATAGTATTGTATTTAATAAAATACTAAAACTTGATACTAACATTAAAGTAAACTTACATTTTGATAAATTAGTTTTAGATTTATAATATAATTCTTCATCACAGTCAGTATCTACATCTGATTCACAGCCCGAATCACTATCATAATACGGAGAATCATAAAATAACATTGCCCTACTAGAATTTATTATTATTTAAATTAGTTTTAATATTATTTCAATATGTAAGTTATTTTTAATTTAAAATTGATTTTTTTAATTTAATTAAAACTAATAATACTGTCAATATGAAAAATGAAATTCATAAAATTCATAATTATATTCGCGAGTATACTAAAATTTCAAATGAAGATAAAGCATTTTTTATTGCTATTATTTTAATTTCTATTAAAAAATCAACATTTAAATTAATATTTGAAAAATTCAGTAATAAAGAATATATATATGATATTATTTTAGATAATCTAACTGATTTTAATATTGATATTGAAGTTTTTAAATTTTTAAGAAATGATGAAAATAATACTCATTTTTATAATTTAATACATATGATATTTAATATTTATGAAAAAAACCCAGATATTGATTTATTAAATGAATTCTATTCTGAATTTGTTAAATATAATAATTCTGATGGTAAAAAATTAGGTATTGTATTAACACCACCTCATATTATTAAATTAATGACTGAAATATTAAATATTACTTCTGATGATATTGTTCTTGATTTATGTACTGGCACAGGTTCATATTTAATTGAAGCACATAAATATAATCCTAAGCAATTAATTGGCTGTGAATTTCAAAATAAATTATTTGCTTTATTTAAATGTAATATAATATTGCGAAATATTAATAACATAATTTCAATTAAAGGAAACTGTTTTAATCATACATTTAATGCAACTAAATCACTGATTAATCCTCCTTATAATATTAAATCTGAACCTGAATTTAAATTTATTATTAAACAATTAGATTCAATAACAGAAGGCGGACTCGCAACTGCGATTATTCCAATTGATATTTTATCAAATAATAAAAAAAATAATAAATTTAAAATGAAATTATTAGCAATTGCTAATATTAAAGCAATTATCATTTGTAGAAAAGAATTATTCTATCCGCACGCATCTGTTAAATGTGCTATTTTATTACTGCAAAAAAATAAAAACGGAAATGAAATATATACTAAAATTATTAATTATGAAGATGATGGATTTGAATTAGTAAAACATTCTGGGAATATTCAAACTGAACGATTTGAAACTAATTATTTAAAAGTATTAGATGATTTAAATGTTGGGTTTGAAAAATTATTAACTATTGATTCAGATTGGCAAGAGTTACATTCTAATAAATTAAATTCTATTAGCACTCAGCAATTGCTATTATCTAAACTCGAATTAGAATATATTGACAATAAAATGAAAATATTAGAATTGTCAAATTCTAATATTTCATATAATTTAACTAATGAAATATTATTATGTGATATTTTTGAAATTATCTCTGGTAAAAACATTTTATTAAAAAATTATAAAAATTCATTTACTGGATTTAATATTATATCTTCATCTGATAAAAATAATGCAATTCATATTAATAAATGTGACTTTTACACGTTTGAAGGCGATTGTTTAACTTTAAATAAAAACGGAAGTGTTGGGTATTGTTTTTACCAAACTAATAAATTTGCTAAAACTTGTGATGTCATTGTTTTAAAATCTAAAATTCCAATTTCTAAATTTATTTATATTTATTTTGCTAATCTTATTACCAATACTTGTCATAATTTAAAATTTGATTGGGGATTTAAAATTAATTTAACTAGATTAAAAAAAATAAAATTAAATATTCCTGTTGATAGTAATAATAATATTGATTATGCATTTATTGAAAATTTATTTAATTAATTTCTGAATTTGTTATTTCTGGGTTAAATCCATTTGCTAATTTACATTCTTGTCTTCTATAACCTTTATATTCGGCCAATTTATCTAAAAAATCGTCTTTATCTTCGCGATCTCCGTTGCTTGAAAATTCTAAATACACTTCTGATAATTTTTTATCAATTATTGGTTTAATTTTTTGTAAATTTTCAGCATTTTCTAATAAATTTTCTTTTAAATAATTTAAAAAATTCTCATAATCTTTAATATTGTATCTTTTATTTAGAATATATAAATTTTTTAATATATTATCTAATAAATCTTCAAATTTTAATGAGTTCCACGTTATATCTTTTGTTTCTGGATTGATATCTAATATTAGATATTCAAATATAGTCTTTTTTAAATTTGGAAATACTATTAATATTTTTAAATTATGGTTTTCTTCTAAATTAAAATTAAAATGAACTTTTTTTAATAAACGTATTATTTCATCAAATGCTTTTTCTAATCTTGTGTCTTCGCTGATTTTAGTATTTTCTAAAATTTCATATTTTATAAATTCTGATAATTGTGTTATATAAATATCTGATAGCGATGTTAAATCTGTGTTTTTAAATGATTTTACATTTAATGTTAAATGTAAAATATTATTAAATGAATTTGATATATTACTACTATTTACTGCATTTTGGTTTCCGTTTATTTGAATATTTGTAATATGTTTTTTTGTTTTTTCGTGATTTTGTTTATGTTGTTCGCGTGTAAATGATATATTGCAAACATCACATTTATATTCTTTTTTTACTTTATTGCAGGGATTAATTCGCTTTTTGTGTGATTCTAATTTTGATGGAGTTAAAAACGTTTTTGAACATTTATCGCATTTATACATTGTTAATTCAAATATAATATAATTATTAGTCTGATATATCTTTAATATACAATATTTACCATTTTCGGCCACCAAAAACGTTTAATTTATTGATTCTTAACTAAAAATAGCATATCAATGACTAAAAATGGTAAAATTTTACAATTTACAGTTTTAGCCGCGACCAAAAATAAAAATGTTTTGTTACCAATGACTAAAAAATAATTTACAATTTTACGCTGTTTAGCCATAAATTTTACCATTTTCAGCCACCAAAAACGTTTAATTTATTGATTCTTAACTAAAAATAGCATATCAATGACTAAAAACGGTAAAATTTTACAATTTACAGTTTTAGCCGCGACTAAAAATAAAAAATGTTTTGTTAACAATGACTAAAAAATAATTTACAATTTTACGCTGTTTAGCCATAAATTTTACCATTTTCAGCCACCAAAAACGTTTAATTTAATGATTATC